>Ga0265297_10003977_pt1 | contig 25219 bp, 30 predicted proteins | sample Munlanlwell13791_FD_192502 | JGI IMG/M metagenome (GOLD analysis project Ga0265297, IMG submission 192502) | Leachate microbial communities from a municipal landfill in Southern Ontario, Canada - Leachate well 137-91 | ecosystem: Engineered > Solid waste > Landfill > Unclassified | place... | reverse complement strand
CTTTTCGCATTGCTTAACCCCCTGGCGGCCTCGCTCACGGGGCCGCGTTCTTTTTTGCGGCCGGGGACTCGGCTTGCTCTTCTTTGAGCAGGCGATAGCGCAGCCGCGTGTATTCCAACACATCGCGCCGTTCCTTCGGCGTCAGGTTGCGCATCAGGTCGTAGAGTTCGCGGAAGTTCATGTCCTCGAATGAACCATAGGTTGATGTGTCTGGTAATAATCCTGCGTGACGAAGTACAACTTCGGCTGGAATATCAAGGGCTTTTGCAATTCCCACACAGAAATCAAAGCCTGGCTTACTCTGTTCAGACAGGACATTTGAGATGGTAGCATGTGATAAGTCTGCTCTACGTGCAAGTTCCCGAAGTGACCATCCTCGCTTTTGAATTTCTTCGGTTAGCCAAATAACCATTTTGTCACTCACTTTCATAGTGTATTATATTTTTCGGTGATTTTAGCTACCAATTCGGTTTTAGGTATTGACAAATATTATGATATGGTGTATTATGGTAGATATTACAACCATAACGGTGGTTACGATTACCAAGTCGTTGCCTGTTACCGTCTAGGTTTTTTTTAGCCAGAGCCAGGCCACAATCGCAGACAACAGAGCCGAATGTACAATCAAAAAGACCATTCCTATACCTCCTCCCCGTGATAGCTAATTGTAGCAAATGGGCATGGCCGATGAAAGATGATACCCATCCATCTCCAGGAGACATTGATCACATTGAAACCGCAAAAGTTCTCACGTTTATTTCTGAGCTTCACCATCCACGACAACCGCGTCGAAATCAAGGACGGCATGTTTCCGCTCGTCAAGAAAAGCAGCATCCCCTTCCGCAGCATCACCTCCGTCGAAGTCGCCAAACTCACCAAACAGCTCATCATCCACACTAGTGACGGGAAAAAACATACCTATGCTCTGGGCGGCTTCGGCAAAGCCCAAGCCTGCCGCGATGCTATCGCCGCTGCCCTTTAAGAATGAGCAAAGCCGTAGCTATCATCATCGGCGTCCTGATACTCCTCTGCTGCCTATGCGTGGGCATCTTCTGGGTCGATAACCGGCTGCGCGATTGGGGCCTACTGCCCACCTACACGCCTACGACTACCGCAATCCCCACGGCCACCGCTACGGCCACGCGAACCGCCACCGTTGCCCCCACCCACACGCCGACACGTACTTCCACGCCTACACGTACCCCCACGCCGACCCGCACCCCTACACCTACCCACACGCCGGGGCCGTCTCCCACACCTACCCCCACCCACACTCCGCGCCCTACTGCTACGCCACGGCCTCCCACCGCTACCGCCACGCCACGGCCTCCCACCGCTACTGCCGCGCCGCCTACTGCCGCGCCGGAGCGCAACTACATCGGCCCCGGCGCGTGGATGTGCCCGGATAGCACGGCTGGCGCAGCCTACATCGGCTCAGGTACCAATAAATTCCACAAACCCGGCTGTAGCTCCGTCAAACAAATCGCCGCCCACAACCGTGTCTGCTTCGAGAGCCGCGAAGCCGCCGTCAACGCCGGGTTTGAACCGTGCGGGCGTTGCAACCCATAACTTCCGAGTACCCACATTAACGGAAACAAAAAAGGGCCATTTCTGGCCCTAAAAAACAACAGCATCGACATGGGGGAACGTGTCCCCGCCACATTACGCGGCTATCAAAAACCGCTACCCGCGTAGTCGCATCTACCCAAAACCTGCATACGGTTTGGGTCCGTGAGGTCGGAGGTTCAAATCCTCTCGCCCCGACTGCGACCACAAGGAACGGTCAAAACACTAGCCGCGTATCCTGACCCGGACGCGCGCGCGAAATATCCGCCCACGCGGATACGCCTTTCCCTCTATAAAAAAACGCTTCCAGCAATTACCGGAAACTAATCAACGTATTACCGGAAGCGCCCACAACATAGGAGGATACGCGGCTTGAAACTATCACAGGCATACGAAACATTTGTACTCTACAAGCGCGCCAGCGGCGTCAGCGATAACACCATCTCCAACTATCAAAAGACCTGGCAGAAGGTCCGTCTGTACTTCCACGCCGACCCTGCCTTCGAAGGCATCACCCTGGAGGACTGGCTGCGCTTCATGGCCTGGGTGCCCGACGAGTTCAACCTGGCACCCAAATCCGTGGCCAACATCCACACAGATCTATCATCACTCTATACCTGGGCTACCGACATGAACGTCGTCAAAGAGCACCTGTTCCGGCGCATTCCGCGCCCACGGTTCGAGAAGCCAGACATCGAGCCGTTCACTCAGGATCAGGTTGCCGCCATGCTCAAAGCGTGCGATGTCACTAACCCCTGGACCGGGCGCGAGGGCATCCGCAGCAATCGGCACACTGCCGACCGCGACCGCGCTATCATCCTCGTCCTGCTCTCTACCGGAATGCGCGCGTCGGAGCTGTGTGGCATCTGCAAGCGCGACCTCGACCTCGGCAACAACAAGATCGACGTCGCCGGGAAAGGGAAGGGCCGCAGCTCGAAACAACGCAGCGTCTACATCGGCAAGCGCACGGCTAAGGCGCTGTGGCGTTACCTCACGCCCCGTCTGAGCGACATGCTGCCCACCGATCCCATCTTCACCGTGGGACCGGAGGACGAGGAACGCGCCTTCTCGCGCAATGTCCTCTCGCGCCTGGTCTCGCGCATCGGCGAACGCGCCGGCATAGAGAAGGCCCACCCCCACCGCTTTCGGCATACGTTCGCCATCAACTATTTGCGCAATGGCGGTGATGTGCTTACCCTTCAGCGCCTGCTCGGTCACGAGTCCCTGGAAATGGTACGGCGCTACGCCAACGTCGCCGCCGCCGATTGCGCCGCCGCCCACAAAACGGCTGATCCCGTCGATAACTGGCGACTCTGACATAACCGCTGTTTTCCACTCCCCCACCCCCACGCAAAACGCGCGGATTTCCCTCGAAATCCGCGCGTTTACCGCTGTTAAGAACAGTTAGCAGAACTACGGCGCGACCGTCGTAGCGACATCCTCCGTCACTGAAGCGCTCTCCCACAACACGCGCAGCCGTGCGGTAATGGTTTCTGTAACGCTGAGGGTTGGTGCTATAACTCGCACGGTGCCGTCCCATGTCTCCAGGTCCTCCTCGACCCAGGTCAGCACAACCGGATCATAGCCGCTCTGCGTGTAGCCGCTCGGCGTGGCGGAAACGAGCGTCGTTGTCTGGGGAAGGGTGACGATGATTGTGTGTACGCCGTCCTGCGTCCCGGTCACGGTCAACGTGTAGTCCAGCGCCTGACCGCTGTAGGCCGTCGCCGGGCCGGTCAGCGCGATTTCCGGCGACGTCGGGGGAATCGCCGTGCCCGCGTAGTTGAACATCACCAGCGGCAGATAGACGGCGACAATCGGCCGGTCTGGTAGATATGGCGTCGCGTAGGGCGTGATCCACACCTCTGGCGTGCCCCCATAAAATGCCGCGGGGTCGATCCGCGTCGGTTTGGCGCGCGGCGTTTGCGTAGGCGACGCTGTGGGAGTGGGCGTGGGCGGCGTCTGCCGGACCAGGTCCACGGTTTGTGTGTTGATCCCTGTGCCTTGCAGCACTTCTGTCAGAGTGCTGGTGCTCCACGTGCCGACCACTGACCACGTTTTTGTGAGTGTCCCGTTGCCGGCCGGCGCCGTCCACACCAACGAGCCGCTGCCGGGCGTCGTGCTGCCCGCGCTGGCGCTGTACGTAGTCAGTGAAAGCGCGCTGGTGTCCCACGTCTCGGTCAGCGTGTACCCCACCGTACCGGAGACCTGGTCAATCACCATCAGCGTGTTCGTGTTAGTGATGACCACCGGCGTGCTCCACCAGGTGGCCACCGGCGTGCCGTCTCTGTACACGTCCTTACTCCACTGCGTCAGGCCGGCCGGCGGCAAAATAGAAGAGAATGTCGTGAGTAGCCCTGGCATTTCGATGTGAGGACTCCATAGCAGCAGCGTTACCCACAGCACTATCAATGACAACAGCCCGGCCAGCATTTGTAGCCAGGCACGCGGACGGCGGACTGTCTGCTTATGATCCGTCTCCGGCGTCGCTGGCACGAGCAACTTAAACCCTAGCGCGTCCATTGCCCCCGGAATATCTTGTTGCGCTGCCAGTTGTACCGTAGTCTGCGCTGTGCGCCACGCCACATCTATATCCATTCCGGCGCTCAATCCAGCGAACAACGCCTTCGCCAGTATGTCGGCTCCGGCCAGGATGCCCGCCGTACCGCCGTAATTATCGCCCGGCCCGGCGATCACCGCCCGGGCGCCGGCTTCGAAGAGCGCATCGATCATGTCACGGTTTTCCAGCCCGTAGCACACGCCGAGGAAGACCACCGTCTTGTCCAGCGGCCAGGCCCGCACCTGGTCGGCGGTCGCCACAACCTGGTGCGCGTCATCCTCCCACGCGCGCCCATCGTCGCTGGGATGCAGGAAGACGCCCAGCGCATCCGGTGGATCATGCACCGGTCCGGTCGTGCTGAGCTGTGCAGCGCGTCCGCCGATGGCCCGCGCATTGTCCATAAACGACTTTAGTGTCAGGATACCCGTCTTCATCATCCCCCCAAAATCAACTTTTCCAGTGTCTGGGCGTCTGGTGGCTCGATGCCGACATCCCATCCCGTGCCCGCTGCGTTCAATGTTACCCGTTCGACGAAGAAACGACCGGGCGGGATCACATCTACGAGCGTGGGCGCGATCACGTCGATTTGTTCCGCCCACGCGCCCGGTTGTACCTGCCACGGGTCCAACTGCTGCAGGTTCGTGTTGTGCGGTTCGCCCTTGCGCCAGTAATAGCCCAGAGCGTCGCTCACCGGCTTGAAGTACAGCCGCTTTTGTGCATCGATGCCCGCGATGACGCGACCGGCCGTGCTCCCGGCCTCCTGCAAGTTCACCATCTCCTGCTGGCCGGTGTAGTTATTCGACCGGTGGCGGCTCGTGGTGATCCCGCTCGCCGTTACCTGGGTCATATCGTCGCTCACCCAGGCAAAGTCTCCGGCAATCAGTTGCGCAATGGCCGCGGTGTCCAACTGCCCGGTCGCGGTATCACTATAGATCTGATGTTGCAACCTGGCCCAATGCCCAAAAGCCACCATCTCGCAGGTCACTCGCTCGCTGCGGCTGCCCGGGTTGAGCAGCGGCGTGGGCCAGGCATACAGCGCGAGATACTGATCGCGGTACGCATCTGCCAATTCTGGCGTCATCCCGTCGCCGGAAATGAGCTGCTCGATTGTGCCGTACCGGGCGATACTGGCCGCGTCTTCGCCCCAGTCCGTAAGCGCCCGGTCTCCCACCGTGCCATCTGTGGCGTAGGAGTATTCTACCGCTACCCGATTACACAGCTTATCCAGGCTATAATCGAACGTCCCCCACGGCGTTTGCAGCGTTACCGCCCACAGCACGCCGGCCCAGATACGCGTCGTATCCGGCGCGTAGATATCCAGGTCCGCCAGCAAGCGCGTCGCCCACAGCCACAACGCGTCCGCCGCGCCCGTCGCCGTGATGCGCGCGGCCTCGCAGCCGCCCACCGCCAACCAACTCACTTCCGTAAGCGCGAGCCGCGTTTGGTGAATCACTGGCTTCCCATTCAACGTAAAATCTAGCGTCATCATCCCCGGTGATAGGCCCTCTTCCACGCCCACGCCTGTAAGCGATCTACCCAAGCTATATACTTACCTCGCTTGAGCATCTGCGCGTACACGCCCGCCACAACCACATCCAACACTCGCCATACCATAGCGCTTTCTCCTGTCTACCGTCTACCGTCTACTTACAGCAGCGCAAAGCGCGCCGCATACTCCACGCGCACGCTCATCGTCCGCGATTTCAGCACATCCCCCTGGTCCCCGATCTGCACGAAGTACAAGCGCTGATCCCTTCCCGGAACCAGCTTAGGCCGCTGACCCGTGCCCAACACAATCGACCCGGCCCGCGCGGTGTAATGCGCGGCCACCTCGTCATTGATTCCATCATCAACAGTGTATTGCTGATAGACGGCATTGTAGGCGCGATAGGCGATCTTGCGAATGCCTAAATCCGTGGGGATGAAAAGTACGTAGTCGAGCGTTGTTTCCGCCGTATTATCGTCGGACTTCAGCACCAGGTCGAACAGGTACGGCAGCGCCGGCGGCGCGACCTTCGGCCACGGCGGCAGTTCAATCGTGCCCAAGGGGATGATGTGATCGGCGGCCACTGCCGAAACCGGCGGTGTCAGCGCCTTCGTCTCCGTCAGTTCTGTTTCGATAAGACTCGTTTCGAGCCAGTATTCTGTGTCCGCGTCGAACTCCCCCACCACAAAGGCGAACCACGTCCCCTCCCACGTGCGCGTGGCGGCGCTGGCAAATTGCCATTGCGCCACCACTGCGCCCGCGCCGCGCAGTACCGTGTCTAGATTGGCGTCTGCGTCTGTGTACATATCCAACCCCTCGACCGCCGAGCTCGCATCTTGCAGGAACGCGCCGTGCGTCGGTCCGGTGGAGATGTGCCGCAAGCCATAGTAAATCTGCGCCAGCCGCCGGTCATTGTTGTACGTGTTCTGGAAAACCAGGCGGAACGGCGCGGGCAGGTCGCCCTCCACGTCATCGCCGACGATACCCACCCAGTTGTTCAACGCGGCCTCGGCAGCATTGTCCACCGTCAAGCCGGTCTGCACGTCCGTGCCGTGCACGTTAGTCAGCGGCAGCGTGCCCTCGGTCCCCCGCGCCTGCTCGCGCGTGATGACCAGCAGGGCGTCCAACATACAGCCGTGGGATGTATAGCCTACGTAGTCCGCCGTATCAAGCGAGCCGCCGCGCACCCGCGCCTGGCGCTGCGCGCGCCCGGTCGGCGTGTGCCGGATCCACAACGGCGAGACGCGCCCGTCATCCGTCGCCTCTGCCGCGTCGTTGAGCCACACTTCCAGCGTGGAGGCGTGCGCGTAGACCGCGCTGTGATCGATCCCGTGAATCTCGATCTCCAACGTCTCGCTGCCGCTTTCCCCGCGTACTGCTGCCGGCTTCCACTGGCGCACCACATACACCGGCCAGTCCAGCAGGAGTGTCTCCTCGCGCAAATCGTTGTACAGCTCAAGCACCGCCATAAACGCGTTGCCTCCTCAGTTTCCACGTTAACCGGTTCACCAGCGCCTCATCGTCCTGCGCCCCATACACATTGATTTCGCCGATCTCCTGACGGTTATCTACGCTCCGCGCCTGCGTCCCCAGTGGATCGCGCGCCGGCAACGCCGTCAACGAGCCGCCCAGTTGCGGGAACTCCGTCCGCGCCAACTGCCGCGCGGCGCTTCCGATCCCCCGCAGGCCGAGCTCGAAGGGCGTGGGTGAGCCTGGCGTGAGCCACTTCGGCAGAGAAAGCCCGCTGATCTTGTCTGCCAGATCTTGAATCCACTTGATAGCGTTCTGGAACGCCGTCGATATACCATCCACCCCGCCTGTAACGTTCCCCAGCCATTCACCGAACTTCTCCAAAATCGGACCAAACGTGTCTTGAATCCACGCGCCTGCCGTCTTTAACGCCGGCAATAGCACGTTCTCCCAAAGTCCGGCCAGTGCGGTAACCGCTACTCCGACCACTGCGCTAAGCAAGTTCCCCAACGACTCAAAAAGCGGCACCAGATTGGTCTGGATGAAACTCCACACGCTGCGAATGGCCGGTAGCAACGTATTTTCCCAGAACCCCTGTAGCACGGTAATCGCGGCTGGCACGTTCGTGCTCAACCAGGCGATCAAATCCTGTAATGCCGGGCGTAGGGTGCCCTCCCAAAAAGCGACAATTGCCTGGAATGCCAGTGGTATATTCGTTTTGAGCCATTCCCCGACCGCCGCCGCCTTCTCCTGGATGCCGCCCCAATTCTCCTCCCAGGCCGTGCGTAACAGGGCCACAACAGCCGTTACAGCGGCTATCACCGCGATCGGCCCCGCAATCGCGCCGATTGCAGGTAACAGCGCGGCCATAATCACCGCTCCGACTGCCGTCAGGCCATCTTGCAGTTTTACATTTTGCCCAATCCAGCCGGCCACCATCGCCACGTAGGGCGCCGCCCACGCGATAACCTGTTGGATCAACCCGCCGAATTCGCGCAACTTCGCCACAAACGCGTCGAATGCTGCCACCACGCCCGGCGGCACGCCGAGCATCAACATCGCCGTCGAGAGACCCTGGAAGACGTCCCCGCCGCCCTTGACGTAGTTGATCAAGAGCGCCAACACTTCCCCAAACCGTTGCAGGTGGGGCACCAGCCCTTGCACTCGCGTCAGCAACCCTAGGAGTAGAGGGAGCAATGTTTGCAACACCGGGATGAACGCCAACCCCGCCTGATCCTTGGCATTCTGGATTTGCGCGCTCATCTCTGCCAACTGCGCCGCCGCCGTTCCCGCCACCTCCGGCATCGCCGCCGTGTTTGCCGCCAGCTTTTCAGTGACCACCGCCATCATCCCGGCCTGCTGCTGCGCCTTCGTCAGGCTGTCGGCCTGGACGCCGAACATCTTCGCGGCGCGTGCCGTGGCCTCCTCTAACGAGACCTGGATGCTGAGATTGTCGAGGATCGCCGGAGATAGACGCCCTACGCCGACGACGAGGCTATCCATCAGGAAGCCCATATCTTGACCGGTTGCCGCGGCCACCTTGCCCACATACTGCATCGCATCGGGCAACTGATTGGCGAAGTCCTTGCTCACGAGCTGCGCGGCCTTGTTATAGGTCAGCATCAAATCGCGCTGGCCGACCATCCCCGCGCTACCCTTTTCCAGGGCTGCTAACACTTCATTACCGGACCTACCCGAAGCGGTCGCAATGCCATCAAACGCAGCTTGTACGTTTTGTAGCGATGCCGCCGACGTGGTGAACGAGAGGAGCGCCAGCCCGGCCGCCGCTGCCGCCGCGCCAATCACCCCAAACGCCTTTAACGCTACATTCCCCGCCGCTTGCAAGTGTGGAATGGCGCCCTGTATCGCGCCCCCGATCTTACCCGCAATCGTCGCGCCGATGCTCCCCGCCTTGACGACCGCGTTGCCCAGGGTTCCCACAATCGCCTTGCCCACGTTGCCCATCGCGCCAAGGACACCGCGCGCCATCCCGGCTGCGCCGCCTACAATCTTGCCAAAGCCACCGGCAATTTGCCCCAAGCCGGTCACCAGCGGGCGGGCCACACTGGACACCGTCGCGCCAAACCGCTTGAACATCGCCCCCGCCCGCCCAATCGCCGAATTGCTGGCAAAAAGGCCCTGCAGCGGCGCCATGTTGCTGACAAAGCCACGGATCTTAGCGCCGGCCGTCTCGATGCCGGTCGCCACACTGTAGCGGATCACCGTCCCCGCGCGCTCGAATGCCCTGCCGATGGCGCGCGTGCCAGGGATGGCGCGTAGCACCGCCCCACCCACCGCGCCCACGCCGCGCGCCGCGCCCAGGGCCAGGTTTCCCATCCCCTTCAGCACGTCGCCCATCCCGCTGAAAGCTGTGCGCGCGCCCTTACTGATCCGCTCCACATTCTTCGTGGAAACGCCCACTTTCGTCACTGCGCGCTCGATCCCTGCCAGCGTTTTTGTGACCTTATCCACGGCCTCAAAGACCGCGGTTACCGTGTACGACTTTCCTGCCATCGTTGGTTATCCCTAAAAATACCTTCCGCTAATGTGAATACCCGGAACAAAGAAAGGGCATCACTTACGCTTTGCCCTTTCCTTTTTTCTGCCGCGCCCTCGCCTCCTGAATCACCAGCGCCAACGGTAACTCTAGCTCAAACGCGGCCGCCGCGCGCCCATAGTGCGCTTCGACGTATTCCAGGTATTCCAACGCCTCCCAGTATCCGCGTCGTGTTGCTTGCGCCAGATGCGCGACCTTCGCCGCCCACACGACCTCTGGCGCATCCGCCTCACCGCCATTTACACAAAGCCTGGCGATTCCCCCGCTTCATCAGCCGCGTCTTCGTCCTCCTCGAAATCCGTGTTGACCGCCTGGCCGATGATGTCCATCATCACCTGCCCGTCGGCGTGCAAAAGCGTGCGCGCTTGCTCGTCCGTCTCCACGCGCGGATTCAACAGCAGATACCGCAGAAGATAGATGAAATAGCCCTCGGAATCGGCCCGCTTCTGCCCCATCCTGAAGCGACTCTGCGCCTTCAAGAGCATAGAGAGAGGCACGCGCGTCCGATGCCGGATGTAGGCGTTATAGCGCGGTAGAAACGTCTCCGCCTGGTCGCGCGTCGCGTCTTCCTTACACAAATCAGCCAGCGTCACAAATTGTTTTTGCTCGTCCATTATTCTCCTCCCGTGCTCCCATTCGCTAGAATCCCGTCACCTACGCCCCGGCTCTCTAACGCCAGGAACTGCCCCTCGATGTCCTCGGTAAAGGCCTCCTCATCGCTGCCGCTGCTCATGCTATGGGTGTATACCATGCACCCCCGCAGGCGCTTGAGCACCGTGCCAGCATCGCGCTCGCGCCATTCCACGTCGAAGACAAACGGGTGCATCACCCCGTCCATCGCGTCGTCGGCCAGTAATGTCGCATCATTTGTGATGTACGCGACGTAGCCATCGTCGGTCAAGGCGCTGAGGAACTGAATCGCGTCGTTGGCGTAATCGATCAGGTAATCCGTGCCTTCGTGCAGCACCGTCCCATCGTCCAGCATCACGTAGAGCACACTCACGATACCGTAGGTCGGCGTATATGTTGAGGCGCCGGCGGTCAATTCCTCAACCTGAATCTCCGTTGTCCCCGCGATCAATTGCGCGAACAAGTCCGCCTGCTCGCCGATGTTCAAGTAGTTCTTACTAATCTTGAACTCTCCCTCCGGCACACCCGTTTTATGATACCGGTTACGCGGGAATCCCAACCCCGACCCGCCTGCCCGTGCATTTTTATCGACGCTATATTCCACGTCCTGCACCTCGATCAACTCATATGCGCCATACCGGATCACGCACCTAACCTCTGCACCCGTGTATGCGCTCGGTATCCATCCAATTCCCATTTCAAGCCTCCTTCAGCTTAAAGATTATGACAGAATATACCGCCGCCGAAATCATCAATTGCGCCAATGGCTGGCGAGCCGGGGTTATAAACCCCAATCTCAAACCCGACACGCCCGCCAGCTGCGTATGTAACATCTGTTGCAGCGCAAACCTCCGTCATGGTGACGCCATCCCCTACAACGACACTCAGCCCATCCGCAACCAACTCGAACCGCACAACATCACCAATATTGACTGTATACGTCTCCTCATTAAGTTGCACAAAGGTCTCGTGGTCATCAATACGATAAATCCCTACAGTAGAGCTGCCGATCAATGCCATATAACCATTTACAGATATGGCTTCTGGATTCCGTAGCCGCGCTAGCAGCATGTAAGGGACATTGGCATTGTCGCCCTGCTTGGTAAAATACACGCTCTCGAATCCACCGGACTCGGGTATTACGAGCCAGTAGGCCCCAACCTCAGACAGCCCATCTGTAGTGCTGGCCTGTCCATCTACAATAACTGGTGCAGCGCCAGATGAACGGGCCAGTGGATTAGTCAACCAATCGTCACCCAGTGCACCATCAGTGCGATTGAACGCATCCAGCAATACATAGGGTTCGCACACCTCATCAATCGGACGTGTCGCCATAGCCAGGAACTCGCCCTCCAAATCCTCGGTAAAGGCCTCTTCGTCGCTGCCGCTGCTCATGCTGTGGGTGTACGGCATACAACCGCGCAACCGCTTCAACACCGTACCAGAATCGCGTTCACGCCACTCTACATCGAAGACGAACGGATGTCGCTGACCTTCCATCGCATCATCAGCCAATGCAACTCCATCCGTAATATAGACAATCACTCCTGCAGTAGTGATTGCATTAAAATAGATCGTATGTGTTTCGTAATCGACTACATAGTCTATGCCTTCATACAACACTCTGCCAGTCGTCAGACGTACGTATAGCACGGATACAATTGCTCGTGTGGTCGTGTGATTAAAAACATCAGCCGCCAGAGCCTCGGATTGTAATGTCTGTGTTCCAGCGATCAACTGCGCGAAAAGGTCAGCTTGATAGCCAATGTTTAGATAGTTCTTGCTGATCTTCCACTCGCCGGACGGCACACCGCGTTTGTGATAACGGTTCCGTGGATGTCCCAGCCCCGCACCGCCAGGCCGGGCGCTGCGATCCACACTATACTCCACATCCTGCACTTCCAGCAGGTCATATTCCCCGTACCGAATAAAACATTTCACTTCCGCGCCGGTGTAGGCGCTGGGTTGCCATCCTATGCCCATATCAATCCTCCAGATACCGCAAACTCAACGTAGCAACGATGCGCCCCACCCGGCGCGCCTCGTCCCAGACCTCGCTGCTCGGCTCGCCTACGATCACGCTCTTGATACCCTGCTGCCCCAGATACCCGCAGCCTGGCTCCCCGAAATCCTCATCGTCGCGGTCGGCGTCCTCATAGTCGGCCAGCAGCGCTTCACGCACACACTGCAAAATGCGGCGCGCCTCTAATTCTGTGGCTGCCAGCACATCCACCTGGTAATCGGGGCGGCGAATCCGGCGATACGTCCCCAGGCCTCTGGGCTGATTTCCACCACCCACCGGCGTAAATCCCACGCGCGGCAGGCCCAGGTCTTCCAACGGATAACTCGGCACAAACTGCACCAGCCGGTATAGCGGATGGGTCGTGTTGAATGGCGCGCTGCCCTTGAGTGCGTAGATCACCGCCTTGATCGCGTCAACCTCGTTCATAAAACCTTCCGGGTACTGCCATTAACGGAAGCACTTAAGCTACTTCCTGCACCAGCCACGCCAGCCGGTAGACCAACTGCCCGGCCTCGCGCCAGTCCTCAACCCGCGCCACCCAGTAGATGATTCCATCCACAGTGAGCCGGTCTTTGAAGGTCAACGTCACATCATACGCCACAAATGCGCGCAACTGGACCTCAACCTCTTCGCCCAGCGGCGTTTTGACGAAGCGCTGGCCCGAATTCCCGCCACGCGCCGGTTGCACGAATGCCAGAATTGATTGTGGCGTACCATAGGTTGGACCGGGCGGCGTCCCCGTCGTCGGATAGGACGCGGCTTCCGGATCCGGCGTGTGCCAATCACCGTCTACATACGTCCCCGTCGCGTTGGCCGCGAAGGGGATGCGCGTGATCGTCTGCCCGTGCGCCTGAACGCGCTGCTTAAACTGCGTTGCCTTGCTCACGCCCCAGCTCCTGCGCCGCCGCGCGCCAGCGGGTCATTTGCTCTATGCTCAAGCTGCCCGGCTTGGCCACTAGCTCCACGATACGGGCGTCGCTCAATGCGGCCATATCTTCCACCGAGGCCACCCCCACGCGCAGTAGCTCTGCCGCGCGGACCGCGCCTATCCCGGCGAGACGCGTCAGCGCCGTGCCCCCACGCCGCGAGCATGCCACACACACACCCCGCTCGGCGCGCCCCTCTGCCGCCGTGCGTGCGTAGAGCGTGTGGACGGCCCGACCGCACCGTCCACACACCACTGCGACGCCATACTGGTGCAGCCGCAACATCACCGGCGTACCGCCTTGACCGTCGGTGTGATCGTCCCGCTCGGTTCGAGCTTGACGCGCATATACAACCCCTGCACCGGCGCGATGATGTAGTCGGCGCTCGTGGTCGTGCTGACGACACTAGACAAAACCACGCTGTAGGTCCGTTCTGCCCAGGCCGAGGCCATTGTCGTTGTAGAGGTAGAGTCGGATTGATCCGTCGCCGTGCTCGATGCGGTCAAGACCCCGGTGGAAGTGAGTACGTCAGTTGTGGTCGTCGTCGTGACGGCGCTGGTCGTCGTGCCCGTCGAACTCTGGCTGAGATAGTCCGTGTACAGATCGATCCAGTTTGTATTGTCATAGGAGACCTGTACCGTGGTCGTCAGGGCGCCGGACGTGGCCGCGTCTGCACTGACGAAAATCTCCACGTGATCGTTGCCCCAGCCGCCCACGTAGGGTGCGTTACTATATGTGGTAGTGGTGATCGACGCGCTGCCATCGTAGAAATTGATCGTCCCCAGAATCGCGCTAGGCTCCGGCGCGGCCGCTGCCAACATCACCACCAAGCCTATCATCACGGCGGTAACGCCCAGAACTTTTACAAATGCCTGAAAACCCTTCATCGTATCCTCCTGATAGTTGACTAAACTAAAACAACGCCTTGTGCCTTATAGCGGCCCGCCAGGCGCGCCGCCAAAACCGCATTAGCTGACCCTAAGCCTAACCCCTGCGAGGCATCCAGGTCCCGGGTAGCCTTCGTCTCGGAGTAATCCCCGATCCTGAAGGTCTCCGTGTCGCCAGACAGCCCGGCATCATAGGCACTGTTGGCGTCGAGATGCAACATCTCCTGCGCCAGCAACGCCACCGCCCGCTTGATCGCCACAGGGACCGCCGCCCCGCCGACTGTGTAGGTCAGCGTTCCCTGATACTGTTTCTGCCTGAACAGATTCCGATACGTATTGAACACCCCGAAGGTCACCCGCACGATCCCCGCCGCGTCGATGATCGCGTCGCTCACGTCCACCGTCGAAGCCGAACCGGGTACCAGATACACCGTCAGCGCATCCACCGACTGCACCGGCGCGCGGGGCGTTGCTATCTGCAACACTGGCAGTCCGCCATAGTGCGCCAGCGTCGCCTGCACCGTGTCGATCACCTGCGCTGCCGCAGAGTACGAGCGACCAAGCCATATCTCCAAATCCTCAGAGACGCAGTCCAGGATACCCTCGACATAATCCTCATCGAGCGCGCTTAAATCCTCTCCCAGAAGAGTCTCGTACTCGGCTATCGTAATCAGCACCCTACACCTCTATCCATAAACGTTTACAGATACCACCGCCGCTAACCATCATTAACGGCGCTTTTCGCGCTCAAACCCCACCCAACAAGCTCCGGCGTTGCTCTGTAGCGATCACACAAAACCGCCGTTAATGTCTTGCCCAACAAACGCTAGAAACCCGCTATCCTGAGCGGCCGCATCGGGCGACGCCCCGGCGCGCAAGCGCCGCACAATCTCCAGTCCGGCCTTACCCGCTGCACCTAGCCCCATCCGCCGGTCGAACGTCCGCTCCGGGCTGGCAAACACAGCCCGCGCGCCCTTCGCCAAAAATGCCGCCGGGAACCGCGTCTTCGCCTGATAGCAACCCTCCAAAATCACCACCGGCTGATGCTCCAACTGTTGGCCATCCTCCAGACGCGCCAATGATAACGCCGCCACCTCGTTATCCCCGCGCAGCACCCGCGCCTTTGGCGTTCCGTGCAACGCGATGTAGATCAAATCCACCTCCGCCAACTGTTCATACGGGAACGTCTCCGCCGTCAATGGCGGGCACGTCAGCGGTCGTGTCACAATCCCCGCCTGTAATAAACCCAACGCATTGTTGATCCAGCCCGATCGATAGCAATAGAGGAGCGTTTTCATTATTCTCTCGTCCTCAATCGCAATCGCAGCCACGCCAGCCACGCCAACGCCGCAATGTGTGCCGCCACCACACCCCACGCAATGGCCTTCGAACGGATCTCTGCTCGCGCTGTTACGGGTCGCGCTGGCGCAGGCGTTGCCGCCTCCGCCAGCCCGGCCTCTACACGCCACGCCTGCATAATCTGCGCGCTGTTCAATTCGGCGATAGCCCGCAGCGCATCCTCGATGGAGGCATTCGAGTGTGCGTCCAGATAATCCAGCACGGTGCGAATTCCATATCTACGGTCGATGTACCGCGTGACACCGCCGGCCTGCGCGTACCAGCGCCACATACCCGCTATGTCGCTGTAGGCGCGATATTGCATCTCCCCCCAGGAAAACGCCGCTTCTACCTCCGGCATCGCGACTGGCGCGGACCATAGAGCAAGCCCCTCGCGGAACCATAGCGGCAACCGGCTGACGTGCTTGCCCAACGCCAGGTGCGTAACCTCGTGCGGAATAGTGACATCGTAGAGATACTCGCCATTGCACGGGCAGCTATCCCGCGCCACAACCATCACGCCGTACCGTGCGTATGCCTGACCAGAGATCATTCCACTAGAGTGATCACTCAGCACCAACATCGCCCGGCCCGGCAGCGTCAGCCCTAGATCGCGCTCCAGCGCAACCAACTGCAGTTCAGCCACATCCAGCGCGCGCCGGCCCGCGCTGGGCGACTCATCGCACACAAAAACGATGACATGCTCACCTTCGACGCGCAGCCAATTACACGTCTCGTCCGCAATCTCGATCGTTACCGGCGGCATCTCGAACGATGACATGTCCGCGCGTACCCCGCTCCACACATACCGCAATTCCGTGAACGGCGGCAAGCCCGCCGTGTCTAACCACGCCGCCATCTCGTCCCCGTCCCGATGCGCGTTGAGCACCCACTCCCGCCCGTTCCACGGGGCGCTCACAACCACCTGCGCCAACGTCACCCCTGCCGCAGGCATAGAAAACCGCACACCTGGCTCCTGGGCAGATACCGGGGACACCAACAGCAGCGCCGCCACCAACGCGCACAGCAATGCGCTCAGCATAGCCACCACCCCCGCGCTGCGTTAATCGCTCTACGATACACGCTCTTAGCCGCTTCTAACGAGCATCCCATCGCGACTCCCACCTCTGCGAACGACAATCCGCCCCAAAATCGCAGCCAGAGCACCCGCGCATAGCGCTCCGGCAGGTCCGCCAACATCAAGCACGCCCACATATCGACATCCACACCGGGTCGCACGTAATGCCAATCCTGCAATTCGATCAGCACCGGGCCCTCGCGGCGATAGTGATCCGCGACCTTATGCCGGAGAATACCATTCAACCACGTCCGCAACCTGGAACGCTCTCGCGTACCCCGGCCCCGCCACGCCGCTAGCGCCGTCTCCTGCACCACGTCGTCCACAATATGTTCAGGGAGCCGCCGCAGCGCCTGGCCGCGCAGCCAGTCCAGGTCAGGGCACCTGGTAGAAAAGTAGTCTGACATTCGTCAACACTCCCGATATTGTTATGGGGTTGGTATATGTGAACGCCATCCCGTCCACGATCACCGGCCCATCTAGCGATAGTCCCGCGCCGGATGTCGTCAGCGTTACCCCGCCGCCGGCGCGCACATTGAACGAATTTGCCACTGTAGACGAATAAACCGCGTCCTCCCCATCCGCCCACACGAACGCACCATCGTGCAACGCACGGGCATAACGCCCGGAGGCCAGACTGTACTCGCCTACTGCCCGCGCCTGATAGCCGTTCAAAATAGTGGAGTACCGCCCGCTGGCTTCGTTATCGAAGCCATTCAGGATGGTCGTATACTGCGCTGTCGTCCCCGTGATCGTATTGCTCACGCCCGTTCCCACCAGCCCGTAGCCGCTATAGCAGCCGACCACCAACGCCGGCGTGATCTCGCTGTACGCGCTGATAATCTGCGTGTATGTGAGTATGCCCGCGTTAGCAATCGTGTTTTGCGAGCCGCCAAGAATGCTGTTGTGCGCCGTATTGCACGTCGCCACGCTCGTATCGAAATCGTATTCCGCCTCCACCGAGTTCATCGGCGTATCAGTCCACTCATAGTACACCCCGCTGGTGTACACCCCCGTCACCGTCGCTGTGACCTCATTCGATACAGTGTTGAAAAACCCGTTTAAAATCGAATCACTGTAGCCGTTGACCGCGTTCCGATCCCCGCCGGCTACCAGGCTATACGTGCCGGTCCCGCCGCCCACCGTAATGCGATTGAACGGATTGGTCGATCCTAGACACGCATTCCCTGTTCCCACGGTGTTACAGTAACCGCCACCAATCCATCCCATTGAGGCCACGCTATCAATCTCGTTGCGATACCCGGCCACACTACCGGAGTACTGTGCCAACGCAGTGTTCTGCGTACCGCCCAATACCGCGCCACCGTTATGGCTGGTATTGCCGAATCCGCCGGCCACAACCCCATAGGGACCCCGCACCCGGTTAATTTGGCCGCCGCCGATAGTCCCCCACCAAGCTGCCTGCTCGATTGTGTGACTCTGTCCTCCTCCAACTACCGCGTAGCCACCGGAGACGGTATTTTTTAGCCCGCCACCGATTGTGGAAAAGTCACCGTCATAGTTGATGATGTTATAAAACGTCCCCGACGTGCCCCAGTCCCCGGTTACCCCCGTGCCGCCGCCGGCGATCGTGGCGCCGTACAATCCAGCGGCCACCGCGTTTCCTGTGGCCCCGGCGTAGAGGTTTGCGCTCGTCGCATTCCCCGCCAGCGTCCAGCGCCCGGACGTCGCTGCGGCCTGCACTGTATCATCATCCGTGTCACGGATAACTCCTGTGCCATAGATGTCCAGGTCGCCGCCTACCGTCACGTCATCAAAATAATTTCCGCCGCTCTGCGCCTGCACTTGATGATCTACTGTCGAAACCAGTACTAGAGCCGCAATCAGCAGCAATGCTATCGCGCGCCGTGCCCATTGTTTTGTAGTCATCTTCCCATATCCTCCGCCAGCTTACTGAGCACAGCCGGCCCCCACACCAACTGCACCGCGTCCATCAGCATGTCGTACTGCGCCTGCGTAATCTCCGCACTACGTCCCTCGTGGAGTACCCCAACCACGGTGAAGAGCTCAACCCTGGTCTCCTCATCTACCTGCGGGTTATTGATTTGATACCACAGTGCGTCCTGCACCACGTTACGGTATGTGATACTGCCAGACATACCTCGCATTGGATCGTCATACCGCAGGATCAGCTCATCAAGATCGATGTACACCGGCGCTTCCGGGTCGCTCTGCGCGACCTCCACGTCGAACAACGCCGCCGTCGCCATCCCCAACGCCAATACTGCGATCAGTGCGGCGCCCACAATCACGGCCTTCCAAATCGTGTTCATGGTGCAGCCTCCAACATCGTATAGCAGATCACCACGTAGCCCTCGCCGGCAGTCGCCCCGCCTTGATCCCACGTGAAAACAATTGGTGTCTCGGCAGCAACGTAAATCGGCCCGCCAGTAATCTCCGTCGCCCCGGCGAAGGCTTGTGAAAGATTGTGTTGGTAATTCTGCACAAGCCAATCCAAATCATCGGCCTTTCCCGCCGCAAATAGCGCGAGGATATTCCAAGGCGTCGTGCGCACGACCTGGCGGCTTGTGATTAAGCAGTTCGCGGGTAGCGTCGCCACAACGCCGCTCACATCCTCGAACGAGATCGGGATTTTCAAACAAACGTCGGTGGCTACCGTGTAGCCCGTCGTTGTGACCTCAACTTGAGTGTGTCTGTATGCGCCCTGAACCGGCATCGTAGCCTCCTATTCTTCCAACGTAACCAGCACAATCGCGTCTGTGGCTGCGCCGCTATCCAGAATGAACTGCAAATTGGCGATATTGGCGACTCCTAACACATCCAGCGGCGGCGTCGCATCCTGCGGGAGAAGATGCCCTAACTCATCTGTCGGCGCAGTCCCATCATACGTGTATCGCACCGCGGCCTTTGTCGAAGTGATAAAAGCGCGCTTGGCGCGCGCCAATTGCGCTTCCGTAAACCCGAAATCGTCCGCCAGCGTCAGCACCGCAGTTGATACCGTCTGAGAAGCCATAGCAAAGGCCACCGTTCCTCCGCTCGTCAGCGCCTCCAGAATCCGCGCCTCTCCCGGCGAATTCACCCGTTGCATCGTAACTCCTGTTGGCATACTCGCCTCCTACGCTTCAGAATGATACAGCACCAGGATCGCCACATTCCCCGAGGCGCTGGCATCGCCGCGCAGCTTCTTGTCCGCTGTCGGCAACTGCAATTTCGCCCGGGGCGAGAACTGGGCTGTTCCCCCGGCAGGCACGAACAAGCGGAAGATCAGTGTGTCGCTCGTTTCCTCAATGAAATCGACGTACATCGCCGTGTCTGCGCTCAGAATCACGTCATCGACGACGATCTTATCCCCGCTTTCCGGCGCTGGTGTCAGGTCCGCCGCCCCGGTCATATCCGCCGAGGTAGTCGTTTGCCGGGACGAAACCCATGCTGCACCGGCATCGCTTACCGGGACGGCAGTTGCTCTCAACTCCGTGTCCGTCAACGGACCGGTGACCGCCACGCTCTCACTATCCAGCGTCACGGCGACATCCGCCGCGCGCAGCTCCGTGTCGGTGAGCGGCCCAGAAACCGCGACGGCGGCTGCTCTCAACTCCGTGTCGGTGAGTGGTCCGGTGACCGCCACGCTCTCACTATCCAGCGTCACGGCGACATCCGCCGCGCGGAGTTCTGTGTCGGTGAGCGGCCCAGAAACCGGGACGGCGGTTGCTCTCAACTCCGTATCCGTCAACGGACCGGTGACCGCCACGCTCTCACTATCCAGCGTCACGGCGACATCCGCCGCGCGTAACTGCGCATCCGTCAACGGCCCCATCACATCCAATGGTTCGGCGCGTTCGACATTAACCCCTAGTTTCATCCCCTCACCTCGCTTTTAGCCGTAGTAGTGGCACACCAGCGTGCCGCCTGCGGAACCCTCACTATGCCGGATCACTTCGAAGCTCCTCATCGTTGCGCGCCCCTGGATCGTGATCTCGTCGCCATCGTTCGCCTCGGCGCCCACCGTGCTAGTCGGCGCCGTACCATCCGCGCGCCAACGAATCGGCTGATCCTGCACCTGGCATTGCGCTGCCTGCGCCGACGTCGGCAGCGTCAGGCTCTGCGCGTCAGTCGTGATTGCCAACGTCTGAAAGCCAACGCAGCGCAGGGTCTCATCAACCACCTTTGCCCGCGCACTCGCTGTGTTTCCCATGCTGCACCTCCCGTTTTTTCCTTCCGCTAATTACACTACTCGGAAGGCTGGCCGGTCTCCCGACCAGCCCCCGTACACTTGCTACGCCAGTCTGCTGGCGCGTCTATCGTGAAACTACTCGCTCGCCGTAGCGAACGACTGCGCTGCCGTGGTGATCACATTCGCAATCACGCCCTGCGCCCACCAGTTGGAGCGCTCCACGAGGCACAAGTGCGACCATACCGCAAACTCGCTCGACGTGGCGCGCCCACGGCCCATCACCTTGCTCAGATTGATGGCCGTTGGCGGCACCTGCCACTCTGGGTAGAGGATCCGCACGCCCTCGTGGAACTCCACAGCCAGGTAGATGCTCCCCTGAATCGAGTAGGGACCGTCCCCGGTGGCCGTGATCGCGAAGCGCGGGTCGCTGATGATCGGCAACTCGCCTGCCGGCGTGATGACACTGGTCGCCCAGAGACCCACGCTGCGGTTTCCGCCGTCCATAATGGCGATGCTCGCGTTCGTGCGCGCCTGATATGCCTCCACGATAGCCTGATGGAAGATGGGGTTGCAGTAGATCGCCGTCGGATAGACCCCGGAGGCCATCATTTTGACGATGTGCTCATTGATCAATCCGGCGCTCACGGCATCGCCGTCCGCGTCGTAGTAGAAGCCCGACGTACCGTTGACCACCTTGATCACTATCCCGTCGAAGTCCTCGGTATCGGTGGCGGCGTTGCCGTTGATCATACCGTAGTCGATCCCCTGGATCGTGCGTGTGGTCAGCAGTGAAAGGAGCTGCGCAGCATCGTCGTTGAACATGTCGCTGTTGATGCTGATCGGGGACCCCGGCAGCATCGACGCCAGCACGTCCACGTCCTTCAACCCGCCCGACGCACCGTAGGACTTTTTGGCGACCGCGTAGGTCGCGCGCGTCGGGTTGATGTCGTTGGGGTCGCCGCCGGCCGCAAAGCTGGCCTTGCGGTTGCTGCCGGAGACAAACGAGGCTGCCGTGAGGACCGCATAGATGGCGGCCAATTGGTTTTTGATCACCGGGCGCCCCAGTCCCATCAGCCGCTCATACAGCGGCGCGCGCAGATCGAGCTGCGCAATCACTTCCGGGTCGATGACCACCCCGTAGCTGGCCGCTACGTTTGCCGACAGCGCCGACATGATGGTCGGATCGACCGCTTTGCCGATATATTCCATACCCATAGTTGCACCTCCTGATTTCTATGTGGGTTAGGGCAGGCGTAGACCGCCGCCCGTCAACTGTTGAACCAATTCCGAGAATGTACGGGCCTTTTCCACAACCGCACTGGGCCGCAGATCGGGCGCAACCGACTTGCGCACCGGAACTGGAGCGAGATTGTCCGCGTTCTCTGGGGGAGTCACCAGACTGCCAGCGTTGACATTCGCGCCGGACGTTGCCGTTTGCAACGCCTTTTCCACCGCGCCTAATCGTTCCATCAGCACCGTCGCCCAGGCCGGCGGCGTCTCATCCTCATCTGGATCGGGCAAATTCTGATCCAGCGCCATCGCCACGTTCGCCAGCGCCGCCATCACCCCCTTGCGCTGCGTGCCCGCGTCGAGCGTGTCATCGCTCAAGAGCTGCTGCGCGGCATCCGCAAACGACCGCGCCACGCGCACTGCGGGTGCTTCATCTACGGGGGCATCCGCCTGTGGCTCTGCCGGCGTCTCTGTCTTAGCGACAATCTCAGCCGCAGCCGCAGCTTCAGTCGCGCTGCCCTCATCTGCCGGGGCATCCGCTTTGCTTGTCTGCTGTGCCTTTGCGGCCACCTGCGCCTTGAACTCCTCGATGCTCTCACGGAGAGATGCTACGGCTTCGTCAGTGGTGTCGCTCGCCCACCAGGCATCGTAGGCTACATCCCACAGTAGGTCCAGCAGTTGCGCGATCTCGATGATGCGATCCCACTGCTCATCAAAGGGCGCGCGTTCTGTCATCCACTGCTGCCAACGTTCTACCGCCTCCATAAAGGCGCCCTTGGCAATACTCCGCGTATCCGCATTAGCGGAAGAAACTTCGTCCGTTGCATCGGCGTCAGCATCGGCCTCGTCATCGCCTGTGATGTCCAGCGACTTCGCCACTGACTCCAGCCACGTGCGCGGGTTCACCGGCATCGGCGTCACCATCACGCGTTCCAACTGCACGCCATCGATGACGGGCGTACTGCCCTCCGTGTGGCTTTTTGTGATGAAGCCGAAAACACTCAACCCCAACTGGCGACCCCGCGCCAGTTGCTTGTGCAGCCCTACCGCGCGCGGATTGTCCCGATCCAGTTCCGCGCGGATGTAGAACTCACCCGATTCCAGCACCCGCCCATCGTTCAGATAGCCCAGATCGTCGTCGAAGGCAATCTGAAAATGGTTTGCCTCGCCGCCCAGAGCCACCGTGCCGGTGCGCGCCCACGAGGCCATACTTTCCTGCCCGGCCAGGCTGATCCGCTCATCGTACAAATCCAATCCGGTGTCCGAAGCTACACCCTCGACGAAGAGCGCGCCGTCATCACCATCTACTGCCTTGGCCAACGGCACCAAAAACTTAAATTTCTTCTTCACGCTTCACCTCCATAGGCTCACCATCGCCTGCTTCCACAACTCCTGTATACGCGGCATCGCCGCGTCTATCCCACGCTTGAAGTAGCCCCGTGGGGCCATTTTGGCCGTGCCGAATTCCACATATCCCGCATAATGCACATCGGTCACGACCCATCCCGCGAGATTCTGCATAAAATGACGGATGCTGGCCCGCAGGCGGCCGGTCTGCACCGGCGTCCGATCCTTGATCGCGCCCCCGGCCTCCTGCGCCGTCCCTACCATCGCCGCCTTAAACGCCGGCAACGCTCGCGCATTACCCTGGCGCAACGCCCGCGCAAACTCATCCAATCCCCGCAACTTAACGCTGTACATAGTTAGGCCTTATACCGCGTCACATCAATCTTCCCCGGTCCGACTGCGCATCGACAGCGTGGATGCGCCGGGGGGAACTGTACGCCAATAGAGAAATCGTCGCCCAGCGGCACCTCTTCGCCGTTCAAATCCACACAAATCACGCACGCACCTGGTTGCCCATCGATCCAGCGCTTCGTGACGACTACACCGCCTTCCTGGTAGGCCAGCCACATCCCGCCGTTGAAGGCGCGAATCGTCTCCGTGCGGGCAATAGTCAGCGCGCGCCAGTCCGGTATGTCATCCATCACCGCCGCCACGCGCGCCGCGAGTTGATCCATATCCTCACCCAAATTCCACCCGGCGAGCAGCGTCTCCGTCAACCGGGTGAGCGTCGTCTCCTGGAGCTTTTCGGCGATCCGCAGGCCGTACTCAGCAATGAACCGCTGCGCCGCATCATCGTTGACGTTGAAATCCAGCGGGATACCAATCATCGCCTCGCCGTGCTCGATCCCGGCCTGCACCAGTGCAGTGATCGACGGCACCAATGCCGCCACAATACTCGCCAGGGGAACACTTCCACTGACGATGGACGCCGCGCGCGCCGCCCATTCCTCTGGCGATTCTCCGGGTAACGGGGAGGGCAGCGTCGTGCCGGCCTGCGCATACGCCGCGACCAATGCCGCCTGCATCTCCGCTTCCAACTGCGCCAGCAGCGCGCGTTCCGCGTCGCTCAAATCGGCGGCGTAATCCTCGCCGGTATCCTCCGCCTTCGCTACGTGCTGATGCCCGTGCGCTTCGTCCGCATAGCACCGCGCTATGCTCTCACGTATCCCGCGCAACGCCTCCGGCAACCACGCTTTTTCGGTCGTCTCCTGGTCCGCCTCATCCATGTCCGTGCTCTCGCTACTCGTGGTCACGTCCAGCGCTTCCTCTTCCGTCACTGCGATCTCAAACACGCCCAAGCGCAGCGCTTCCGCCTGCGCCTGTGGCAACGACAGCAGCCCGTCACGTAGCGCCATCGTCAGCGCTTCCGTGTTCGTCCTGCGCGTCATTGCCTCTGCGCTTTCGTCCGAAGGATCAATATCCTCCCACTTTAACTGCAAGTGACTCGGCAGAATCCAATGCTCCACGGCCTCCTTGAGCGTGCGCAGAAGGTGCTGCAGGCCTTTGTTCTTCGACAGTTCCGCGCTGGTCTCTGCCGCAGCCTTCGTATTGATCTGCGTCATAAACCCGATGTCGAGGGGCGACATCTCGAAGTTCGCCGTAACAACAGTCAAATACCAATAAGCCATCGTCTGGAAGGGCTGATCCTTGATCACTTCCTGGAAGCGAATGAACTCCGCCTTATCCGTTCCCCACAGCAAACCAATATCCTCCAGCTTGCCACTGACCTTCGCCGCGTCCCACGCCGCCTTCCACTGCAAGGCCTTGTCCTTGTCGAACCCAGGTCCTAAGTTAAGAAGCCCCTGCGGAATCACATCCGTAAGCAGGCTGTAGTTGTAGTCATCCCCGGCCGCCAACGCGTTGATCGCAATCCACGCCTGCTGGACCGGATGCCGGTTGTACCATGTCAACTGCGCTTGCGCGTACCGGTTCCACCCCGCGTGCAGCACCTCATCGGCGGCAAAACGCGCC
>Ga0265297_10003976_pt1 | contig 25224 bp, 12 predicted proteins | sample Munlanlwell13791_FD_192502 | JGI IMG/M metagenome (GOLD analysis project Ga0265297, IMG submission 192502) | Leachate microbial communities from a municipal landfill in Southern Ontario, Canada - Leachate well 137-91 | ecosystem: Engineered > Solid waste > Landfill > Unclassified | place... | reverse complement strand
ATATATTGTTTGATGCCGTTTACAATCCTTCGATAACTTTGTTTATGAAAAAAGGAAAGAAACAGGGCGCAAAGGTGCTGAACGGTGAAGAGATGCTGAAAGGACAAGCTGTTGCAGCCTGGAAAATCTGGAATTCTGACGAAATTTGAAACATTTTGTCATTAGAGAATCATTCATGTTTCAACTACAGGTAATTTTGATGAATCAACAAAAAATTTAAAAAAATCTATATTCTGTACTGTGATTGTATATTTCATCCTTTCGTAACAAACAGGAAGGGAAATGGGGGTGGTTTGGAGAATCCGGATAAAATTGAGCTTCCAGACAAATACCATCAGCGGGTTGATAATTTATTCCCGATTTTCCGGGGAGCTTAGAATCTAAAAAACCGGCTGAATAAACCAACACGGAAGGTAAAGTGGTAAAAAGATGAAGCTGACGTCCCGATACCGGTTCAAACAACCTGGCAGCGGGTTGAGGTTGATCGCTATCTGGCATAATACTAATCGGATAACAATGGTTATATCCCCTGTTCCAGATTAATTGTTGGTTGTTTTCATTTATCCTTTCATCAACCCGTCTCATCCGGGTAAAATCAAAAGGAGTACCGGTAACGGGAACCAACTTACCGGTAGGAATATAGTTTTCGTTTGTTTCCAGCATTTCCGTTGAAGGGATCTGAAGTTGATGCTTTAAAATATTTCCGGAACCCCTCAAATTAAAATAAGCATGATTGGTCATGTTCAGGCAGGTATCTTTATCTGTTGTAGCCCAAAAATTGATTCGGACTTTTAAATCATCTGAAAATGAATAACAAATTCGGATATCAACATTACCCGGGTAACCACCTTCACCATCCGGACTCTTTAACAAAAATACAACTGCATTTTCCGTTATTTCAGATTCAAAAACCTGAGAATGGAAACCTGAATAACCGCCATGATTTGTATTTTCACCATCGTTTTTATCCAGAAAATAAGTATGGTTATTCAGGTTGAAACTGGCATTTTTTATTCTGTTTGCAAATCGTCCGACGATACTTCCCATGTAATTGGTATCGGATAAATAACCGTTCAGGTTATCATAACCCAATATCACATCTCCAAGGTCACCGTTTTTGTCAGGCATGACAGCTGATACCCAGGTTGCACCATAATTTGTAATTTGTATGCTTGCTCCTGAATCGTGGCTAATGCTAAACAACCAGACTTCTTTTTCATCCACTAACCCGAAAAACTGTTTTGAAATATTCATTTCGAGACATTTATTTTAATAGCATTATCGATCTGCAAAATCATACTAAGTAAGATTACTCTATAATCCGACATTACCAAACAATGATTATAGAATGATTTGAAAAATTAAATTATCGTTACTGTTTCAAAAAGATAAACATTTTATAACGTGAAATTTACACAAGAAAAAGAGAGAGTAGACTGCCTGAAAAAAACAGGCAGTCTACTGATAAAACTAATTATTATAAGGTTGAACAGATAAAACCGGGCTTTCGCCTTTCTTTAAAAGGTTTTCATCAAATTCAATTTGGATTTCCTTCGTTTCTCCCTTCAGCAATGTAAAATAATTATCGCTCATAATAGCGGGAAGTATGCCTTCCTGTGTTTTTGAATTTAACGTCTGTACCCTAATTGCAAAAGCAACAGCCTTTGACGAGACAGGATTTGTAATTTTTGCGCTTATAAAGTATTTACCATCGCGATTCGTAATTTTCGAAGTAAGTTCTAATTTGACTTTAGGCAAACTATTCAGCGCAGTAAAGTCATTTCTCTTATTTCCACGCCAATAAAAATTATCGCTTACAACATTTCCGGCAAGGTCTTTCAACTTCAGCTTTATAAAGTGTACAGCGGTCAGTCCATTTTTTTGTGAAGTTGCTCCATAAACTTCGAAATCCCATAAAGAATAACCCCACCATGATCCGCGTTCCTGCCCAAGTAATCTGACATACCGTGCCGGTACCTCATCAAATTCGATATGTTGTTTACCTTCTTTACCTTTGGTTGTGGAAAAAACATCTTTCCATGATTTGGCATCGTCCGACACCTGAATTTTGAAAGATTTTCCATAAGCCGCTTCCCAATTCAAACCGACTCCGTTAACGGGTTCTTCTTTTTCCAAATCGACATAAATCCATTCATTATTCTCAGACTGACTTGCCCAGCGGGTAGAACTGTTTCCATCCGTAACCAGTCCCGGAAGACCTGTTTCCGAAGACGAAGCAAAAGCAGGTTTGTTGAGTGCCAGATTCTTAAGATCTTTGTCGAATAAAATCGTAAAGCAATGAGTTGCTGAATTTGAGGGTGAACTGATTATTTTAGATTCGTGCAGAGATTTAACCTCATTACCGTCCATATTATATACAGAAACTTCAGCCGTAAGATTTTCAACTTCTCCGTCAGTTGTATTTATTACTTTTACAAAATTATTTACCGGATTCCATTGAATATGCAACGGTTCACACGCTTTTTTTGCACCCCAGAAAGCTCCTGTAAGATCATAGTAATAATCATAGGTCTGCCATACCATCGAAGGATAAGCAGACTGACTCATCCAGGTCATGATCCCCGAAGCATCTTCCCACATATGATCGGTCCAACCTTCGTACATGGCCTTATTAGTTTCAATATTCAGTAGCTGTGCCTTCCTGCAATAATCTTCTATCCCGTCAGGCTTGCCATATCGCTCACTGATACTTGCATCATAGTAGTCTGGTGTTGCGTTAAATGCAAGTTGTCCAAAGAAGTGTTTATTCCACATTTCATTCCGGGGCCACCATTTATCCTCCGGCATAAATTTTTTGAAACTTTCAAAATTAGGAAAGACAGCCGTACCGGTCTCTGTTCGCAGCCCCCAACCCGGACTTCCTCCCATACTGGTAGGAAACGGAGTAAAATACCATCTCGGGTCATGATTACCCCAAAGTCCGCTTCCAGACAGATTTCCTTCGTGCGAATTAGGCTGATAATACCGGTCGTTAGCATCATAAGTAGCAATATCTTCGCGTAACCAGTTATTCAACGGAGGTTCGGGCCAACCTTCATTGTTACCACACCATACAGCAATAGCAGGGTGATTCCTGAAACGTTGTATCTTTTCAATGGCATTGGCATTAAAGCAATGAATATCAGATGGTAAATTCGGATTGGCATTCAACCAAAAATCATCCCACACCATAATGCCGTATTTATCGCAAGCGTCATAAAATTCTTCATCGGTGGTGGATCCTAACCAATTGCGAATCATATTGAAGTTCATCTCTTTATGTAACCTCACTTTGGTATCATATTCCTTACCCCGACAACGTAAAAGATATTCTGACATACCCCAGTTTCCGCCTTTAATAAAAACCCGTGTGCCGTTTATGGATAAATGCAATACATTTCCAATCGTATCGTAAGTGTAGTGTTTTATACCAAAGCTGACTTTTTGTGAATCCGAAATTTTATCTCCAATCTTCAACTGAAAATCACAGGTATAAAGGTTTGGGTTGCCGTAGCCGTTCGGCCACCATAGTTTAGGATTATCGATTGCCAGTTGTGAAAACTGTTGTTTATCCAGTTTTAGCTCGGTAGTACGGTTTGCTTCTACTCCAACTTTGGTCGAAAAAGAAATATTTCCCGGATTAATTGTTCCAATCAGCTCAGCATGCTGATATTCGGACGATGCATTTCTCACCTGAACGGAAATCGACAAGTCGGCCCGGGCATTACTGGGCATAAGGGTTCTTATCCACGGATTCTCAAGAACAACATCCCCACTGTTGCTTAAAAAAACCTTGTCGGTAATCCCCGAATTCAACCCAGGCACATAAGGCATCCAGTCCCAACTGCCACTTGAAATATAGGTGGGACTACCATAATTTGCAAGAGGCGTTTCAGGTATTGAAACTAAAACGGCAAGAACGTTTTTTTCGCTTTTATGAACAATTCCCGTTACGTCAAACTTGCCTTTATCCATAAAACCGTTCAACAATCCTATTCTAATTCCATTTAAATAAACATCCCCTTTTCGGTTCACTCCCCTGAAATTCAACCAGATTTTTTCTTTTTTAAAACTGTCAGGAACGGTAAACTCCGTACGGTACCAGAAGCTCCGGTTATATTTTGCTCTGTCAACTTTATAAATATTATCTCCGAAATTCGGATCTTTTTCCAAACCTGCTTTTACATAAGAACTAAATACCGTGCCGGGTACTACGGCGCTTACCCATTCAGAGGTATTATAACCCTGCTTGAATAATTTAATACTATCGCTACCTACCTCAACCTGTGGTTTTACTTTCCATTGTATTTGCTGATTCGAATCATCTATAAACTGAATATTATTCTGAGAAAATGAAATTTGTGAACTGAATACAATTCCCGACAAAATGAATAGCATCTGGAAAATGGTCTTTTTGTTTATCAACATAATTTTATTTTTTTTATTTTATTAGAAGAAGATTTTTAACTGTATAAATTACTAATCAAAAAGTTATAACCTGAAAGGGACAAATTCATTATCTTACAAAGTAAAATAAAAAATACCTGCATTAAAATAGATTATTTCACTTTTGGCATGGATTATTCAATGTTTAACTCAATAAAACGGACACTGAAAATCAGTAATTAATTCCCCATTGATGATTTGGGAATTTTATTTAGATTGAGCCCAATACTTTATCCCAATACTATTTTCTTATCTCCAAAATCTCTAGAGAATATACATTCCTTTCTTTAGGCTGCAGACTTTAACGTAAAAATAATCCTGCAGGGTAAACACAATTATTTTTTCTGAAACGTAACTCCCGGCCAATCGTCCGTTCTGAAAGGAGAAGCCGGAAGATTAGCTTTATTAATAAGATTGCAGTCTGGATTATCGGCCCAGGCATACCGTACAGCTACGGGAAATTCAACTTTCGGACTGCTGACAACAATTTCGGTTCCGACAATTTTTACATCTGCCCAATAAAAAGTATGGTCGGGTCCGGCAATAGCAAATCCTTTTAATTTTTCTCCATTTTTAATGCCCAATCCGTCATCCTTATTTTTAAACCGAAGGATAATCTTATCCCTGTCAATTTTATATGAATCATACACCGGTCCAGTACAGACAACATTCTGACCGTAGGTTTTAGCTCCGGCCAGTAAAGCCAATCGTCGGCCTACTTCCTGTTTATTCTTAAAATGAATATTATTGGCCTCACCAATATCAATGATTACCGCCATTCCTGTATTTTCCAGATGCAAGGCATTTGCCTGAGCTTCTCTTAATTCCGCCCAAGCAGATGATTCTGGTTTGAGATTTTGTGGTAGAAAATTAGCCAATTGAACAAAATAAAACGGGAAATCCGAATTCCATTGTTTGCGCCAATCCTGTATTAGTAACGGAAATAAATCGCGATATTGATAAGCCCGATCTACATTATTTTCACCCTGATACCAGATTACACCCTTGAATGAATAGGGAATAAGTGGATGAATCATGGCATTATAGAGACTTGTAGGATTATTCTGTGAGTTTTGGGTTAAAATTGGTTGAGGCACATCCTTTAGATTTAAACCAATAGCAAATTGCCAGTTTCCGGATAAATTTATTTTTTTATAAGCAGACAAATAAATATTGACGGCACTTTTATCTCCGTAGATACCACCTCCACCTCCCGTATCAAATACACGTACGGCGATGACGGCTTTTCCTTCTTTAACAAGCTTTCCCGGAACAGTGTATGACCGGGTTCTGTCCCAGCCTTCGGAACTCCCGATTTGTTGTCCATTAAAGAAAGTCAGATCGTTATCATCGATCATGCCCAGATTCAGAGTCAAATCATGTCCTTGCCATTCAACTGGAATCTGAATCGTTTTACGAAGCCAGATCACACCATCAAAATCGGCTAATCCCTGTTCATCCCAAAATTGTGGTATAAACATGCTTTTCCAGTTTGAATCGTCCAGATCCGGTTTTGCCCAGATAGCTTCGTTTGCTTCATATCCGAGGTCTTTTGCCAGAAGTTCTTTTTTCCAGTTAACCAGTTTTTGATTCATGAAGTTAATTCTTTCAACATCCCCGGAAGGCATTTTTTTTAGTTCCTGAATAAAACCGGCAAAATCGGGTGTATTTTTCAGTGACTGCTCACTGGTCCACGCTTCAACCATTGTTCCTCCCCAGGAAGTATGTATCAGCCCGATAGGAATCTGTAGATTCTCGTACAAATTACGTCCAAAGAAATAAGCAGTAGCTGAAAACAACGGAATTGTAACCGGTGAACAAACCTGCCAACTACCACCGCTTACTTTCAGGTCCGTTTTGGGGGTCAGGCTGGTTGCCTTTTCAACCTGGAACAAGCGGATATTTGGGAAATTGGCTTTGGCTATTTCGTTTTCATAATCGGCTATTTTCCCCCAGTCAGCCAAAGGCATTTCCATATTGGACTGACCGGAACATATCCATACTTCACCGATCAGTACATTGTGTAGTGTAACTGCCTTACCATCAGAAATAGTCAGACTATAAGGAGTCAAACTTGCAGCAGGTGTTTTTACTTTCAATCTCCATGTACCATCTGCTGCCGCTTTGGTCAAATAGGTTTTCATATCCCAGGTAGTAAGCACGCTGACATTTTTTCCCGGGCTAGCTTTACCCCAGACAGGTGCATCTGATTGTTGCTGCAACACCATATTATCGGTGAAGAGGGCCGGAAGCGTTACTTTTGCAAAGGATGAAATAGAAATTCCGGAGAATGCCAAAGAAACAAGGAGAATCTTGCAAAAGGAACTATTGTTGAATCTGTGTAATTTCATGTTTATAAATTATTTTATATTAAACCAATTATGAAAAGGATATATTAATATGATATGATTTTATACTCGATTTTTATTTATTTCCAAATTGAATTTACAGGTCTGTTTTCAGGTTTTACAGCCCATTTACGGGATGGCTTTGCTCCCATTTCAAAACTCAGTGTACCTCCACTAAGCAACTCAATATGTGTCAGATAACTGTTATTAAATACTTTTCCATTCAGTTTAACCGACTGGATATAAATATGTTTGTCCGATACATGCTCAGCTTTAATTAGCAAGGTTTTCCCATTCGCAAGTTGTATTTCAGAAGACTTGAAAAGCGGAGATCCGATTACATACACGCCACTAACCGGATTTACCGGATAAAATCCTAACGAGCTAAAAACATACCAGGACGACATTTGCCCACAGTCTTCGTTTCCGGCATAGCCAGAAGAACTGGTATTGTAAAAATCGTACATGATTTTATGTACAAAAAACTGTGTACGCCAGGGTTGCCCTGAATAATTAAACAAATAAGCCACATGATGACTTGGTTCGTTTCCATGAGCATATTGTCCGATAAAGCCTGAAGCATTGCTGTTTTTTTCAGCTGAATGTGTGTCAAGTGAGAAAAAGGTTTCGAGTTTTTCGTTGAAAGCTTTATCTCCTCCTGTAAGGGCAACCAAATCTTTCACATCCTGAGGCACATACCAATAATATTGCCAGGCATTCCCTTCGGTAAACGGATTCCCTCCGTTTGCACCGTATTTCAATGGATCAAAAGGTTCTATCCAAGCTCCCTTATCATTTTTCGACTGAAAAAATCCGGTTTTGTCATTGTACAGATTTCGGTAATTTCTCGAACGATTCATGAAGTAATTGTAGTCAGCAGTTTTACCGAGTTTTTTGGCCAACTGTGCCACACACCAATCGTCGTAGGCCATTTCGAGTGTTATCGAAACGGACTGACTTTGTATATTTTCAGGCATATATCCATATTTATCCCAAACTTCGAAAGCTGAATTTATATGCGAATTTGTTGACGACTCACGAACAGCTTCGTATACTTTTTCGATATCTATGCCCTGAAGACCTTTCATTAAAGCATCAACCACCACAGGAATGGCATGATTCCCGATCATGCAAAAGTTGTCCTGTCCCCACAATTGCCAGATGGGCAAATAACCGGTGGCTTCGTAATGTCTGATCAGGGAATTCACAAAGTCAGTCGATCGCTCCGGTTGCAGTAGGGTATAAAGCGGATGAGCAGCCCTGTAGGTATCCCACAAAGAGAATGTTGTATACTGCGTTTCACTCTCTTTTAATTTTTTGGTCGAGAAATCGGCAGCCATATATTCTCCGTTCGCATCGGAGAATGTATTTGGCTGGATAAAAGAGTGATAAAGCGCCGTATAAAAAATTTCCATTTGTTTTGGAGTACCGTCAACTTTGACTTTACTCAGTTCCCTTTCCCATTGCTCATCGGACTGAGCCACTACTTTATCGAAACTCCAATCCGGAATTTCATTCAACAGATTTTGTTTCGCATTTGCGATACTGACGCCCGAGAGTCCCACTTTCACCAACAGAGGTGATTTGTCGGTGGTATCAAAATCGAATATTGCTTTCAGATTATTCCCATCAACAAGCCGGAGACCGGAAAGCACAGACGAACCGTTCATCATGACAGTTTCTGTAACCGGTTTTGAAAAACGAACATAAAAGTAAACTTTCCGCAATTTTGCCCAACCCGTTATAAGACGATAACCTTCGACGGTACAGGAATCGGTCATCCTGATTTGCGAATTGATAATCTGCGTTGACCAACTGTTTTTGTTCATCGAATGATTCAGATTGATCAGTACATGCCCCTTTTTCCCTTCCGGAAACGTGTAGCGTTGAAATCCGGTCCGCGTTGTTGCCGTCAGTTCAGCATTCACCCCGGAGTTTTTCAGTAGAACCTGATAATAACCGGGATGAGCGCTTTCATGGCTGTGCGAGAACGAAGAGTAAAGTCCTTTATCTGTTTGCAAAGCATCTGTTGCAACTTTGTTCTCACCCGTAAAAGGAAAAAACAACACATCAAACAATTCGGCCACTCCGGTACCACTTAAATGCGTGTGGCTAAATCCGTAAACAATCGAATCGTTGTAATCGTAACCGGAAGCCTGAGCCCAATCTGGAGCATTTTTTGTATCGGGACTCAGTTGCACCATCCCAAACGGTACTGTTGCTCCGGGGAAATTGTTTCCGGACAAACCGGATACAACAGCTCCGGTACCAATAAACGGATTAACGTACGAAGTTAGTTTGTTGTTCTCCGCAGAAACAAGCTGTCCTGCGAACAATAAAGAGATGGCTAAATAATATTTTAATCTGATTTCAATCACTTAACAATAATATATTCATTAGTATTTCAAGTCGATTGACTCATCTTTGTTTAACGAAAAACTGATATAACCATTCGCTTTTTGTTTAAGCATGATTTGTATCCCGTTTTTATAGAACTTAGGAATTCGGTTGTCCGGAAGTTTTAGCTTAAACTCATGATTTACCGTTGCTGTTAGGGTTGCTGTTTCAATGTTTTTGTTCGACCATTTCAAATCAACAACTCCACCACCCAGCACACACAAGCCTTTAAAATAACCTGTTTTCCACACATCGGGTAAAGCGGGTAAAAATTCGATATGACCATCCTGGCTCTGAAGAAGCATCTCTGATATACCGGCAGCACCGGCTTCGTTACCATCAAAAATAAAAATATCATACGGAGCTCCTGCAATTCCTTTTGGTGAAATAGTCAGTAAATTCTCGCGGGTAAAGTTTCGTTGGAGCATTACAACACTTTCGTATGCATCCACCGGATTCTTTAGTCGTGCATTATAACAGATAATATTGGCCCTGCTCCATTCCACGTCTTCCCAACCCTTGGCATTCAATCTGTTGGTTAAAGTTTGCTTGGCAGCTATTGCCAGTTCCGCCGTTTTCTCCTTACTTATTTGATTAAAAGGATATAATGCAATCAGATGACAGGTATGTCTGTGATTTGGATTCGCTTCATCATAGTCTTCAAGCCATTCCTGTACTCCACCATTTTTTTTGCTGATTTGTAGTGGTGGAATTTTCGCCAGTGCTTTTTGAAGTGTATCACGAAATTGTTTATCAACATTGAGCACTTTTGAAGCCTGTATTACCGAACTAAATAATTCATAAACCAACACACGGTCCGCCGTTGGCATCATCGAAAGCGACATGGAATTGCCTTTGTATTTGAATGCATTTTCGGGTGAAGTGGATGGACCGGTGACCAAATATCCGTTGTTGGGATCAATAGTCATATAGTCCAACACAAATTCAGCATTCTCTTTCAGAATTGGATATGCTTCGGTTTTCAGAAACTCTTTGTCGAGGGTGTAGCAGTAATTCGACCACAAGTGCATACTTATCCAGGATGCAGCCATAGGGAATAATCCCCATCCAACATCCCAACCGGCAACAGTAGAACCCCAGACATTACACATTGTGTTGGCAGCCCAGCCCCTTGCTCCATAAACGTTTTCAGCAGTTTTTTGTCCATAAACCGAGAGATCTTTTAAGTAATTGAACAGCGATTTATTACATTCAGCAAGATTGCCAATATTGGCCAACCAGTAGTTTTGTTGGGTATTTATATCCAGATGATAATCACAGGTCCAGCCCATGTTATTGGCCAGGTTGTCGTTCCAGATGCCTTGCAGGTTAGCGGGAAGCGGAGAATTTTCCCTCGAAGCAGCTATCAGCAGGTAACGTGCATATTGATAAAATAAAACATCCAGGCCTACATCGTTTTTACCTTCTTTCACCAGTAACCAACGCAGGTCGGTAGGTAAATTGTCCGTATCGCTTTTGCCTAAAAACAATTCAACGCGGCTAAATAATCTTTGATAATCGGTTATATGTCTTTGTTTCAGTTCTGCATAGTCTTTTTTTATGGCCTGTTGAATCGTATTACGACAGATGGATTGATAATCGGGAGATTTAAAGTTTGTACGGATATCTATATAAAGATATACCGTGGTTGCATCTTTAATTTTGAGTTGCTTATTCACAACTGATACTGTTCCATCGTCTGATTTTACAGTAATGTTACCCAGGAAAGCAACCCCACCTGTTGGTTGTTGGGTTGACATGTCACCGGAGAATTCAAGAACATTATTTTTCAATGTCAAATCAGCCTGACGTAATAAGTCAAGTCCAACCGAGAAGTTCAGTGCTGATTTTTTATCAACGGAAAATTTCAATACCAATAGTCCATCCGGATTGCTGCAAAAATATTCGCGTGAGTATTTTACATTTCCTTTTTCATACGAGACAGAAGCCAGTGCATTTTCAATATTAAGTTCCCGTTCATAATTTTTAATCCGACCTTTGGGATAGTCAAAATTCAGGTATAAATTCCCGATGGGAAGATGAGATCCGAATGAATGAGGCGTTCCGGCCATAAGTTTTTGAGAGATCTCATTTCCTTCCTTTAATTTTCCATTAAAGAAAAGGGTTCTGATTTCCTGTAATTTTTCTTTTCCGAGCGCTTTTTCCTGATTCGGGTCAGGTTGTCCCGACCACATGGTTACCTCATTCAAAGCAATTGTTTCTTTCTGAATGCCACCAAATACCATGGCTCCCAATCTTCCGTTTCCGAGAGGGAGTGCTTTCATCCATTCACTTGCAGGTTGATTATACCAGAGTTTGAGCGGTTGATTTTCGGCTTTCATGAATGGCAGGAAAACAAAAATATTGATAATAAGGCAAATAACTATTTTTTTTGGTCCGTTCATAAGATATTAATATTAATTCATCAATTATTTTCCAATCAATTTATTTCTGAAACTTTATTAGTCTTACATCTTTTGGTTGAATCGTTATCACCGATTTTACATTCAACTTCTCGCCACTCCACAATTCGCGGATTGATTTTATCTTTTTTGTATTAATTCCTATTCTTGAAAGTGGAAGCTCTAAAGTAAGTGGTGTTTCTCCATAATTGAATACAGCATAATAAACATTGCCTTTTTTATCGGTATGTGTAAACTGATTCTCAGATTTTTCTCCATTTCCTTCTAACGGACGGAACGACTCCCCCTGAGCCACAGCATTAACATCGGCATTTGTAAAAAATTTCCTGGCTTTTTCTTTCCCTTCTGTTGAACCACCTTCACTAAAATCATCCCCAGTGATAAACAACCCCGTAATAACAGCCGAAGTTACCCGGGCTCTGTTTTCGCCTTCAGTGGCTTGTTGAAGGACAACGTGGTCCGCATCGTTAAACTGATACACCCGATCGATCCACCAACCGTACGAAACGGCATTCAGTGTATATTCAGTATCTTTTATTTTATTCCAGGCGTCGCAGGCAATCCGGCGGGATTGTGCATATTGAGCCGGAAAAACAGGAGAAATGGAGAGGTTGATATACATATCGCCAAAGTATTTATCCAACAGCTTCATTCCATAATTGTAAGCCTGAATTCCGGTTGTAATCTTCGGGTTGAACCAATGATCAGCTTCCAGAGCTCCATGTGTCATAAAGTCCATTTTTACATATTCGAAACCGCATCGGTGAAAAAGCGCTGATGCTTCTTTCATTTGAGCTTCAATGGCCGGATGAGTCGGATCAATGGCATAAGCACCATCCAAATCCTGAGGTTTTCCGTTGGCATACAAATAAATATCCTTATATTTATACTCCTGTGCATCTTTAAATGTTCGTTCCGGATTTTTACCCCAATCGGTAAACGGAGTCCAATAAATACTGGCAACTTGTCCGTTTTTTTTACATTTTTCTACAAAAGCTTTCAATTGCTCTTCCGAAAAACTGTTCCAGCCCGAATCAAGTCCAATGTAAACGGTTTTATCGGCATTTACAAAGTTATTGTTTTGTAAGTTTTGTTTGAAGAAGTCAGAAACTTCAAGTGCTTTTTGGTAAGTCAGATTGAATTGCAACACGCCCCAACTGTTCCAACCAAACGGTACGGCTTTATTCCAGGCTTTTGGAGCCGCAACAGCTGCATTTACATCTGCATAAGTCTCAAGTCCTGTTCTCCAGTCAGAGAAATAACCGATAAAAATTTTTGGGGACTTGATGATTTTCCCTTTCAATGCACCATGCGGTTTGGAATCATGGGTCATTTCATCGGCGGCACCACCGTAGCAAACCAGTGAATTCAGGGTATTGTTGCCACCGGCAGACATTTCAATCCCGGTTTTCCAGTTATCGTGTTCAACCGAACCAATCAGGAATCCATTCCGGGTATCATTATTGAAAATAGCTGTTGCTTCATAACTGGTCAGCTTCTGGAAATCCAGTAGATGAGACTGATAACGAACCCATTTATCGTTATCGAAAGGAATAAATAAAGCACGTACGTCGCCTGCTCCTGAAAATGTTTTTATAGATTCTAAAACAACCGGGGCCATGTAGTTAGACGAAATTTCTTCAGAACTTTCCATGCTGAAATCTGTCAAGATATAATCTTTTGTTGCCGGCAAATAAAACTTTTGAACCAATGTCGGAAATTTGTCCGATTTATAAATAATCGTTATTATTTCAGTATTTGCACCAGATTTATTTTTTTGTAGCATTTTACTGATATCTGAAACAGAGTAATCTTTTGTGCTGATATTTTTATCTCCAATGTGGTAAGCGGCAACCAAATTATCGAAAACAACAAGCTTGTTCTTAGATAAGCTTACAGACCTGTTTGCTGTATTTACAATGAGTTTCCATTTCCCGGAATTAAAGGTACTTTCTCCGGTAAACGAAGATAAAAGGATGATGAGCCCCATGGATAAGCAGAATACTTTAAGTGATTTCAAGTGTTTCATATTTTTGATTTACAAAGAAAATTAGAATTAAGTAATTAAAAAATTGATATTTATTTTTGGCATGGATTATACAATGCTGGTTTCAATTCCAGCATCAGTCGAAATAGTTGTATTCTTAGAAATTATCCTGATCTGACATTATACTTTTGATTTTATTATCCACAATATCATTGTTCCGAGACCAACAACACCGAACTATCAAATGGATTTCCGATATTAAGACTTACACCAACTTTCATAAGATAATCACCTGAATAAATTTTATTATTCCCAATAAATGAACTGTGACCTTGTCTGGTATTTATTTCAGTAACTTTATATTTTTTGTCCGGATCTAAACCGTTCATTTTAGTTTCAAAATAGGTTGTACGCCCATGATATTTCAAACTGTAAGCAAAGAATACAGCCTGAATTTTATCTTTCGAAACATACATCAACGAAGCCCAACCGTTCTCGTCATAAGGAGAAATCAAACGATACAAATCACCAAACTGGACTATGGGACGAATTGTTTTGTAACATTCTATTCCTTTTTTGGCGAAATCATAATCGTCGCCGTTCAAATCGGCCGGTTGAAGCTCCATTCCCAATCGACCCGTCATGGCTACATCAAACCTGAATTTGAGCGGAGTAATCATACCTGTTTGATGATTCGGACTTGTAGAAACATGCGCCGCTGTTGCCTCAGCCGGGAAAAATGTATTTGATCCGTATTGTATAAAAATACGATCCAACGCGTTGGTGTTATCAGTTGCCCAGAATTCGTCGTGGTATTTCAGTGCACCGAAATCCAGTCGTCCACCACCTGAAGAACACAATTGAATTTCAATATCGGGATGTTTGGCACGTATCCGATCGTAAACACTATACAAACCTTTTACATATTCGTACCAAAATTTGGTTTGCTCAGTTGCCGGTAAATATTCTGAACCCACATTATCGACGTGCCGGTTCGCATCCCATTTAATATAAGTAATATTAGGTGATTGAGCGACTACATCGTCAAAGGTCTTTACAACAAAATCCTGTACTTTCGGATTAGTCAAATCCAGCAACCATTGGTTGCGCATTTGCAGAATCTCACGTTGCCCACTTTTTACCACCCATTCCGGATGTTTTTTTGCCAGTTCACTTTCCGGATTCACCATTTCGGGTTCAATCCAGATACCAAAACGAATTCCTTTACTAACCGCATAATCTGCCAGGTAATTGATACCTCGTGGAAGTTTCTTGCGATTCACCTGCCAATCTCCCAAACCTGCATTGTCAGCGTTACGCGGATATGCATTTCCAAACCATCCATCGTCCAGCACGAACATTTCAATGCCGAAGTCGGCTGCATTGTCAATCATATCCGTAATGGTTTTCTCTCCGAATGAAAAATAAGCACCTTCCCAACTGTTGAGTAAAATTGGATTTAGTTTATCTCCGTGAGCCAATGCATACCGGCGCGACCAGTCATGAAAATTACGGCTTATCTGCCCTTTCCCGGTTGAACTATAAGACAGAATCATTTCCGGAGTTTTAAAAATCTGACCGGGTTTTAACTGATATTCTGATACAAACGAATTCATTCCGCTCATGATATTCAGCACAGCACTTTCGTCAAACTCAAAAGATAAATCAAAATTTCCCGACCAGGCCAATGAACCGCCAAATACTTCCCCTGAATTTTCGTTTGCCGGATTATTCAACGATAATAAAAAAGAAGGGTTTTCGGATTGTGTCGTCCTTACTCCTTTTCTGGATTCAATGGTTTTAGTCCCGGGAGTTAGTTTTTCCTCTTTCATTTGCATTTCATGGGCCCATGTTCCGTAAAAATGTGTCAGGTAGTACGAGTCGGCATGTAAGGGAATATAAGAAGAGGCAATGCTTTCAATTACGATTGGTTTTTTCTCCGAATGGATAACAGTAACAAATTCACTGATTATATTTTCGCTGTGAAAAGCACTAAAATGCACGTCCACAAACAAGGGATATAACTTATCTTTCAGATGAACAATAGTTTCAGTTCTATTTTCATCTATTTTCTTTGACTCGGAACCAACATACACAAGTTCTGTAGTGAGAACCCCATCATCCTGAGTAACGCGTAATGCCGGATTGAGGTATTGATGTCCACCATAAGCCGGATAAAGTTGAGGTGCCGCATCCTGTTGAGTATCCGGTTGACCTTTGTAACCCCGATTCACAAAAGATGATTTTTCATTCAGCTTGGCACCCCAGTATTGAAAAGTAACCTTTTCATTTGGTTTTGCCGAAAAAATCATCGACATGTCCTTAGTGTCAATTCCAATTATTTCCGAATTCTGCCCGAAAGCGCTAACTGATATCAACATGAACAGAAAGTTCAATACTCTATTTTTCATCATTAATTTTTATTTGTTTTATTACTTCAAAAATTTCATTTCAAGGCTCTTCTTACTGTTGTAATGCATGGTACATCATTTTCACAACAACAAAAATACATAAGCTAATCAACACTTTCAAGCACATTGGCACTAATAAATAGTAATTTAGTCTCATTTCAAAGATTTATTTCCTGAAAGGACAAAATTGCGACTAATTGCGAAAGCTGTTTCAATCACTTTGTCTATTTTTGTCATAAATCTATTTTTGAAATTATCATAAACTACTGTGTAGGCGAAGTTTGCTATCTGGTCAGTATTAATTCATCTTCTTATTTCATCGTACTATTTCAAAAAATATTTGGAATGTCGCCCTTGGAATTTTCTAATTAGAGTTTGACGAAAGAATAGGATGTTACGAATTTTTCAAGAAACTGCCTTGAACTACAGTCTTTAACTTAAAGCTGTTCAACGCTGTTTTATTTTAACTGAAAATTATTACATCTTATATTCAGGTTATTTATTTCCTAATTCAACTTTAACCTTAACTGTAATAATTTTTCGATAACAGATATTATCAGCTGCACTTCCAATTTGAATTTCGAATTCACCCGGTTCTACAACTTCTTTCATATCCGCATTGTAAAGCGACAACTCGGATATAGGAAGTTTAAGTTGAACTCTTTCACGCTGTCCTGTTTTAATCAACACCTTCTGGAAAGCTTTCAATTGTTGCCCGGGTGTAGCCACTGTACTGACATTATCGCGGACATAAAGCTGCACAACTTCTTTTCCATCAAGTTTTCCAACATACTCAACTTCTATATTAACAGTGAGTGTATCATTATCTGTAAAAACTGAGTCGTTCAGGAAACAATCAGTGTATTTAAACGCTGTATAACTCAGCCCGTATCCAAAATCCCATAATGGAGAAGGTTCATCGAAAATGTAATGCCCTTTTGGTTCGTCTACACTTCCGGGTTGGTCAAAAGGTTCTTCTCTGTCAGTGACCATATGATTGTAAAAACAGGGTGTTTTACCGGTGCTCCTCGGAAAAGAAACGTTGAGCCGTCCTGATGGATTTACATTTCCTACCAAAATATCAGCTAAAGAGCGGCCTTGTTGCTCACCTCCGTACCATTGCACAACAACTGCTTCTGCATTCTCTTTTACCCATGGAATCGCAAGAGGCTTGCCTGCAATAAAAACAACAATCAAGGGTTTTCCGGTTTTTTTAATAGATTTAAGAAGTTCTTCCTGAACTCCGGGAAGCTCAAGTGATGATAAATCGAAACCTTCACCTGCAGTCGAGAATTTGGGAGAACGCCCCAGGTAGGTACTTCATGTTCCGATAGCCACGATGGCTATATCACATTTGTTTACCAACGAAACCGCTTCAGCTATTCCATCACTTTTGCGGCTCCACCAATCACATCCTTCCATATAGTTGACCTTTGCCTTATTCCCCACCACATCGCATAGTCCCTGAAATAATGTAACTCCAACTTTGGTATCGCCTGTTGTCCATGCATAATCGCCAAACACGGTTTGGTTAGCATTGGGCCCAATCAGCGCAATTGATTTATACTTAGACAAATCCAGTGGCAATATTGCCTGATTATTTTTTAGCAATATCGCGCTTTCAACTGAATCAGATAAAATAACGTTAATTTAAAATCAGAAAAGCATTATCCACACATCTATTATATCCCAATTCCATGTCTGATAAGTGCCAGTCTTAGTCAAGAATTACAGCTAAAACCCAGGTGTCGTAATTTGGAAGTCCAATATTAGCTCCAGAGCAAAAATCTATTCGAAATAAAAAGATTTCCTTACCAGAACTGGTAAATCATTTTTTTAGTTTTCAATAAAAACTAAATTATTTCTATTTAATCCACTTTCAAAATCAGCTCTATATAATTAATCATGCGTTTATACAGAAAGTTCTATATAAACGCATGAAATAATCTTTAACAAGCAAGTTGATCTTTTTGCTTATCTTACAATAAATTTAGCAACTGCACGATTATTTCCTTTTGTTGCATTTACCAGATAAATACCAGAAGTTAGTGTAGCAGGGACTTTAATATTATTCAACTCATTTGCAGCGAAGTGAGCTATAGTGCGGCCATCTATACTTACGATAGAGATTGCATAACCCTGAAAACCTTTCAAATTAAGATTTCCTTCGGCATAATAAGCACTTGTGTTTTCAAGTTGAACATTTTTTAATCCGGTAATATCAGTTTCTGCAACCGGGAAACCGTTCCATGTTGGTCCGTAAATGTCCAGAAGAGCAGCAGGAACCATCCAAGTCATGTTAGGTTTGTTAGGATCATCACCAAAAGCATGAGCTTCAAAATAAGGAACTGTAGGATCTGCCCATGAAACATATACTTTAGTTAACCCATTTTTTTCTAATGCCCAATCACCTATGTATACAAGAGTATTTGGAATTGTAAGTGTTGTAAGCAAAGGACATCCGGAAAAAACACCCGTTTCGAGTGATTCCACAGCAGTACCCAGGTCAACTGAAGAAAGTTTTGGACATCCTGAGAAACACCATGAACCTATGTCTGATACATTGCGGAGAACAACACTCTGAAGATTCGGACAATTTTGAAAGGTATCTCCTCCAATAGAAAACACATTGGAAACATTCACAGAAGTAATTGCAGTAGCATAAAATACCCAATTCTCAATTTGAGTAATATTTTCCAGGTTTATGGACGCAAGTTGGTGTGCATCCTGAAAACCACAAACTTTTATGGATTTTACACTTGCTGGTAAAGTAATACTTGTTAATCCTGATCCTTGAAATAAGTGCCCTGTAATTGTAGTTATACCATCTGGAATATTTATACTTGCCAAGTTTGTACAACCATAAAAGGCCCAATCTGCAATTGAATCTACTGAAGCAGGAAGAACAATACTGGTTATTCCTGTACAACTTGCAAAAGCACTGTTTCCTACAGTCTTTAAACCTTCAGGAATTACAACTGCTGTTAAAGCAGGGGCATCACGTAATGAATTGTCTCCGATTTTATTAACGGCATAACTTGTACCATTAATAGTAACATTTGCAGGAATAGTCAGCGTACCTGTATATTTGGTCGTACCATCCGGCAGTGCAGCAACTTCCGCAGCTCCATCTACTACATTATATGCAATACCATCTACAACTACTGCAGGATCGGCAGCATACACTGACCCAACTGACAAAACACCGAATACAAAAAAAACAGTTAAAAGCGCTTTTTTAAATAAGTAATTTGTTTTCATAATAAATAAAATTAAATGATTAAATAATTAAATAGTTAATAAATAAACCTCAGACAGGAGGCTTGCTGTTTTGTTTGGAATTTCACAATATAGATTCCTTTCGACAGTCCTGATAAACTTAGAGAGCGAAGTTCGGTATTATCATTAGAATTTCCTATTAATACGCACTTACCGGATATATCATAAATCTGAGCCGAAAGCAGCTTTTCATCTGTCAGCACTCGGAGTCTGGCAGCTGCTTCATCCACATAAACAGAAATTGGTTTTTCAACAGAAACGTTCGTTACATTATCGGTCAGTGTATTATGCAACATAATAACAAATCCTCCACCCTGAGCCATATCTATGGACAACTTGGTGTTTTTGGTGATAGTCATTGTTTGATTTACATATTCTTTCGGCTGAAGGCTAGATTCCGGACTATCTTTCAAAATGGTTGCCTGATAGGTTGTATCAGGAGATAAGAAACTAAAATCTACATTTATTGTTCTGGCATCCCAATTACTCATCCCTCCAACATACCAATCTTTGCCTTTTTGTTTTGCAATTAAAATATATTGACCGAGTTTTGCATCCAAAGGAACCGTTTTATCCCAGACAGTCGGAACTTTTGACAAAAAATCCAGCACATCAGGATATTTATTGTATTCGGTAGGAGAATCACATAAGTACCCTAACCATTGGTCATAAACGATATACATAGACAATTCATGTGCTCTGGTACCCATACTCATAGGTACGGTATTATCCTGGTCAATCGGGACAAAAGCAGCAGCTGTCGTGTTTCGCATAGAGCCCGGTGTATAATCTTCAGGGCCAGCCAGGGAACGAATAAACGGAAACAAGGTGTGGTAATCGGGCGTTTCATCGTTACGCCAGAAGTTATCTTCTGCTCCACGCACTGCTTCAAAATTTAAAATATTGGGATAAGTGCGGTTCGTTCCGGTCGGCACAGGACATCCGTGGAATATAGCCACCATTTTACTGTCTGCCAGACGTTGGGCAAAATCATACCCCCACCGCATGGCAACCTGATCATTCCGTTCAAAGAAATCTATCTTTGCTCCCGACACTCCCCATGCTTTCATTTTACGAATCCAGTCACCCGGATTCTGACGTACATTACTTGCCCATGTCCAAACTATTATCTTTACATTCTTTGTTTTAGCATATTTACAAAGCTCCAACAACCAAGACTCCTGATATCCAGCATCTAAGGTCATGTATTCAAGATGATTAGCCGATGCCCAGTCAATATAATATTCATAAAGTTGTATACTCAGGTTTTTATTCCCCACCGGGAATGAAACACCTTCCAGCATAGCTTTATGCCACCATTCCCAAGCTGATTTTCCTGGTTGAATCCAGGATGTATCAGTCAATTTGCAAGGTTCAGCCAGTAAATAAACCAATTGATTATTCAGCAGCAATTTATCATCATTGACGGCTATTATTACGCGCCATGGAAACGTACGGCTCCCAATTGTTTTTGCAATGTAAGCTTCCCGTTCATAAACCAAATGAGTAGAATAGTAATCAGTCGAATCCATAACGCTTTTCGGGTATTTGGCCCACATACCACGCATACTCTTAGTTCCTGAACTGCGGTTACTTTTCATATACATTCCGGGATAATCATACGTCCCGGCTTCTGTTACAGCCACTTTATAAGGTGTACCTAAAAATTCAAATAATACCGGAGTAACTGAAAACTTAGTATCAGCTATTGCAATCGGAGCACTATAAGTATTGTAGGTCCGTTCAAAATTGCGAAAGCCCTCATTAACCGGATAGGATATTCCATTATCTCCCTGTTCCATATTAGTATTTGTATCACATTCCGGGAAATAAACTTTTGGGATAGTGGTGAAATTAAATACTGCATCTTCACTATTTACGATTATCTGGCCTCCAAAATTCGTTACAAACCGATATGCCAGCCCTTCATCATAAGCCCGGACCACCAGATTGTAATTTTCATTAAATTCAATTACCAATTCATTGTAAGCCTCTGTTAAGGTCTTATTTTTACCAATCGGTGTATTAATTTGGTTATTAACACTGCTTGTCTGGGTATCTTTTACAGTCCCGGCCCCCACTACAGTTCCATTCGAGAGATTAAGCCCTATCGAAGAGGGCGATATCAATTGCGTATTCGAATACCAGATTTCATAGGTCGTACCAGCATTAACGTGTAGGATTATTTTTAATTGATTATTTGGCGACACTACTTCATAATCCACTGCATGCAGGCAATGAATGGTGAAAAGAGAAATAAATAAAAATAATATTGATTTTTTGTTCATTATCCGATGCTTATTTAAAAAAAATTTCTTATCCCGGAATGTGAAGGAAACTTTTATAGCATCCTTCACTCCGAAATATTAAGATTGATAGTTAATACCCTGGATTTTGATCCTTGGTCACATCCATGTATGGATTATTCTTTAATTCTATTTCAGGAATAGGCCAACGAACATTAAAATCCTGGATAGTACCTTTGGCTTTTGCCCAAGGATTACGTTCTTTAATCAACTTAACAAAGTTGCCTGTACGAATAAGGTCCATACGACGCCAACCTTCAAAACATAGTTCTCTCATCCTTTCATCCATTATATTAACACGAAACTGATCTTGAGAAAGTCCTGTCCATTCCTTATCTGCCGGTAAGATTCCACCCCATGCACGCATACGGACACGGTTTACTACAGTCATTGCATCTGTTGTATTGCCAAGTTCATTCAAACATTCAGCATAACATAAAAGAACATCGGCAAAACGGATTAAAGGATAGTTTTTCCCTGACCAGTAGATGCTTCTTCCGGATGTTGCATCAGTTGCCAGAGTTGTTGAAGTAAATTTATCAAGCCTTCTATCTTCATATTTCTTAATATGTGGGTCAAGTTCATCAGCACCCCATGATGGGATCGTGTACTTTTGTCCATGATAGGTGAAATCGGTACGAATACTTACATCTTTACGTTGGTCCCCATCTTCCCATACTCCTCCAGCTGCCTGCATTTTATAAGCATACTCCGTTGGAAGAACTACATCATATCCGCCAATGTAACAGGATTCACCCAGACTTGCCAGGGTGCGGGAACCCATATCCCATTGCCAGTAATTTGGTGCCTGACTATTACAAATATAGTTCAGTTCAAAAACGGATTCGTTGGAGTTAAACTCAAACTTTCCATATTCATCAAACAAAGTGGAATATTTAGGCTCTAAAGAATAACTATTCAAAATCTGAGCGAAATATCCTCTGGCTGTGTCAAAATTACGATATCCACTTTCAACCGGAGCATACATAAACAACTTACCCAACATGGCTATAGCTGCACCAACAGTCGCTCGCGACCCGGTTTGTTTCCCTTTAGTCAAATGCTGCGACGCATAGGTCAGATCATCAAATATCTGGGTCCATACCACATTCAATGGTTTTCTGGACATATCTATTGCTGTATTATTCAAATCCTGAATCTCAATTACAGGAACTTCTCCCCAATACATAGTCAATTCAAACATACACATAGCTCGCACAAAACAAGCATTCGCTCTTAATAATTTGATTTTATTTAAAGTAGTTGAATCTGTTGTATTTTCAGCAAGAAGCTCCAATCCGCGAATACTTTGGGCAGCAACATTAACAGTAGGCCATCTTCTTTGCCACATTTCACTCACCTGAGACGAAGATTGATTTAACATCCCATCATAATTATCCAGACCAGCCTGACCGGCATCTGTCATTTGGACAATACCTTGTTTTGTCTCATCCAATCCTAACATTGTGAAAGTCAAACCAGCACGTCCTGACTTAGCATTCGCGTAAGTAGTATATAAACCATCTACCAAAGGTTCCAAAACATTCAAATCAGTATATGCTTGTTGAGGCGACAAAGATGTTTTCGGTAGTTGATCCAGAAAATCGGAACAAGAATAGGTTCCAGCTACAATTGATAATACAATTGTCAATATTTTTATATTAATATTCTTCATATTTTGACTCATTTATAGATTATTTGATATAATAACTTGAATTAGAAGGATAGATTTAATCCAAAAACAAACATTCTCGTTGGAGGATACCAATCTCCCGTTTCAGGATCATAACCCTTATATGGAGTTATGCAAAACAGATTAGAAGCTGTTGTATAAAGCCTGACATTACTTAACAGTAAATTATGTATAACCTTTTGAGGAAATGTATAAGCTAAGGTCAATGTCGACAAACGTAAGAATGAAGCATCCTGTACAGAAAAATCCATGTTACTAGCTGAAAATGTACTATAATATAAATTATCAGATGGATCATCCATCATTGGGCGTGGGAACTTAGCTCCTGTATTTTCAGGAGTCCATCGATCCAGTAAGTCAACTGACGCAAGACCTTTTCCCGTACTTCCAATCATGGATTCATATAAATAACTAAGCTTTTTTCCTCCAACCGAATAATTAAACACGGCATTCAACGATATACCTTTGTACGTAAAATCAGTTGAAAATCCTCCGTAAAACTTCGGGTCCGGCGAACCTACTATTACGCGGTCTTTGTCATCAATTTTATTATCACCATTAACATCCAAAGGATATAAATCTCCAGGTTTTACAGTACGTCCACCCCAGTCGATCTTGTTCAAACGTTCCATATCACTTTCCTGTGCAATACCACCGGTTTTCCAGATATAAATGGTATTACGGGACTGACCAACAAACAAGTTTCCTTCCTTTTGTAGATTTCTGTCAGCATCATAATTGAGAATATAATCATTCTTTCCATATAATTGAGTTACTTTATTTTTATCGGCCGATATATTTGCCGATAAATTCCACTGGAAGTCCTTTGTGTTAATTGCTTTGACATCGACAGTCAATTCAACCCCTTTGTTTTCGATCGCTCCAACATTTACAACTTCTGTTTTAAATCCGCTTGAAGGGAATATAACACGAGTCATCAACAATTCTTGGTTTAGGATACTAAAGGCATCGGTGGTAACATGAATCCTGTTATTTAGGAATCCCATATCTAGTCCAACGTTGAATTGTTTCTGTGCTTCCCAGGAGATATTTTTGTTTCCAATCCTATCATCAGCTGCGTACGTTGTAAAACCTTGAGTTACCTTACCATTATAATGGGTAACATACGAATAATCATCAATTTCCTGGTTTCCAACCAATCCGTAACCTACACGAAGTTTTAATTGGTCAAAAATAGACTGGCCTTCCATAAACCCTTCTTCCACTACATTCCATGCCCCAGAGATGGAAGGGAAAAAACCCCATTGGTTTCCATGTGCAAATTTGGAAGAACCATCATATCGTGCTGTTGCAGTCAGATAGTATTTGCCTGCATAGTTATAATTGACACGTCCAAAGTAAGATAACAAGGAAGAAGTTGTAAAGTCTGAGCTGACAGAGCGGTTCGCAATATTATTTGAGGCTCCAAGATTGTAATACAAGAATATATTACTTTGAAACCCTCTTGCAACAACATTGGTATAATCCCGGTCAGTTCTTGATGCACTCGAACCTACCAATACGTTGAATCTATGTAAGCCGAGTGTCTTTTCATATGTAATCGTGTTATCCCACTGCAACATGGTCCTTTCATCCCGATTGTGGGTTGCTTCACCAAAATGCGCATATCGAATTGCTTCCTGAATATTGTTAGGTACATATTTAAATCCCGATTCATTAAAATAATTTACCGACAATGTCGTACGCATATTCAATCCTTTAATTGGACTAATATTCAAGAAATTTGACGAAATCAAGCGATTACGGGTACGATTATTATCGATTTTCAGTGTATTTAGTGGATTAAAATAGTTTTGATCATAAAAACCACCGTAATTCAACGTCAAAATATCGCTACTTATTGCCAGCATTGGATTTGCACCACGTGCTTTATCAAATACGCCATCATCACTGAAAATCTCAGCTTCTGAACG
>Ga0265297_10003975_pt1 | contig 25225 bp, 20 predicted proteins | sample Munlanlwell13791_FD_192502 | JGI IMG/M metagenome (GOLD analysis project Ga0265297, IMG submission 192502) | Leachate microbial communities from a municipal landfill in Southern Ontario, Canada - Leachate well 137-91 | ecosystem: Engineered > Solid waste > Landfill > Unclassified | place... | reverse complement strand
GGCCCTGTTTGCGCTGCGGCCAACCGATCCGCCGGATCGTCATCGGTCAGCGCGCCACCCATCTTTGTTCCCATTGCCAGCCGTTGTAACTATGCGCAAGGTGTTCGGTGTTCAGTGAGGGGGGGGGGATTGTCGCCGTCGGACGTAGGCCGACGCGCCGGAACCGCGGCGTCACCGCCGCGGCTACAATCTTTCGGTCCGGCGTCTGGCGGCCGGCTTTCGCTCCGCGCACTTCATGTGCCACCGGCGGGACTCGTCTCGGCCAACTTCTTCGCCGTTCCTTCGTCCGTCGTCCGTTGTCCGTCGTCGGCTTTTGCGCCTTTCGCGCTTCCGACGGCAGCCGGCTTCTTTTTGGCGTTGACAAACTCGAAGCCCACCTGGCCGTCACGCGCGACAAGGTAGGCGCGGAAAGGACGCCCTTTGCGGGAGATAAACCGGGTCAGCAGGTCGGTTTTGCCGGTGGTCAACAGTTTGACTAATTGGGTCTTGTCCACGATCTGTTTCAGGATGACGGTTCCGCAGCGGAATGTGCAGGCGCGCTTCGCGCCGACCGCCTTTTCGCAGACATAACTGGCGCCGTTTTCATAGACCGCGCCGCCGCAATTCGGGCATTTACCCAGGGGCTCCTTGCCGCTGAAATCGACGATCTCGGCGCCGGAGGCCGTCCCGAAATCGAACTCCACCTTGTATTCGGGGTTCAACTTGACCATGGCCGCGAATACCTTGCCCTTGTGGCTGTGGAAATTATCCAGGGGGCCGACCGATTTTTTGGCCAGCAGGTCTTCCATCTCGCCGACCTCGAACTGCCGCCCGGCCAGCGTCTTCCAGATGAAAAAGTCGCACTTCTGGCACTGGAAACGACGGTAGTTTTCATGGATTTCCCCGGAGCACTTCGGACAGGGCGCCTTCAGGATGCTGAAGTCGCCGGGCACGGTGTCGTGTTCGAACTTTTTGGTTTGCTCCACGATGCGGCGGGTCATGGCCGCGATTTCCCGCATGAACTCGGCGCGCGCCAACTGGCTGTGTTCCATCTGCTTCAATTTGAATTCCCAGTCGCCGGTCAGTTCAGGCGATCCCAGTTCGGGTATCTGCAGGCCGCGCAGGAGTGCGGAGAGCGAAAACGCCTTGGCGGTGGCCTGCAACTCCCTGCCCCGCCGGACCATGTATTTCTCGTAGATCAGGCCCTCGATGATGGAGGCGCGCGTCGCCGGCGTGCCCAGTCCCTTGGCGCTCATGGCTTCGCGCAATTCATCGTCTTCGACTAATTTGCCCGCGCCTTCCATGGCGGTCAGCAAGGTGGCTTCCGTGTAGCGCGGCGGCGGCTTGGTCTGTGTGCCGACACATTCGATGGCGCGGGTCTGAACAATTTCGTCTTTCTGCACGGCGGTCAAGGTGGGCATATCTTCGTTGTGGGCTTCTTTGCCGTAAACGACCATCCAGCCCGGGGCCACAAGAACTTTACCTTCGGTCTTGAAGGGTTCCGCTTCGACGCGCGTAATGCGCGTCGTCACCAGGAACTCGGCGGCCTGGTAAAACACGGCCAGGAAGCGCCGGGCCACCATGTCGTAAATCTTGCCCTCTTCTTCGCTCAATATTTTCGGCATTTGCGCCGTCGGGATGATGGCAAAGTGGTCGGAAATCCTGGCGTTATTGAAAATCCGCTTGTTGGGATGGACCCAGCCCTGCTTCAGAATATTGCCGGCCAATTCGCCGTATTCGGCGGCGGCCATGACGGCGAGCGTTTTTTTGACCGCGCCGATGTAATCCTCCGGCAAAGCGCGCGCATCCGTGCGCGGATAGGTCAGGACTTTATGGCGCTCGTACAACGCCTGCGCCAATTGCAGTGTGCGCTTGGCGGAAAATCCGAAGCGCCCGTTGGCTTCCCGCTGGAGACTGGTCAGGTCGAACAACAAGGGCGATAGCTGGGTGGTAGGCTTGCTTTCCTCGGTGACCACGCCGCTCTTGCCCAGACACTTGGCGCGAATGGTTTCGGCGCGGGCGGCATCCCAGAGGCGTTCCGGCCTGGCATCGCCATCTTCCGATTTGCCCTTGGAAAAGGTTTCGTCGAACCAGCGCCCCGGATAATCGCCGGCCGCGGCCTGGAACGTGGCATGCAGTTCCCAGTAATCGCGGGGAACGAATTTTTTGATTTTTTCCTCGCGCTCGACGACGATCATCAGCGTCGGGGTCTGCACGCGGCCGACCGTCGTGAGCTGGAAGCCGCCCAGTTTGGAGTTGAACGCCGTCATGGCACGCGTGCCGTTGATGCCCACGAGCCAATCGGCCTCGGAACGGCAGACGGCGGCATCCGCCAGGGGCTTCATGTCGGCATCGGCGCGCAACGCGGCAAAGGCCTCGCGAATGGCGCCCTGCGTCATGGATTGAAGCCACAACCGCCGGATGGGCTTGGGTGTGCCGGCGAACTGCACGATATAGCGAAAAATCAATTCGCCCTCGCGGCCGGCGTCGCAGGCGTTAATAAGCCCATCAACATCCGGACGCTTGATCAGCCGGAGCAGGACCTTGAGGCGCGGCGCGCTTTTTTCGATCGGCCGCAGATCGAAGTGCGTGGGAATAATCGGCAAGTTGACCAGACTCCACTTGCCGCGTTTAACTTCCTGCCCCTCCGGCGCCGCGATCGACAGCAAATGGCCGACGGCCGAAGACAAGACGTAGGCCTCGCTTTCGTAGAACTCGCCCTTCTTGCTGAAACCGCCCAAGGCCTTGGCGATGTCGGCGGCCACAGACGGTTTTTCGGCGATGATTAACTGCTTGCTCATGGCAATCACTCGGTGTTCAGGGTTCGGTACGCCGGACAAAGCCGGCGGTGTCGGCGACGCAAAAGGCAAGCGATGAAACCACGTTTGACTTTTTTAATCCAGCAAAATATTTTTTTGCAAGTAATGGGTCAGTGAATGGGGGGCAATGAGGTCGTGTGCTGTGGTGTAGCGGCCGTTCGATAGAACGGCAATCCGCGGTTCTATCGAACGGCAATCCGCGGTTCTATCGAACCGCATCTACACCCTACCCCCCCAATGAGCGACCCATTACTTTTGCGAACGGTTCAGCGGTTCAACGGTTTAAGAGTCAAGAATTGCCGGATTTTGAGCAACAAACCAAAACGGCGAATCGCTTAACCGTAAACCGTGAACCAGCAGAACCTGCTTGCGCTTCAGCCGTTCTCCGGAGTGCGGCCGCCGGGCGGATCGCGGATGACGGTGTCGCGGGGCGGCAAGGCGGGGGTCTTCGGAGGATAATCGAGAGTGTAATGCAGGCCGCGGCTTTCGCGCCGGTGAATGGCGGAACGGATAATCAGTTCGCCCGCGGCGGCGATGTTGCGTAATTCCAGCAGGTCGGGCGTGACGAGATAATCGAAATAATACTGCTGGATTTCGCGGCGCAGGTTGCCGATGCGGCGGCGGGCGCGCTCCAGGCGTTTGTTGGTGCGCACAATGCCCACGTAATCCCACATGCAAGTGCGCACCTCGTTCCAGTTGTGCTCAATGACAATCGCCTCGTCGCTGGGCACCGCCGCTCCCGATTTCCAGGCGGGGATCGCCAGCGCCGGGCGGGCGCGGGGCAGCGCGCCGACGGTTTCCGCCATGGCATGCGCGCAGACCAGCGCCTCCAGGAGCGAGTTGCTGGCCAAACGGTTGGCGCCGTGCAGGCCCGTGCAGGCCACTTCCCCGCAGGCATAGAGTCCCGGCAGGGCCGTGCTGCCATCCACGCCGGCCTCCACGCCGCCGCAGAAATAATGCGCCGCCGGCACCACCGGGATCAGGTCGCGCGCCATATCGATCCCAAAGCGGGCGCAGGTCATGTAAATATTCGGGAAACGCTCCTTGAGGAACGCCAGCGGCTGGCGGCGGATATCGAGATAGACACAGCGCGCGCCGCTGACCTTCATCTCGTGATCGATGGCGCGCGCCACAATATCGCGCGGCGCCAGCGAACCGCGCGGATCGTAGCGTTCCATGAACGATTCGCCGCGCGCGTTGACCAGCACCCCCCCCTCCCCGCGCACCGCCTCGCTGATCAGGAACGATTTGGCTTCCGGATGATACAGACAGGTGGGATGGAACTGGATGAATTCCATGTTTTTTATCGGCGCGCCCGCGCGCCAGGCCAGGGCCACGCCGTCGCCGGTGGCGATATCGGGATTGGTGGTATATAAATACACCTTCCCGCCGCCGCCCGTGGCCAGCACGGTGAACGGCGCGCGAAAGGCCGCGATCGCGCCCGTCTGGGTATTTAAAAAATACCCCCCCACGCACCGGTTGGGCCCGTCCGCGCCCAGCCAGCCGGTTGTGATCAGGTCGATGACCGCGCAGTGTTCCAGGATCGTGGCGGTCGGTTCGGCGCGAATACGGTTGAGCAGGATTTGCTCGACTTCCCGCCCGGTGATATCGCCGCAATGCAGGATGCGCCGGCGCGAATGACCGCCCTCGCGGCCCAGGTCGTAGCCCGCGCCGGGGATGCCGGGCAGTTCGGCGAATTTCAAGCCGAAGGATTCCAATTCCGCGATGCGCGCCGGCCCCGCGCTGACGATCGTCCGCACGACGGCCTCGTCGCACAGGCCGGCGCCGGCCGTCAGGGTATCGCGGACATGCTCCTCGAAACTGTCATCCGAGGTCACGACGCAGGCGATGCCGCCCTGGGCATAATTAGAGTTGCTCTCGGCGCGGTCTTTCTTGGTCAGGATGCCGACCCGGCCATAACGGGCCAGGTGAATGGCCGACATCAGCCCGGCGATGCCGCTGCCCACCACGACGAAATCGAAATCCAGGATATCCATCGATTGCTCCGGCTAAGGCGGGCCTTGCCCGCAATCCAAATTCGAAATCCGAATATCGAAATCCGAAACAAATTCGAATAATCGAACAAACCGAATTCAAACAAGATTGTTTTGGTTATTTAATATTCGGGCTTTGATATTGTTTCGGATTTATTATTCGCTGCCGGGCCTGGCGGCGGGCATACACGACGATATCCACCAGGGCCGCCAGATAGATCAGGACCGCCAGCCCGAACCAGGTCAACACCTTGACGATGGAAATTTCCCGGAAAACATCGCCGCCGCCCTTTTCCGCGAAATCCAGACTGACCCGCAAATTCATCGCCAGCGGCGCGATCGCGGCCGCCAGCATCATGACCAGACAGGCTAAGAACGCCACGAGATACAGCGCGCCCGAAATCCAGCGGCGCTGGGCAAAATGCCCTGCGCCCGGGCAAACCGCCGCCGAAAGAAATATGGCCATGCGCGCGAAGGAGCCGGATGTGCTGTTTTCGATCGGCATAGCGTCTGCTCCCATGAAAATAGCCGACGTAAAGTCGGCTCTACCCTGTGCATCATAGTAGAGCCGGTTTTATACCGGCTATGACTTTGCTTTCAATCCATTAAATTCATCCCCGCCGCAGGCGGCAACTTGTTCATTTCCCCCATTATCCCGGCGCCCCCGCCGCCGGCGATTGATGGCGTTTTTCCACCAAAACCTCGTGAATCTTGGATCGCCTGATTTTGCGCACGACGAACACCAGATCCGCGAACGGGATCGCGCGCTCAATGGGCGGCAGATTCTTATATAAAGCGCACAGCCAATCGTTCAAACTGGTTGGCAGATCCGGCAGATCGAACCTGGTTTTCTGCTTAAGCTCCGCCAGACTCACGCCGCCGCCGGCCAGGAAGCGGATTTCCGAAATCGGGATGACGTGGCCGGGCAGAGCATCGTATTCGTCTTCCAAGTCGCCGACAATGGCTTCCACCACGTCTTCCAGCGTCACCAGTCCCACGGTTTTGGCCTGCTCGTTCCGGACGACCGCCATGTGCTGGTAGCCGCGGGTCAACTCCTTCAGCAGGTCGGGCACCAGCAGCGTGGCGTTCACCGTCAGCACCGGCCGCGCGATGCCCTTTAGCGAGGGATCCGCGGGATTGATCTGCAGGGCGCTGACAATATCCTTGACGTTCACGTAACCGACGATCGCGTCCAGATTGCCGTCCTGCGCAAGGATATAGCGGGTATGATGATGGATATGCGCCTCAATCAGGGCCTCGGCCATGCTCATGGCGGTGGAGAGGAACTTGATTTCGCCGCGCCCGACCATGATATCCCGGACCCGGGCCTGCGAGAGCTTGATACTGCGCGCGACGATATCCACCTGCTCGCGCGAAATCAGCTTGTTGACAGAGGCGTAGCGGGCCAACAGGGTGATTTCGTTCAAGGCATCCGTTGTCGATCTATATATTGCGCCCCGCAGGAAAGGCCGGTTGATCCGTTCCAACATAAACACCAGGGGGCTGAGGAAATGAACCATATAAGCCAATGGCCCGGCGATAATGCCGGCGACAAACCGGTTGTGCAATACGCCCAGCGTTTTCGGAAGATATTCGGACCATTGAATAACCGCCAGGGAAAAAACGAAGGAAAACAAACCGATCCACTTGCTCCCGAACAAATCGCTGAATATGGCCCCCGCGACGGCCGCTCCGATGATATTGGCGAAATTATTGACAATCAAAATGGCCGCAATCGGCTTTTGAACGCCTTCTTTCATCTGTTTCAGGAGTTGGCCGGCCCGCGGTTTTTTCTCGGACAGGGCCGCCAAATCGGCCATGGAAAGACTTAGCAAACAGGCTTCCGAAAGCGAGCACAGGAACGATATGCCCATCGAAACCACAATGGTAATAATCAATAATGTCATCGAATGCCCCGGCCTTCCCTCACGTTAAAACTGCGTCATGAGACTAACATAGCAGGCAACCCGCTGCAAGAAATACGATCAAATTGGCGGTTCCATGAAATGGCAATGGATTATTTCTTTAAGGCGCCAAACAGGTCGCACCCTTTGAGGAGCATGACGACATCGAGTCATTGCCTGAAATCAAGCAGGGAAAAACCGGCGAATCGGCCCGTTTTTAGACTTGCATCCCTGCGCCACTTCCGGCACCTTGATTCTCATCAAGGTAGAATCCCGGTTGATTTTTCAGGACGTTTGTTGCGCCCGTCTTACAGGCGCCTTTTCATCGATCGCGAAGGAGGGTGACGAATTGAGATTGCTGATATTATCGAACCGGCTTCAGGTTACGGTTTCGGAAACAAACAACTCGATTTCGATCCAGCCGTCAAGCGGCGGACTTGTTAGCGGCATGAGCGCATACTTGTCCTCGTTAACGGATGTCGATTATCTCTGGGTCGGCTGGCCTGGAAGCTCGAATTTTTCCAACCCTGACGCCATTAAAAACGAATTGATCGCCAAATATCATTCATGGCCTGTCTTTGTGGAAGAAAGCACGATGGATTTGTTTTATAACGGCTTCTGCAATAAAACCTTGTGGCCGCTGTTTCATTATTTCCCGGGTCTAACGATGTATGACGAAAAAATGTGGGAGAATTACAAGGAGGTCAACACGCGGTTTGCCGAAGAAGTGTCAAGCATCATTCGGCCGGGCGACGTGGTCTGGATTCATGATTATCATTTCATGCTCGCCCCGAAATTGATCCGAAACGCGAACCCGGATGTTCCTGTCGGTTTTTTCCTGCACATTCCGTTCCCGTCGTATGAAATATTCCGGCTTCTCCCGCGAAAATGGGGCAAGGAAATACTGGAAGGACTTTTAGACGCCGACCTTGTCGGCTTCCATACACGTGATTATACCCAGTATTTTTTGCGTTGTGTATTGCGCATTCTGGGGTTCAACCACGACATGGGATTAATTAATCTTCCACACAAACTGACAAAAGCCGACACCTTCCCGATGGGCATTGATTATGAAAAATATCATCATGCGGCGAATCTCAGCGGCGTTGAGCAGGAGAAAGCCGCCTTAAAAAAGAAGCTGCAAAACCTGAAAGTTATTTTCGCGGTTGACAGGCAGGATTACACAAAAGGAATCGCGAACCGACTGGAAGGTTACGAATTGTTTTTAAAGAAGAATCCCGAGTGGCGCCAAAAAGTTCAGCTGATCATGATTGTTGTGCCGTCAAGGATCGGCGTCGAGGATTACCGGAAGGCAAAAGACGTTTTCAATCGGATTGTCGGAAACATAAACAGCGTCTACGGGGATGTATACTGGACGCCCATTATCTACCAATACAAAGCCATTCCGTTTGAACAGCTTATTGCTCTTTACAATATCAGCAATGTCGGATTGATTACCCCGCTCCGCGACGGGATGAACCTGGTTGCCAAAGAATATATTGCGGCGCAGAAAGAAAAACAGGGGGTTCTGGTCTTAAGTGAAATGGCGGGCGCCGCCATGGAACTCGGCGAAGCCGTTATTATCAACCCCAGCAATCGCGAAGAGATCGCGGAGGGAATAAAAACAGCGCTTGAAATGCCGGCTTCCGAACAAGCCGGGCGGATGACGGCCATGCAGGAGCGTTTGAAAAACAATGACGTGTCGAAATGGGCGCGGAATTTTTTAATGGAACTGGACAACGTGAATAGTGAACAAAAGAAATACGGGGCCTTGTTGCTCGAAGGCCCCCCCCTGGACGCGCTGCTTGACCAGTATCGCCGCGCTCAAAAGCGAATCATATTTCTGGATTACGACGGAACGCTGGCGCCGTTTGCCAAAACCCCTTCGGAAGCCGCGCCGAGCCATAAATTATTAAGAATCATCAAACTATGCTCGCTCGATCCAACACTCACCCTCGTGATTATAAGCGGGAGAAATAAAGAAGATCTCCAGAACTGGTTCGGCAAGTTCAATGTAATCCTCGTATCAGAGCACGGCGCCTGGATCCGGAAGCCTAAAGCAGCATGGACGCTTGCAAAGCATTTGAATAACGACTGGAAGCCCGCAATATTAAAGATTCTTAATACGTACAGAGAGCGGCTGCCACAATCCTTTATCGAGGCAAAGGAGTACGGCGTTGCATGGCATTTCCGAAATTCCAACAACTTGCTGAGCGAGATCCGGGTCAAAGAATTCGTGGATGACATGACGCATTTCACCGCCCGAAACGAAATTGAGGTGTTAATGGGCAACAAAGTCGTGGAGATAAAATGTTCCGGGATAAGCAAAGGCGAGACGGCCAGGCAGCTTCTTTCGGAAACTACGTATGATTTTATCTTGGCGGCCGGGGACGACGCGACCGACGAGTCGCTTTTTCATATCCTTCCGCAAGGGTCTTTTACCATTAAAATAGGGATACAAATGTCTTACGCAAATTATTACCTCCACTCCAGCCGCGAGCTGTTAACCGTCCTGGCGCAAATCGTTAATTATAACGACAAAAATGAGTTTATCCGCAAAATCCTGGATTTTTTTAAAAAAGATGGAATATACTAACGTTCTCATAATAGTCCAGACGTGAAATTGCCGCCGGTTTACACCGGCGGCTACGTAGCCGCGCCTGTGAAGGCGTGGCTCTTCCAAGACCATGTCCAGTCTATTTCGGGAATGTTAATAACCGCCACGTCGGGTGTACATATCTCTCTCCAGGACGCGGGGAAGAAGGAAGAAAACGATCCGTTCGGATCAGGGGATCAGAGAAGAAAAAGGATCTTTCAGATCGGCTGAAGAAGAGTCATTTCAAAACGGCGTTGACATAATACCGGATTCACGGGAAAAATCGGCGATCAGCTTCCCGAAAAATTCGATCTCAGAGGGGGCGCCGCCAATCGCAAACGTAACGACCGGCTTTTCTTTTGAGCATCCCGCCAGCATGATCGTTGCAACGCACAGGCAAACAAACATTGGTTTCATTGTCATGAAGGAACTTCCCAAGAAACCGCGCGTTTACAGACTATCGTCCGCCGGTCAATGCCAGCAGGTGAATGACGATCCAGGCAACCAGGGCGCCGGCGGTCAAACACAAGGCGTATCGCCGCCAGTGGGAGAGCGTGGCCGGCTCGCCGGTAACGGTATCGCCGTGAAAGGAGCGGATATCCACCCAGCGTACGGCTGCCATTGCCGCAACGGTCAGCCAGTAGCCGAGATCGACCAGGGTTAGGCCATGCACGCGATTATGGAAAATATACGTCAGACAAAGGAACAGAATGACGTTGCCAACGCCCATCCAGAAAAGACGGGTGAGGCAACCGGCGGCTGAAGTCTGTGGAACAGGCGATTGGACCATGACACTCCTCTGCATATAACGTGCGTTATGCAGATGGCGGCCCGACCATCCAAATGCCTGTGGCCTATAAACAGGTCACACCCTTTAAGTAAAAATGAAAGTATCAGGTCATCGCGCGGAGTCAAGCAGAGAAAATCGGCGCCGGTCAAAATAATTTATCCGCAATCCAAGCGCTCGTTTTCTTCCGATAAGGCAATCTGCGGGATTGGTTCTTCAGCGCAACAGCGACTGAAGATAGGACCAGATCTGGAACTCATTGCCCGCGGGGTGGTAAACCGCTCCCAGATAAACGTAGTAGTTGGGAATGAGAATCCCGATCAAGGCCGCCAGCAGGAGCAGTTTGCGCGTATGTTCGTAGAGCGCGTCCTGTTGGCGCTCGCGCAGCAGGCGGCAGGAATAGAAGATGCAATGGACGGCCGGCGCCCAGGCCAGCAGGGCGAAAACGCGGGTCGTGTCGAGACAAAAGAACGTGATGGCATAGAAGCCCAGTTGGGTCAGCGCAAAGACAATGAAATAGAGCCGGTTAAAACGATAGGCCGCCAGAATACATATCCCCAGGGCGATCCAAATGACATTGTGAAATGAAAACAGTGTCATGGGCAGAAACGACAGGTTTTGGTTGATCCAGAACTTGAAATCCAGGGCCGCCGCGTGGCTCAATCGCGAATAGGTGTTGATGTCGAACAGATGGAGAAAGCCCTGCACCGCCGCCATCCCCAGTCCCAGCGCCATGACCGCCGCCACGGGATGCCACCAGGTAATGCCTTTGTCTTTCGCCAACCGCCGCAGAACCAGGATGGAGGGAATGGCAAACAAGGCAATGGGATGATTGAAAGCGCAGACGACGCCAAGCAAGGCCAGGCCGATGATGGACGTCGTGAACAGTGCCAGGATGGTCGCGATAAACGTGATGCCGTCCGGCATTCCCAGCCAGGCCAGCAGCACCGTCGTTGCCGGATGGGCCTGCAGAAGGGCGAAAACGATAAAGGCCAGCGAATGCTCGAGCCGGTCGCGGCAGAAATACGCGAACAAACCGTAAGCGCCGATAATCAGGGCCAGGCAAAACAGATTGAATGAGAACCGCGAGACCAGCCCCAGGTGATGCGCCACGATCGGCAGGAGCGGGGACTCCTGAAAATAGTTCTGCTCATGGACCTTGGTTTGTTCCACGTAGGGATTGGCGGCCACCTGCCGGTAAAATTCGCGGGGCACGACACCGACGCCATATTGAACGAGCGTAAAACAGACCAAGAGCGAACACGCCAGGAAGAAGTGCGTCCGGGTGAAGTGCTGAATCCAGCGGTCAAGCCGCGAGCAGACTGTAAGTGTTTCGGGCATGGCTGTTAATCCGGTCGTCTAACGCACTCAATCCCGTACACCCGCGCTTCCCCTGAGCCGCCAAAATGCACGCGCGGCTCGATCTCCGTAAAACGCGTGAGAGCGGAGTACCCTCCGGCAACGTCCGCAATGGCAACATGAACAACGGCGGTACCGCGCGGATGCGTCCCCCACACTACGGTTTGCCCCAGCACGCCGTTATTCGAGGGGCGCGCGACATCCAGCGTCACCGGCGCATTGGAACGACAAGCCGTTGTTGCGATATCGAAACGAAAATCATACCGCCCCGGACCCAACCGCAGCGTGCTCCCTGCGGCCATCCAATCGGCGCCGTTTGACGGCGCGCGCGCCACCCGAACCGGCCGGCCGGTCAAGGAATCGTTTTCATTCTGTCCGGTGAAACCGCCCATGTCAACTGCCCGGAAATAATGCCTGGGCAGATCATCGAAATCCACCGGGTGCAAACGGTCCTCGTCGCCGCCACGGAGCATCCACAAGCGATGCGACGGGAATGCTTTCGCCAATTGGCGCTCACATCCAATTTCATATCGCACGACAATCGGGTCGCTGTCAATGCCCCGCTCATTGAACACCGTTTTCATCCCGCTATGGTCGAAGCCGATCCGATCCAATATGACCGCCGAACGCTCCGGCGCGCAACGAAGCGTGGCTTGAATGCGCGCCTCATATCGGCGATCCGCGTTCAACTTACAGCCCTCGACGCGCATGAAGGCCAAAGACAGGCCGGCCGCCGCGAGCGCAACCAGCACAGCGAGGTGCGCGCGCATCCGCGGCCAAGGCGCTCCCCACCGCCATAACCGGTCCACGCCCAAGGCGCTGCCCAGCACAAGCATGGGTAAGGTTTCATAATAATAATACGGCCCGATATTGTCCACGGTATTGGCATAAAACAGGATATAGCCCAGCCACACCGCAAGCGCGCCGGACAGCCACAAAGGCGTCCATTTCCAACGCCATCCTATCGACAACAGGCCGCCCGCAAGCGCCAGCGAACCGGGAAACCCCCACAACCAGCGATTCAAGAGGCGTAAACTTCGGCCAAGTTGCTCCACCCCCAGTTGCCAGGTATGATCCACGACCGGTCCGATGGAACGGCGGGGGCCGAACCCCAGGGCATCGCAGGGGTCGTAAAACAAATAGGCGGGCAAAAACGGATCGCCCGTGGTCCATGCGTTGTAAAGCAGAAAGAGCCCCCCGCCCACGGCGGCTGTCCCCGCAAACAGGGCGCACCCTGTCCAGGCGCTTCTGTCGCGCTTGCTCCAAAGATGCGCCAGCGCCGCCAGTCCAAAGGGCACGGCCAAAAGCACGCCTGTATAAGGACGGATCAGATAAAGCCACCCCCACCCCACGCCCGCCCAGGCGGCATACCGGACCTGACCGGTGGTCATCCATGACACAAGGCCCCATATCGTCAGACACGTCATCGCAAACCCGCTGGTATGACTTAACAAAGTTCCCTGCATAAACAGAAACCACGGCGAAAGCAGGAGGAGAAACCCCGGCAGAAACACGGGCAATCGCAACCGGAGCGCGGCGCCGGTCAGCCACCACATACCAAGCGCCGCCGCAAGGGAACTCATCAGGCGGGGAACGCCTATCGCCGCGCCGGGCATCAACCAGAGGGGATGTCCGGGAGAATAACGCGAAAGCCACCCGATCCGGTCGCTGAGAATGATCATCTCGTGATCGAACAAGTGCGGCAAAGGCGGCAAAGGCCGGGCCAAGGCGCCCTCCAGGAAAAGACGCGCCTGAAACAGATAGCTGTTCTCGTCGGTGGTAAAAGGAGAATCGAGAAAAATGACCCGTCCGATAATAAAAGGGACAACCCCGGCCAGCAGCGCAAAAACAATGCGCAATGTTGTTGAGAACGACAATTTCATGCGTTTGAATTGAGCGGGTGGTTTTCAGGTTGCTCAACGAATTGCCGGCACAGGCGGCAGAAGCCACGGATTGAATAGGCGGTCAAAAGCAGGCAGATCGATAAAGAGCAGGGCGGTGCAAGCCAGGAACGCCGCCAGCACAAGCAATATCAGTTTTTTTTCGCGGTAAAGCAGTTCGGGATATTGCGCGGTGCTGGACGGTTTGTAAGCCAGGTGCAGGTAATAAGCCATGGCCAGCGCCACTAAAGGAGCGGCCAGAACCAATTCGAACCTATAGCGCGCGATAAAATAACCGCTCATCAGGGCGAAAAGCGTCGCATAAAAAAAGATGCTTTCAATAAGGCTCTCTTCCGTGTAACGGGCAAACGACTTGCGATATCGGGATGCTTGCCGGACATCGCCGATCATGCGAAATTCGGCGAATCGTTTAGCCGCCATCAGGAATGCGCCGAACATCCAGTAGGCCATGAACATGGAAAGCGGCGGCGCAAAACCCAACCCCGTCGCATACCAGCCCAGCGCCAGGCGCAACGGGTTGTTGAGCGATTCGCTCAACACATCGCAATAGGGGATATCCTTGAGCCGGATCGGCGGAAGATTATATAGAATCCCCGCCGCCCAAAACAAAAGCCCGACCATGCCGAAGCGAAAATTCAACGCAAACCCTGCCGTCACCCCCGCCAGACTGATGACTATCCAGAGGGCCCAAGCCATGGAAACCCGCGCGGCGCCTTCCACCAGCGGACGGTTATGCTTGACGGGATGATGGCGATCGCTTTCGACATCGAGGATTTCGTTAAACACATAATTGCTTGAGGCAATCAGACATGCGGCGCCAAGCCCAAACGCGATATACCCGACAGTTGCCCAATTGAGCAGATCGGGCCGAAAGTAAACAGCCAGAAGGATGCCCGGCAACATAAATATATTCTTAAACCAGTTGTCCGGCCGCAACAGGCGGATATATGGAAACAGTTGATTCATGAGCGCAATGTCCAAAAAGTATTCTCACGCCCCACGGCTCGATATGCCGTCGGCACCCTGTTCGGCCAACGCCGCAGGCGCACAAGCCTTGGCGGATCGATCTTCAGCAAAAGCCCTCTTAAGTTTCCCCGAACGGCGGCAACCATAAACGCCGCGTTTCTTTCTTGCAATCTTTTTTTGTCGTTTTGCAACATCTTGTTTTTTGCAGCGGTTTCAGGTGTATAAGGCATTAAGGCGGGCTGCCGCCCGCAACCCAAACTGCGACCTGGATATGGAGCCGGGGTCGCGGCGATGGAGGCCCATCGCCCTCCAAAGGCGGGTCCGCCTGTGGCGAAAAATCGAAAAATCTCCAGCATAACGTGTTACGCATGAATTGATATCCCTCGACTCCGCTCGGGATGACATATTAACTGACGACAAAACGCCATAATGAGAATTGCTGGGACGGATAAGTATTGCCTGGCGAAAGACATTTGCCTATAGTCTCCGCATGAGCGCCAACGAACCCAAAGGGCCCGTGGACGACTGGCAAAAACAGTTTCAAGACATCCTGCGCCAGGTGCGCGCCAATCCGCCGGGGCGTCCCGACGCGGCGCCCGCAGGGGCCGACCATGGCGGCGCCGCGCCGGGCGGCGATGCGGCCGCGGCCGAAAAGCTCCGGCGCGTCCGCGAATTCAACCTGAAACCGCGCGATATCCGGGACTATCTCGACCGCTACGTCATTCAGCAGGCGGAGGCCAAGAAAGTGCTGGCCGTGGCGATCTGCGACCATTACAACCACGTGCGGCAGTGCCTGGAAAACCCGGCCTTGCGCGAGCGCGATTACGCCAAGCAGAATATTGTCCTGCTGGGCCCCACGGGCGTGGGCAAGACCTACCTGATGCGCTGTATAGCCCGGCTGGTCGGCGTGCCGTTCGTCAAGTCCGACGCCACCAAGTTTTCCGAAACCGGCTACGTCGGGCACGACGTCGAGGACCTGGTCCGGGACCTGGCGCGCGCGGCCGACGGCAACGCCGACCTGGCGCAATACGGGATCATTTACATCGACGAAATCGACAAGATCGCCGGCACCCCCGGTTCCTACGGCCGCGACGTCTCCGGGCGCGGCGTGCAGGTCAACCTGCTCAAGCTCATGGAGGAAACCGACGTCAGCCTACAGAGCCAGACCGACCTGCTCGGCCAGATGGAAGCCATGATGCAGCTCCAGCGCGGCGGCCAGCCGCCCCGCCGCACGCTCAACACGCGCCACATCCTGTTCATTGTCAGCGGCGCCTTCGACGGCCTGGCCGAGCGCGTGAAAAAGCGCGTCAGTGTCGCGCCCATCGGCTTCACCCAGACCGCCAAAACCGCGCGGGCCGACTATGAATACCTGAAACTGGCCCAGACCCGCGACTTCATCGATTTCGGGTTCGAGCCGGAATTCATCGGGCGCCTGCCCGTGCGCGTGACCTGCGACGCGCTGACCGCCGCCGATCTCCAGCAAATTATGCTGACCTCGGAGGACAGTATTTTGGCGCAGTACCGCCAGGATTTCAGCGGTTACGGCATCGATTTCACGATCACCAGGGAAGCCATCGCCGAGATCGCCGCGCGGGCCATCGGGGAGCAGACCGGCGCCCGCGGGCTGATGACCGTGATGGAGCAGGTCTTCCGCAACTTCAAATTCCAACTGCCCTCGACCGCCGTCAAGAACTTCGAGGCCGATTCCGACACCGTCGCCGCCCCGGCCGGCGCGCTCAAGAGCCTGCTCCGCAAGAACCAGCGCTCCCAGCGCAACCTGCTGAAATCGGAGGTGGCCGAATTCGCGCGCCGTTTCAAGGAGGAACACGCCCTGGACCTGGTCTTCAGCGACGAGGCCGTGGACCTGCTCGTGGAACTGAGCACCACGCAGGACAAAACCATGCGCACGATTTTCAACGAAAAATTCCGTGATTTCCAGCACGGCTTGAAACTGATCGCCAAAAACACGGGGCGGACGGCGTTCGAAATCACGCGGGCGGTCGTCGAGGCGCCCGACCGGGAACTGTCCCGCTGGGTGGTGGAAAGTTTTCAAACTCCGCCGGCCGATGAGGCCGCGCCGGAGAATGGACGCCATACGCCTGACACCGGACGCCAGACCGGGAAAGAGTGAAGTCGACACCCCGAGAAATTCCTGTTATCTGCCGTCCCGCATGGTCTGTCTTCCACACGCTTTTTTTCCTCGGGGCCGGCATCCGTCATCCGCCGTCTGACGTCCGTTTCGAAAGCGGGTCGGCGACATGCAAGGCATCGAACGCCGCCCGCCGTTCCACGCAAGACGGGCATACGCCGCATGGTTTGTCTTCACCGCGGTAACAGCTCCAGGTCGCGGCGTAATTCACGCCCAGGCCGAGGCCGATCTCGAGAATCTCGCTCTTGCTCATTGCCATGAAGGGCGCATGCAAGACGACCGGCTGACGACGATTGAGCGCCAGCACGGCGTTCATCCGCAGCAGGAATTCAGGGGTGCAGTCCCAGTAACCGTAGCGATCCTGGGTCTGGGCGCCGTAGAAAATATCGGCGACACCGCGGGCCTCGGCAAACGCGGCGGCCAATGCCAGGAACAGCATGTTGCGATTAGGCACGTAGGTCGGCGGCTGGTCGAGCTGGCTATGCTTCAATTCGGACAGCGCCGGCACCGGCAGGTCAGGATCGGTCAGGGCCGAGGCGCCGGCCAGCAGTTCGCCGAAAAAGGGAAAATCGACCTGTCGGTGTTCGGCAACGCCCGCCGCGCGCGCCTGGGCGGCGGCGCAGGCGGTTTCGCGCGCGTGCTTCTGGCCGTAGCGTATGGTCAGGGCATGGAGAGGCTGGCCGGCGATTTTGGCCTTTATATAATGGAGCAACGTGGAGGAGTCCAGCCCGCCACTCAATAGAATGACCGCGCTTTTCATCTTGGGGCGCTTTCCACGCGCTGTAATTCCTGCTGGCGATCGGCGCTCAAATCGATGGCGGCGAAATCGCCTTGCCGGGGCAGGGTCAGATAGATCGAATCGGAGGGGTCCAGCGCCACATCAAGAGCGCTGACGCGCAAGTCCAGCACATGCCCCCCACCCTTGCGGTCATCCGTCAGGAAATGAAAATGCCAGCCCGGCACATTTATCCCTTTTACGAACGCCGGACAACGGAAACCGATCAGCGTGCCCGTTACGCGCTTGAACTCGAACAGCGCCTGTCCTTTGAAGGCCTCAACCAGCGGCCGGTAAGGTTTTTTTTGTTTTGGCACACTGCGGGTCCGAACGTAGTCGAACTCGCCGTCAGCGCGGATGGCGGCAAACAGGTTTGTGGACGGCAGCGCCCGGTCCATGATTCGGCAAAAGCCATCGAGATTTGTGGCGGCCACGGCCTTGAGCGCGATATCCCGGTCCAGCCAGGTCATGACCGCGAACGGCGTCCGGGCGGAATCCGGAACAGGATAGACCCGGCCATCCACGCGGATCTGGAACATCCGGCCATCCACGCAGGCCAGTTCGCCGTCGAGCGCATTGAGCGTGCCAATCCCGATGTCCCCATGTTGTTTCAAGTCGCCGACGGCATAATCCCCGTCATAGACGCCGGCCATCAGGGCATCGATCGGGGCGGTCTGGTAAATCGTATCGCGGTTCTCAGCTCGCGCCGCGGCCGCCAGCAGCGTCAGCGCCAGGAAAATCGATTGACACCGTTTTATTGCGTATGTTTTCCACCACATGTGTTGCACCATACCGCCAACCTTGCTGGGCGTAAAGATTATTTTGCATCGTACGCTTGCATATCCAATCCATTAATTTACAATAGTTCGCAGTCACAGGCCGGCTTATTTCACTTTCAATCGACCTCAATCATGCGCAGGCAACCGACAGCCAGGTATTGGATAACCAAACTCGCGCTTGAGCCGCATCCCGAAGGCGGATATTTCCGTGAGATTTACCGGGCAACGGAACGGATTCCGTCCGCCGCCCTGCCCAAGCGCTATCATGGACCGCGCGCCTTCGCGACCTCGATTTATTTCCTGCTGGCTGGCGCGCAAATATCGACCTTGCACCGGCTGGCATCGGATGAACAATGGCACTTTTACGACGGCAGCGCCCTGCTCCTGACCACAATCGCACCCAACGGCGCGCTCACGGAAACGCGTTTGGGCCATTGTGCGGCCGCCGGCGAACAGTTCCTGGCTGTTATTCCCGCCGGCACATGGATGGGCGCGCGGCTGGCCGCGCCCGCAGTCGCGGCGCTCCAGCGTGGCGGGCGGGAGCGCCACCGTGGTTATGCGCTGATCGGCTGCACCGTGGCGCCCGGCTTCGATTTCCGGGATTTCACCGTGGGGCGGCGGGCCGATCTGCTAAGGCAGTTCCCCCAACATCGCGAATTGATTACAGTCTTGACTATGGCGGGGTGATCCCGCTCCAATCGTTGCCGCGCCATTTTTTATGCATCTTTTATTTGCATTAGCGCGCATAATAGTGCAATATTTTTAAAAGACGTAAAAGCATCGGCATTCGATCTTAACAACCTTCCGCCGCGGGGATTGTCAAACGAAAACAATCATGTTCGCAAGCCTGGAATATGCCACAGTGAGCGATACGTTTGGCGGAACGAACACCATACCGTTCGTTCCGTAACTCAACAGGATTGTCTTCAAATCGCAGGGAGTTATTATGACCATTAGCGAATCCAAACAGGGCAACGTCACAATTCTGAAAGCTCAAGGCAAATTGGATGCCGTGAGTTCTCCGGAGGTCGACAAGCGTATAGTCAGCCTGGTCGAAAACGGGACCAATCAGATCGCCTTGGATCTGGCGGACGTGGACTATGTCAGCAGCGCCGGTCTGCGGGTGTTTTTATCCGCGGCCAAACGCCTGAAACAGGCGCACGGCAAGCTGGCGCTGGCCAATTTGTCCGTCCAGGTTCAGCAGATATTCGACATTGCGGGATTTGAAAGTATTCTGCCGGTTTTTAAAACTATCGACGAAGCCGTCGCCGCCTGCTCAATATGATTTCAGTGTAGAGCGTCGGTCTGATGTGCGGCGGCTACAGGTTGTAGCCGCGAGGTGATAGGCCAGCAACGCTTCGCGGGCAGGCTCGCGCAGGAGGATATAAAAATGCTAAGTTTTGCCGAAGAAATTTTTTTGCTCGCCCTTGACGACAAACAAGGTGTCATCAAACCGTTGCCCGTCTCGGCGCTGGATTACGCTTTGGCCGGCGCGTTGCTCATGGACTTGGCGCTCCAGGATCGGATTGACACGGATTTGACCAGTTTGAGCGTCACTAACTCCAGCCCAACCGGCGATCCCATTCTGGACGACACCTTGCGCGACCTCCAGATGAAACCGGAACCTCAGCCAACCGGCTTTTGGCTGAAGCACTTTGCCGACCAGTCCAAGCGTATTCAGGAACGGGTACTGGCGCGGCTGATCCAGAAAGGCATCCTTAAACAGGAAAACCGGCGAATTCTATGGGTATTTGAAGTGCGCCGCTATCCGCTCATAGACAACCACGAGGTCAAGGAAGTCAAGACACGGTTGCGGGAGCTGATCCTCAGCGACGATATTCCCGACGCGCGTGAAGTCGTGCTGATCAATCTGGGCAACGCTTGCCGGCTTTTGGACGACCTGTTCACGCCGGCGGAATACGAACAGGTGCGTGCGCGGATCGCCGCGCTGGCCCGCCTGGACCTGATCGGCCAGGAAATGGCCAAATCAATCCGTGAAATCGAACGCACGATGGCCATTGCCATGTCCATGACGATGATGGCCTGAACGATCGCGCAAGTGTCCTCCCAAATTCCCCGTTGCGTCATGAGCGACTCTCTCAGTCAAACCATCGGAAATACGCTGGCATCCATACCGCCGCTGATAACCGCGGTCAACAGTTTCCTGGATCGGAAGGCCGTGCCGCGCGAGGCAATCTTTCGGGTCAACCTGGCCATTGAAGAGATTGTCACCAACATCGTCAAATACGGTTACGACGACCCGGGACATCACGACATCACGGTGAATCTCACGCTGTTCCCCGAGACGATTCGCTTGCAGTTGCAAGATGACGGGCGCCCCTTCGACCCGTTGCAGGCCCCCGAGCCAAACGTCCATTTGCCGCTGGACCAGCGCAAAATCGGCGGCCTGGGTTTGCACCTTGTTCGTACAATGGTCGGCCGGATCGCTTACCGGCGGGAAAACGGAGCCAACATCCTGGCAATGGACATTGCGCGGCAGTGAAGGAATAGCGTCGGCCTGTCAGGCAAGCCGCGCCGGCGCGCCGCAGCTGCGAATCATGACAACCGCGCTTAAGGAATAATTCTCTATCGCGGCGCCGCATCCGGAAGGCCGCCGTCCACGGGAATCGTGGCGCCGGTGGTCGGCGTCTGTCGGGTGGCGAAAAAAATTACGGCGTTGGCCACGTGGTCGGGCGTCACCCTGGCCTTCAACAAATTCCGGTTGCGATAATATTCTTCCAGCCCTTTTTCATCGAGACCGCGGGCCTTCATGCGCGAAGGCCCCACCTCGGCCCATAAGCCCGACTTGCGTTGGCCGTCGGAAAAAACGGCGTCGGGCGCCACCATGTTCACACGGATGTCGAGCGGCGCCAGTTCAAGGCTGGCGATGCGCGCCAACTGATGGGCCGCCGCCTTGGTGGCGCTGTAGGCCCCAAACTGCGCCCCGGGGGCAAATACGTTCTTGGTGGAAATCAAAATTATATCGCCGCCCGTCGCCTGGCGGCCCAAACGCCGGCCGGCTTCCGCCAGGGTCAACAAGGTTCCCTCCACATTGACACGCTCCAAGCGCCGAAAGGCCTCCACATCCAGATCGACCAGCGGCGCCACCATGGCAATCCCGGCATTGACCACAATAATATCAACCCCACCCCACGCCTCGGCCACAGCATCGAATCCGCCCGCCACGGAAACGCCATCGGTAACATCCATAAGCACGCTCATGATGCGCCCAGGCGCGACCGGGTTCAGTTCCCGCACCAGATTATCCAAAGCGTCGCGCGCCAGATCGGCGGCGGCCACATGCGCGCCCTGCGCCAGCAAGCCGCGGCAAATCCCAGCCCCGATGGCGCCCGCCGCGCCGGTGACCAGAACGATTTCGTTTTGCAGAGGCGCCCGCGCCGACGCCGCACCGCGCTCAATGCGATAGGCGCGCCCGCCAGGCATGCTGATTCTGTCAGGCCGGACGGCGGACTGCGGCAGGCCGGCCCGCAATTGACTGCGGAGTTCGGCATCCGCCGCCTTGCTCACAACATGCTCCAAGTCAATCGTCACACCGGATGCCCCGGAGTCTGGAGCACAGGACTTGAATATGACTCTCTGCCGGGGGGCGTCGGGGCAATCGGCCGGTTCGGCCAGCAGTCCCCGAAGGATGGCCAGAAGACGGGCATTATTATTTTGGCTGTCCATAACGGCCTTTTGGCATGATTCACCGGTTCACGGTTGTCAAAGCATTCGGCGCCGCGCCTTGGCTTCAACCTTTGAACGGTGAACCGTGAACCCAAGAACCTGCGATTGCTTCAATTCTTCTTGGCGCTCAAGGTCCGATAATATTCGAGCGCCTCGGCGGGCTTCATATTCTCGTGCACGACCTTGCGAATCGTCTTGAGCATGCCCGCCGGACAATCGCTTTGGAAAATGTTCCGCCCCATGTCCACGCCGGCGGCGCCTTCCTGAACAGCGTTATAGGCCATGGTGAGCGCATCCGGTTCGGGCAGTTTTTTGCCGCCGGCCATGACAATCGGCACCGGACAGGAGGCCGTGATGGAGTCGAACCCCTGCGGCACATAATAGGTCTTGACCACGTGCGCGCCCAACTCAGCGCAGATGCGGCAGGCCAGCCGGAAATACTTGGCGTCGCGCACCATGTCCTTGCCGACCGCCGTGACGGCCATGACGGGAATGCCGTAGCGCAGGCCGAGGTCCACCAGGCGGGTCAGGTTATGGACCGAGCGGGTCTCGAACTCGCCGCCGATGAACACCTGGATCGCCAGGGCCGAGACGTTCATGCGGATGGCATCCTCGATATCCACGGCCAATTCCTCGTTGGAGAGCTCCTTTAAAATGCTCGCCCCCCCGCTGGCACGCATGACAATCGGCTGGGCGCAGGCGGGCGGAATCGTGCTGCGCAGGATGCCGCGCGTCAGCATGAGCGCGTCGCAATAAGGAACGAGCGGGACGATATTCAAGTCCACGCGTTCCAACCCCGTGGTGGGCCCCTGAAAATAGCCGTGGTCGATGGCCAGCATGACCGTATGGCCGTCGCGGGGATTGAAAATTCGCGCCAGGCGGTTGCGCATGCCCCAGTCCAGCGCGCCCGAACCCTTCAAGAAAAAGCCCGGAGTCTTCATGGGAATATCTTCGTAAAATTTTTTGCCTTCTTTAAGGGCTTCCGGATCCGGCATGACGGTGCTCCTTTGAATTGTCCGAACTTTCCAAACAGCCAAGGTGAAATTAAATTTATCTTTTCATTTTTCGAGGGGCATGTCAAGCGCCGCCGGCTTGGCGCACCGCCAAAAGACTTGTCACGGTTTCGGACATGGGTATAATGAGGCTGGACATTACGACAAAATTGCGGCACGCAACACAACAAACAACATGCGGCTTCTTCTCTACAATGTGCGTTATTGCACGGGGCATGGCGGACAGTTCCATCTGCCGTGGAGCGGCTATCTGAATCGGACCGCCCGCCGGCTCGACCAGATCACCGCGTTCATCAAAACGATGGCGCCCGACATTGTCGGCCTGCTGGAAGTCGATGCCGGCTCCTATCGCTCGCGGCGGCACAACCAGGCGGCCCTGATCGCGGAGGCCATCGGCCACTATCATGTTTATCATTCCAAGTATTCGGAGCGCTCCCTTGCGCGCCATTTGCCGGTGATGGGCAAACAGGTCAACGCCTTCCTGTGCCGCGATGCCATCCACGCCCGGCGGTTTCATTTTTTCAAGAAGGGTGTCAAACGACTGGTGATCGAACTGGAACTTCAAAATCTCGTTATTTTCCTCGTGCATCTTTCGCTGGGCTTTCGATCCCGCCAGGATCAACTGGGCGATCTCTACACCCTGGTCCAAACGACTCAAAAGCCTTGCATCGTGGCTGGAGATTTCAATGCTTTTTGGGGGAATCGCGAAATCAAACTGTTCCTGGCCGCCACCGGCCTGGTCAGCGCCTGCGCCCAGCCCTGCCCGTCCTTTCCCAGCTGGAAACCAAGGCGCCAACTGGATTTCATCCTGCACAGTTCCTCCATTCGAATCGCGGATTTTTTCATGCCGCAGGTGACATTCTCCGATCACTTGCCGCTGGTCTGCGATTTCGAAATTCAACGACCGGAAACCGATCGAAAAGGTTCGACTCCCGGGAGGCTTAAACGGAAGTAAAACGTCCGCGCGCACGTAACGCCCTTCGGGCGGACTCTTGAGCCGCGGCGCTGGCGCCGTGGCCTGCCCACCCGCCTAAGCACGGAATCAGCCGATGACACAACCGGCATATTTTCGCATAGGATTAATTTTGGGTATCGCCATACTCCTGGCGGCGGACGCCGGAACCGGACCGTTGCCGGCGCCGGAGGATCCGCTGGATAACGTGGACATTTCCTCGCTGGAGCAGGCGCTCATTGAAAATCTACCGCCGGAATTGGAACTGCCCAATACCGCAGACTGGCAATCGTTTTGGAGCCAGGTCGAAATCATCCTGCAATCGCAATCGTTGGATGACATGACCTGGTTCCAGCCCACGGTCAGGCAAGCCTGCGAATATTTGGACGCCGATCCCGCCACCCAGCCGTGGTCCGACTGGCTCAGGCAACGGCTGGATTATTTTGAAATGGCCAATGTTGCCGTCCAGGAAGTTCCATCCGAACCGGCTATGCTGCCGACCAATGCGCCATCCCCCCCGCCCCCCTCGCCGGCAATACCGGAAGCCAAGCCAAGTCTTCCCCAAAAGCCGGTGGTTGCACCGGCCGCCCGCGATGTGTTTCATCTCGTTATGTCCCAGACGCCGCCGGTCAAAGCGCCGGAGTCGTCCCGGGTGGAAACTAAGCGGCATAGCCTGATTCGCAATTTAGACCGGTGGCAAAAGAAACTGGCGCTCCGGCCGGCGCCGCCGAATGCGGCCGCGCTGGTTCCGCGCCTCAAAAAAGTGTTTCAGAGCGAAGGTTTGCCGCCGGAGCTGGTCTGGATGGCGGAAGTGGAATCGTCGTTGAATCCCGCGGCGCGCAGTCCGGTCGGCGCGCTGGGACTATTTCAACTCATGCCGGCCACCGCGCGGCGATTCGGCCTGCGCACCGGTTTCTTCGATGAGCGCAAAAACCCCGAAAAAAGCGCGCGGGCCGCCGCACAATATCTGAAGTTTCTTTATCGCGCGCTGGGATCCTGGCCGCTGGCCCTGGCGGCCTACAATGCGGGGGAAGGTTGCGTGGGTAAATTAGTTAAGCGCAAAAAGCGGGACGCCTTCGAGGACATCGCGGATGACCTGCCGCTGGAAACCCAGATGTACGTCTCCAAGGTCATGGCCCTTGTTTCCCTGCGGGAAAACACGGCCTTCGAAAAACTGCCCGGCCCCGTGACCGTTGCAAGCTTATGCCACGTGTCAAGCAGGACTTCGGCAACTGTTTCCTGTAGCCGAAGGCGTGAGCCCGTGGACGTCGTAGGAATCCACGCCCTCACGGGCCCGGCGACCCAGTTTGAAATCCATGTGCATTCAATAAGTTCCGAGCCAGTTTTTGCCCCGTCCGGAACGACCGCACTCAATTTATGCTTGCAATTCGAGGCCAAACCGACAGAATGCACGAGTTTGTTGGACGAAATATTTTAATTTAAGGTGGGGTACCGAAGTGGCCAACCGGGGCAGACTGTTCCGCCAAAGGCGGACCCGCCTCCGGCGGGAAATCTGCTAATACAACTTGTCCGTCTATGGCGGAAACAATATTTTAAGGTGGGGT
>Ga0265297_10003973_pt1 | contig 25232 bp, 19 predicted proteins | sample Munlanlwell13791_FD_192502 | JGI IMG/M metagenome (GOLD analysis project Ga0265297, IMG submission 192502) | Leachate microbial communities from a municipal landfill in Southern Ontario, Canada - Leachate well 137-91 | ecosystem: Engineered > Solid waste > Landfill > Unclassified | place... | reverse complement strand
ATCATGAAGATTCCCGTCGAGTTCATCTGTCAGCATTGCCCGCGGCTCATCGGCACGGTCAAGGGAGACAAGGCCAACCCCGCCATATTCGACAACTCAAAGATCAAGCGGTTCGTACCCGAATTCCAGTGCCGCAAGCCGTTCCGCGCAGGCATCCGTGAGTCCGTCGAATGGTTCCGCCAGCATCCCGACCGGCAGAAGGTGAATCCCGAGGCCGACGCCGAGTTCGATCTGGTCACCACCGCATGGCTGGCGCAAGGCGGCCAGTAGCTCGCGCTCGACTCGCGCGGCAGCTTGAGGCATGTTTCGCACACACGTAATTTCATGAAACCACATCCACTGGCAGGAAAAACCGCTCCGGCGGAAATGTTGATTGATGTCGCCGATCTCGAACGGGCGTATCACACCCGCACACCCGATCTCGCCGACGCAAACCAGCTCGTGAGCTTTGGTACCAGCGGTCATCGTGGCACGTCGCTCGAAAGCACGTTTACCGAGGCGCATGTGCTGGCGATCGCCCAAGCCGTCTGCGACTACCGCCGATCCAAGGGCATCAACGGCCCGTTGCTCATGGGCAAGGATACACACGGTCTCTCGATCGCCGCCGAGCGCACGACGCTGGAGGTGCTCGCCGCCAACGGCGTCGAGACGTGCATCCAAGAGAACGACGGCTTCACGCCGACGCCCGCCATTTCCCGCGCCATTCTCGTTTATAATCGCGGTCGAAAAGAGGGCCTTGCCGACGGCGTCCTCATCACGCCATCGCACAATCCGCCGGCTGACGGCGGCATGAAATACAACCCTCCCACCGCCGGCCCCGCTGACACCGATGTCACCAACTGGATTCAAGATCGTGCCAACGTTCTGCTGCGCGGCGGCAACAAGGAGGTCAAGCGCATCCCCTGCTCCACCGCTTTGAAGGCACCCACGACGCATCCCACCGATTTCGTGTGGCCCTACGTGAAGGACCTCGACGCGGTGATTGACATGGACATGATCCGCGCCGCGCACATCAAGATTGGCGTGGACCCGCTCGGCGGCGCGGCGGCGGGCTACTGGGAGCCGATCCGCGAGCATTACGGCCTGAATATCGAGGTGGTCAACAAGCGCATTGATCCGACGTTCAGCTTCATGACGCTGGACCACGACGGCAAGATCCGGATGGATTGCTCCAGTCCTTACGCGATGGCTGGCCTGGTCAAACTCAAGGACCAGTTTGACATCGCTTTTGGCAACGACCCCGACTCCGACCGCCATGGGATCGTCACGCCCTCGGTCGGGCTGATGAACCCCAACCATTACCTCGCCGTCGCCATCCGCTATCTGCTCACGCATCGCCCCAACTGGCCCGCAACGGCAGCCGTCGGTAAAACACTCGTCAGCAGCAACCTGATTGACCGTGTCGTCGCCAGCCTAGGCAGGACACTCTGCGAAGTGCCGGTGGGATTCAAATTCCTCGCAGCCGGATTGATTGACAGCTCGTTCTGTTTCGGCGGCGAGGAGAGCGCCGGGGCGAGTTTCCTGCGCAGGGACGGCACGGTGTGGACCACCGACAAGGACGGCCCGCTGCTCGGCCTGCTGGCTGCCGAGATCACCGCCGTCACCGGCGAAGACCCCGGCAGTCATTACCTAGAGATGACGAAGGAGTTCGGCACGCCGTATTACACCCGCATTGACGCGCCCGCCACGCCAGAACAAAAGCAGAAGCTGAAGAAGCTCTCACCCAAAGCCGTCGCCGCAACCACCATGGCCGGCGAGACGATCACCGCCCGACTGACCAAGGCCCCCGGCAACAATGCGGACATCGGCGGGTTGAAGGTCACCACGGAAAACGGATGGTTTGCCGCGCGGCCCTCGGGCACGGAGAACATTTACAAACTCTACGCTGAGAGCTTCAAGAGCCAATCCCACCTCGAAGCCATCATCGCCGAAGCCCAGAAGATTGTCAGCGCGGCGCTGAAATAACTGGTGATGGGCTAGACGCGATCACGGTCTATTCGTGGCCGCCGCGTTGGCGCAGCAACTCCACCACAGCCTTGCGGCACTTCAATATTGCCTCAGGACAGCCGGCACTCGTCAATAACTCACACCTCCCCACCGCCATGCGCAAAGGAGTTCTGCCGTCCTTGGCCTTGGCATTGACGTCGGCTTTATGTTCCAGCAGCAAAGCCACCATATCCACGTTGCCCCAAACCCCTGCCGCCAAATGCAGAGGCGTCTCGCCATCCTCGTCTTTACAGAAAACCAGAGCAGGATTGCCTTTGAGCAAAGCCTGGGCCTTTCTCAAGTCGCCAATGGCGGCTACGTCAAGAAGAGTGTATTCGGCCTTTTTGGCCAGCAACAGTGCCACTACGTCCTTGAGGCCCATCGCCGCCGCTTGGCGCAAAGGCGTCCTGCCCTCGTTATCCTTGGCATTGATCTCGGCCCTGTTAGCCAGCAGCAAATTCACCAAGTCCTTGTGGCCATGAGACGCCGCCACGTGCAAAGCTCTCTTGCCGCTATTGTCTTTGGCATTGACCTCAGCTTTGTGGTCCAGCAGAAACTCCACCACGTCCTTGCGGCCAGAATCCGCCGCTATATGCAACGGCGTCTCGCCTTCGTCGTCCTTGGTATTGACCTCGGCTTTGCGGGCCAACAGTGATTTCGCCACGTCCTTATTTGCCGCCCAGTGCAAAGGCGTCTGGCCTTGGCTGTCCTCCACATTGGCCTCGGCCTTGTTGGCCAGCAGCAAATCCACTATGTCCTTGCGGCCATCAGCCGCCGCCGAGTGCAAGGGCGTCCAGCCGTTTTCGAGCTTGGTATTGGCATCTGCCCCGTTGGCCAGCAGCAATGCGACCATCTCCTTCTTGCGCCATGCCGGTTTGTCCCTTCGTACCACCGCGAATAAAGGTGTGTTACCGTTGTTTTTATTAGCATTAACGTCGGCCTTGTTGGCCAGCAGTAATTTCGCCACGTCCTTGTGTCCCGCCGCCGCCGCCGAGTGCAAAGGCGTCCAGCCGCTTTGGGTTTTGCTGAAGGCCAGATCGGGATTCGTTTTGAGCAAAGCCTTGACCCTCTTATAGTCGCCAATGGCGGCTACTTCAAAAATAGTGTAGTCGGCCTTGTTGGCCAGCAGTAATTCCGCCAAGTCCTTGTGGCCCATTATCACCGCTTGCTGCAAAGGCGTTCTGCCGTTCTTGTCCCGAACATTGACTTCGGCGTTGTGGGCCAGCAGTAATGCCACCACGTCCTCGTGGCGCGACCATGTCGCCGCTTCGCGCAAAGGCGTCCGGCCGTCCTTGTCCTTAGCATTGACCTCGGCTCCTTTGGCCAGAAGCAATCTGGCAACATGCTTGTTCGCCCGCAGCGACACCGCATAGTGCAAAGGCGTCCGGCCTACGTAGTCCTTGGCCTCGACATTGGCTTTGTTGGCCAGCAGCCATTTCGCAACATCAGGGTGTCCCCCATTGGCCGCAGCGTGCAAAGGCGTCAAGCTCCGTTTGTCTTTACTAAAAACCAATTCGGGATTGGTTTTAAGCAAAGCCTTGACCTTTTCCACATCACCCTTCCTGGCTGCATCATGAATCTCGCCGCCGAAGGTGAGGCTGCCCCAAGCCAGCGCCATCAGCAAAACGGCAGTGGAACGGAGGCAAACACGGACGGCATTCATCGTCGCACCAATCATTGTTTATCGGCGCTAAATTCCATCCACCAGTTTCTGCATCGCCTCTTCCTGCTCGGCGATGGACTGCACCAGTTTGAACTGCGTGCGGCATCGGTCCAGGTTGTGGTGAGGACGGTGAACGCGGAAGTAGGTGTCGCCGGACAGGTAATCGGCAAGGAAGCGGATTCCGATGGTGAAGGTGATCAGCTTGCCGGAAAACGCCAGATACGATTTCTCCGCCTGCGTCAGAAAACTTGTCGCGGCGCCCACATAACCGCGCGCGAGCGCCTCGAACATTGGCATCTGCATCGCCACTTTCGAGAGGTCTTCCTCGTCCTCCACCGTCGGACTGGTGGTCGTGCGAATCATGTCGCCGAAGTCGTAGAGGACCAAGCCCGGCATCACCGTGTCCAGATCGAGCACACACATCGCATGGCCGGTCTCCCAGTCGAGCATCACGTTGTTGAACTTCGTGTCGTTGTGCGTGATGCGCTCCGGAATCTTCCCGGCCGCATGAGCATCCAGCAGTGTGCCAATCCACGGTTCCTGCTTCAGCGCGAACTCAATCTCTTTGGCAGCCGACGCGGCACGGTTGCAACGGTCTTCCGAGATAGCGTCCTGCAACGCCGCAAACCGCTTCCGTGTATTGTGGAACTCGAGGATCGTCTCGTGCAACCGTGGGCCGCGCAGATTGGACAACTGGCTTTGAAACACCCCAAACGCCTTCCCTGCTTCCTGCGCTTGGTTGGGCGTATGCACCGACTCAAACGACTGCACCTTTTCGATAAACACAAATGTGCGCCAGAACTCGCCGTCGCCGTCCTGACAGAACGACTTCCCGTCGCGCGTCGGCACCACCGTCAACACCCGGCGTGTCACCTCCCGCGCCCCCTGCGAAATCAACTCGTTCCAGATGTGTGTCGTCACCCGCATGATGTTTTCCATCACGGCCACGGGATCCTTGAAGACGGTTTGGTTCACCTTCTGGTGGATGTAGCGAACCAACACACCGCCCTGATTGTAGGTGGCGGTGTAGGTCTCGTTGATGTGCCCGATCTTGCACGCTTCCGCGTGAAGAATCTGGCCGTAGATTTGAAACTTCCGGGAAATTTCCTGAAGATGCTGTTCGCGATATAGCGGCATGGTTATTCCTGTTGAATCTTCTCCATCTCAAAAACAACGTCACGAAGAGGTTTAATGGAAAAACGTCCCGATGGCAAGGCGAGCCGGACGCGGTCTGCGCGCTAAGCCGCGTCCTTCACGCGCCAATCCTCGTTGAACTCCGGCAGCGTGTGGCGCTCCGGTTCACCTTGCCTGCGACAAAGTGCCTGTCCGCATCGCAAATAACACCACTACCAACAACACGAACGCACCTTCCACGAAATTCGCCGACCAATGACGCGTGAGATAATGACTTGCGGACACAAGCATCACAGCGAAGGCAAGCAGGAACGCGTTCCACCACCGTGATCCCTTTGATGTGGCGGCAATGTCCTCCCTGATCTTCGCCAGCCACTCCTGGTAAGCGAGACAGACATAGATGATGCCCACAAAGGAGCAGACGTACCAAAGAAGATGGCAGACCCGAAATGTGCGGCGGCCGTAGTGATAGAGAGGAACCTGCAGAATCTCCAACTGCCCCGTCAACCATCCCTCCTTGTGTGTGAACGAATCCAGAAACAGATGTGTCATCGTTCCGATCAGCAACGAAACAAGAATGGCTGCCAGAGGCCCCAGTGGACGCTGGCACAGCGGCTGCAGTGCTGTCCGATAGACCTCGGGCAGAAACCTGACCAGCCAGCGGCTCAAGCGATGCAATCCCCACAACGCCAGCAGCCCCGCCGGCAGACAGAACACGATCCCAACGAGATGGTGTGAGAACCGCTGCACTTCAACACCTGTAAACGCAAACGCATAGCCCATGTCAGGGCTGAGGCTTCCGATGATGAGCGCAGGGAAACTGAGCCCCTGGGGGCAATAGCGCCTCAGGGGCAGCACGGCAGCCGGATGTGCCAATGGAAGTGGCATAATATGGCCGAGAAATTACCCAGTCGCTCACCCAATGTCCAACGGGAAGCTCAGGAGACCCGGTAAGGAACACTTCGCTTCAAAACACGACAGCCGTGTTGGCGAAGGGCACCCTTCCACCAACACGGCTGTCGCACAATCCAATATTCAACGCGAAATCTGCGCCGGGGTTACTTCTGCTTCTTATCCTTCTTCTTTTCCTTCTTCATCTCTTTCTTGATTTCTTTCTTACTTTTCTGCTCCGGCGCTGGTGGCTGGGCGGCGATCTTCATCATGGAATCGTCCCATTTGCCCGCGGCGTCAGGCTTCACACCGGCCCAGATGTCCTCCGGCTTCCACGTAAACCCACCCGGCAACGCCTTGCCCGCCAGCAGGTCCTTTTCGGACAGCGGCGCGGCGTTGTTGAAGTAGCAGACGCATTTCTTCACATCGCACATCAGGTGCGGCGTGGTGTGCTCGTATTCGATCGCGAAGACACCCGAGAAGCCCTGCCGCTTCATTTCGGCCAGCAGCGCCCCGGCATTGGAGATGCCACTGCCCCACGGCACGTCGTGGGCCTTTCGCGCCTTCTCGTTGAGGTCCTTGAGATGCAACGAGATGATGTGGCCCTGCAACTTCTTCAGGCTTGCGAGCGGGCAGAGGCCCGACCGCACCCAGTGGCCGGTGTCCGCGCAGGCGCCCACGCGCTTGCTGCAACCCTTGATCGCAGCAAGTACGGCGTCGGGGTTACAGTAGCGCGACGGCTCCGGGTGGTTGTGGATGGCGACGTTGATCTTGTACTTGTTCGCGAGCTTGTCCACGAGCGGCATCTGCTCCGGCGCCGGCTCGGAGACGATGGTCTCAATGCCCATCGCCTTGGCGAACTCGAACAGCTTCGTCCATCCCGCCTCGTCCTTCGCGCCCGTCACGCCGAAGTTCATCAGCGTGACGCCGGCTGACTTCAGCTTCGCGAGCACCTTCTTCTGCGTGGCCACGTCCAAGTCGGGCGTCAACTTGCCTTCCATGCCGCCGCCGATGACCTGTCCGGGAAACGCCTCGATGTATTTCAGGCCGAGTTCCTTGGCCTTGTCCACCGTGTCGCAGAACGTGTCCTTGTTGAACGTCCATGCCTGAAGCGCGAGCTTCCAGTTCGCCGATGCGGCCGAGGCCGTCGTGACCGCGCAGCTCACCAACGCGGCGCCCAGCAATGCAATGAGTGATCGTTTCATGTCGTGTCTCTCTGTTGCTCGATGAATTCCTGTTGAGGCCTAGAACACGCGATACGGCTTCGTCACCAGCTTCTGCGCTTCGGGGAGATCGGCCTTCAACTTCTTGCCGTCCCACTTCACCTTCTTGCCGACGCGAATGGCCAGGTTGCCGAGCAGCACCATCTCCGTGAACGGCCCGGAGTAATCGAAGTTCGACCCCGGCTTCGGTCCGCCGTGGCAGGCAGTGACCCACTCGAGATGCGGGTCGCCGTTCGGCACGCGCGGAATCGTCTTTGCCGGGCGCTTGAACGCCTGCATCGCCGACTCCGGAATCAACCGCGGGCTCCGGCAATAGTCGGTCTCGTCAAAGATCGTACCCTTCTCGCCGACGATATACTGGCCCGAGCTTGGCATTTTCCGGCTCTCCTCCAGCCCCTTCGGACGCGGACAGACACTGCTGCTGTTGTCACCGTCATACCAATACAGCGTCAGTTCCGGCATTTTGCCGCGCTTCGGGAACTTGTAAATGATCTTCGACCGCTTCGGCGCCGATTCGTCAGTCATGCCTTCCGACGTCGCTTCGACGCTGATCGGATACTTTAGGTCGAGCGACCAGAACGCCGCGTCCATCTGGTGGCAGGCCATGTCGCCCAGCGCGCCGCAGCCGAAATCCCACCACCCGCGCCATTTGAACGGCGCGTAGCAACTATTGTAAGGCCGCTCAGGAGCCACGCCGAGCCACGCGTTCCAATCCAGCGTCTCCGGCACCGGTTCCACCTCTGTCGGCCGCGTGCAACCCTGCGGCCAGATCGGACGGTTGCACCAGATATGAACCTCATGGACGTCGCCGATGCCGCCAGACTGAATCCACTCGCGCACCAGCCGGATGCCCTCGCCCGCGTGACCTTGGTTGCCCATCTGACTGATCACCTGGTGCTTGCGCGCAGCCTCGGTCAACGCACGCGCCTCCCAAATCGTGTGCGTCAACGGCTTCTGGACATACACGTGCTTGCCCATGGTGATCGCCATCATCGCCGCCGGGAAATGCATGTGGTCCGGCGTGGAGACCGTCACTGCGTCAATCTTGTCGTCCATCTCCAGCAGCATCTTGCGGAAGTCCTTGAATTTCGGCACATCGGGGAACTTCTTGAAGACGTCGAGGCCGCGCTTGAAGTCCGCGTCGCACAGCGCCACGATCTCGACGCCGGCATTGACGCTGTTCATGATGTCGCTCTGGCCTTTGCCGCCGCACCCGACCGCCGCCATTCGCAGCTTCTGGCCGGGCTTGAGGATGCGGCCCTTGCGCACGCCGCCCTTGGTGGCAGCCTCCGCCAGCGCCACGCCGAGGTCGGTCATCGAAACCGCCGCCGCGCCCGCGCCCGCTGCCTTGAGGAACTGTCTTCGATCCATCGTGAAGTATGACATGAGTGAGTTCTCCTTCTGCCGCGTCTCCGTCTCGGGAGCTTGTCTGTTGTTACGTTGTGGTCACGTCTGCGTTAATTTTCTCTCGTTTCTGAGAATGAAATCGCGCGGTTTGATACCAATCCCGCTCCCCTGTTGCAAGCCCTCCTTTGCCGCCGTGACTCCCACCATAGTATCAGTGGAGGATTACGTCCCGTCCGCGTTCATCCGTGGCTCTGCCTGTCATAAATAAAGGCTGGTCGCCCATCCGCAACGGCCCGCCGTTGACACAAACCTGCGGGTTGATTTGGCAGGGAAGTTCGCTATGCTCCGCGGGCACAATGAAAACGCTTTGGATGCTGTTGTTGGCGCTTCTCTCCCCCTCCATCGCCTGTGCCGAGGCGCCGCTGCGCCCGCCGTCGGTGCCGCTGGTGGCTTGCGACCCGTATTTCAGCGTTTGGTCGCCCGCAGACCAGTTGACCGCCACGAACACGACCCACTGGACCGGCAAACCTCACTGGCTGCGCAGTTTTGTCAGCATTGATGGCAAGGAGTTCCGCGTCATGGGCGGAGCGCCCCCACCTCAGACGCTGCCCGCCCTGCCGCAAACCAGCCTGACCGTCTGGCCTACGCGCACCATCTACACGTTTGAAGGCGCGGGCGTGGCGCTGACACTTACGTTCATGACCCCTGCACTGCCGGACGATCTCGACATCCTCTCCCGCCCCGTCACCTATTTGACTTACGATGTTCGTTCGGTGGATGGCAAAACTCACCAGATCCTGATCACTTTTTCCGCGTCCGCGGAACTTGCTGTAAACACCCCCTCCCAAGAGGTGACATACCAAAACAGGAAGGATGATCCTCTTGTTTTGGTTCAAATCGGGTCTGCGGCTCAACAGGTTCTGCAAAAAAGAGGAGATGATATTCGAATTGACTGGGGTTACTTCTACCTCGCCGCCTTGAAAGACATCGGGAAACCATTTCTATATTGCAGCGGTTCCCATAACCGCGACGATAAACCAAGCGCTACGGATCAGCCAAAACAATGCCCTGCAGACGACGTCTGTGCTAACGCATGTCTTCGCATGGAAGTGGGCTCCCATCCCGTCTCCCGCTGGCTGATGCTTGCCTACGACGATCTCTACTCGATCCAATACATGAAGCAGAACCTGCGGCCTTACTGGCGGCGGAACGGCTGGGATGCCGCCGATCTGCTCAAGGCCGCGGCGCGCGATTACGAGTCGTTGAAGAAACGCTGCGAGGCGTTTGACAAGGAACTCATGGAAGACCTCACGCGCGCGGGCGGCGCGAAATACGCCAAGCTCTGCGCTCTGGCCTACCGGCAATGTTTCGCGGGCGGCAAGTTCGTCGCGGACGCCAACGGCAAGCCGCTCCAGTTCTGCAAGGAGAACCATTCCAACGGCTGCATCAGCACCTCGGACGTGTTCTACCCGATGGCGCCGCAGTTCCTGCTCTTCGGCCCGACGCTGGCGAAATCGTTTCTCGTGCCGTTCATGAACTACGCGGCCAGCGAGCGGTGGCGGTTCCCGTTCGCGCCGCACGACCTCGGCACCTATCCGCACGCCAACGGCCAGCGTTACGGCGGCGGCGAGCGCACGGAGGAGAACCAGATGCCCGTCGAGGAAAGCGGTAATCTGCTCATCCTCATGGCGGCGATCGCGCAGATGGAGGGCCATGCCGATTTCGCCGGGTTGTATTGGAAGCAACTCGATCAATGGGCGGAATACCTGAAGGCGAAGGGTTTTGACCCGGAGAACCAGCTCTGCACCGACGATTTCGCCGGTCATCTCGCGCATAACGTCAACCTCAGCGCGAAGGCCATTTGTGGCCTCGGGGCATTCGGCAAACTCTGCGAAATGCGCGGCGAGAAAGCGAAGGCCGCCGAATACATGAAGCTTGCGAAGGAGTTCGCCGCGCGCTGGGTGAAGGAAGCCGACGACGGCGATCACTTCCGGCTCGCCTTCGACAAGCCCGGCTCCTGGAGCCAGAAATACAATCTCATCTGGGACCGCATTCTCGGCTTGAACCTCTTCCCTGCCGAAGTCGCGCAGAAGGAAATGGCCTACTACCGGAAGATTCAAAACAAGTATGGTCTGCCGCTCGACAACCGCAAGGAATACACCAAGCTCGATTGGATCACGTGGACCGCGACGCTGACGCAAAACCGCAGCGATTTTGAAGCGCTCATTGACCCGATCTGGACGTTCATGAACGAAACGCCCGACCGCTCGCCGCTCACCGACTGGTATTGGACGCAGGACGCCAAGAAGCGCGGCTTCACCGCGCGGCCGGTCATCGGCGGCGTGTTCGCGCAGATGCTCTACGACAAGGCCGTCTGGAAGAAATACGCCAGCCGCGACAAGACGAAGGCCAGCGGCTGGGCGCCAATGCCCGAAGCGCCTATCGTTCGAACCCTGGCGCCGAATGCACGAGAGGATGCCAATATCACGTGGCGCTACACAACCCAGAAGCCGTCCGATGGTTGGTGCAAATCGGATTTTGACGATGCAGCGTGGCAGCAAGGCAAGGCCGGTTTCGGCACGTTCAAGACACCGGGCGCGAAGGTGCGAACGCAGTGGAAAACCGCCGACATCTGGCTGCGACGCGAGTTCGAGTTGCCGGCGAGCACCACCGGAGACCTGCGGCTGACCCTTCACCACGATGAGGACGTGGAGGTTTACATCAACGGCGTCCTCGCCGCACAGGCCACCGGCTACGCAAACGACTACGAGGAGGTGCCGCTGCTGCCCGCCGCGCGCGCTGTGCTCAAACCCGGCAAGAACCTCATCGCCGTGCATTGCCATCAGACCCGCGGTGGACAATATGTTGACGTCGGTATCGCGGAAATCGTAATCAAGCCGGAGAAGAAACCATGATCATTGCCGATCTATCAAAGACCGAAGGCCGCACCTATCCCGCGCGGCGGCGCACACAGAACATCGTCGGCGGCGCGTCGCCGATCCAGGCTAAGAACTTCGCCATTGGCAACGTCACGCTGGAGCCGAACGGCGGCCAGGTGCCGTGGCACAACCAGGAACAGGAAGAGGTTTATTTCGTCGTCGAAGGCACCGGCGAGATGTGCCTCGGTAGCGAACGCCAAGTCCTGACAACCGGCCAGGCCGCCTACATTCCGTCCGGCGTCTTCCACCAGCTCACCAACGTCGGCAACACTCCCCTGCGGATGATCTATTGCTACGGTCCCGCCGGCGATGTCGCCCATTGGAAACAGGAACTCGCCGGCACGTTGCCGAAGGCCGGCGTGGAAGCCCCGCCGCTGCCGCCCGGCGCGCGGCCGCAATGCACCGAGAAGCCGCAGTAAAAATCCATCTCCCAGCTTTCAATCATCAGACCGACAAGGAACTCCTATGGAAAACGCAATCATCCACAACATCGGCATCATCATGAACGGCGTCACCGGCCGCATGGAGACCAACCAGCATCTCCTGCGCTCCATCGCCGCCATCATTGCGCAAGGCGGCGTCAAGATCAGCGACGCCGAGCGCATCATGCCCGACCCGATTCTCGTCGGCCGCAATCCTGCCAAGCTGGCGAAGCTTGCCGCGCAGGCCGGCGTCAAACGCTGGACCGCCGATCTGGACGAGGCGCTTGCCGACAAGCAGAACGTCATCTACTTCGACTCGCAGACCACCGACCGCCGCGTCGATGCCGTGCGAAAAGCCATCGCCGCCGGCAAGCACATCTATTGCGAGAAGCCCATCGCCACCACGACCCGCGAGGCGCTGGACTTGTACCAACTCGCGCGCAAGGCCGGCGTGAAGAATGGCGTCGTGCAGGACAAACTCTGGTTGCCTGGAATGCTGAAACTCAAGATGCTCCATGAAACCGGCTTCTTCGGCCGGATTTTCTCCGTGCGTGGCGAGTTCGGTTATTGGGTGTTCGAAGGCGACAGCGTGCCCGCCCAGCGTCCATCGTGGAACTACCGCAGGGAGGACGGCGGCGGCATCATCATTGATATGCTTTGCCACTTCCGCTACGTGCTCGACAACCTCTTCGGCAATGTTCGCGCCGTCTCGTGCCTCGGCGCCACTCATATCCCGAAACGCTGGAACGAAAGCGGCAATGCCTACGAAGCCACCGCCGATGACGCCGCCTACGCCACCTTTGAACTGGAGGGCGGCATCGTCGCGCACATCAACTCCAGTTGGTGCGTGCGCGTCCGCCGTGACGACCTGTTCGTGTTGCAGGTGGACGGCACCCGCGGCAGCGCCGTCGCCGGCCTGCGCGACTGCTGGGTCCAGCCCTACGGCGCCACGCCGCGCCCGGTCTGGAATCCCGACATCGAGCAACCGATCAACTTTTATCAGTCGTGGCAGAAACTCCCCGACCAGCAGCACTACGACAACGCGTTCAAGATCCAGTGGGAACTCTTCCTGCGCCACGTCGTGAAGAACGAGCCGTTCCGCTGGTCGCTCCTCGAAGGCGCCAAGGGTGTTCAGCTCGCCGAAAAGGGCGTCGAGTCGTGGAAGAAGCGGAAGTGGATTTCCATTCCCGAACTGAAGGCGTAAATCACGTCAACGGCTTCTTCCGCACCGAACAGTTGGGGCCTGGCAACCCGTCGGCGAGCCGCCTCATCGCGCCAGCGGCTTGCTTGTGATGAGGCCGATGCCGCGGCCTCCGGTGGCGTCCTTCTTTCCGGGCACGGCGTTGTAGAACATGTAGAAGGTGTCATTCTTCGGGTTGTAGACAAGCCCGATCTTGTGGGCGAATTGCTTGTCGAGGCCGCTGGGATTGCCGCCGGATTTGTAGAGCGGTTCGGGATGAGCGGTCCAGTTCACCAGATCGCGCGAGAATGCCACCATGATGTGCGCGCCGCCGCGGCCCACGCCGAAGTAGAACATGGTCCAGTGGTCGCCGTCGCGGAAGACCTTGCCGTCGGAGCTGAACCGTTCGTCGTAGCCGCCCGCGCGGTTGCGCACGATCGGATTGCCGGGATGGCGCGTCCAGTTGAACAGGTCGTTCGAGAACGCCACGCCCATCTGCTCGATGCCGCCGTTGGCGGCGTTGTAGAAGTCGAAGAACTTCCCCTGATGCTCGACGAGCCAAGGCTGGTAGATGCAGCTCTTCTCCCACGCGGCGCAATCGGAATCGTGGACCGAGAGGACCGGCTGGTCCTTCGCGCGCCGCCACGTCAGGCCGTCGTCGCTCACCGCCACGCCCTCGTAGCCGGGACGCAGCTCATAGCCGCCCTGGCGCGGATAAGCGCCATAGAGCGTCCAGAACTTGCCGTCGCGTTTCTTCAGCAAGCGCGGCGCTTTGATGTCGTAGCTCTCGTAGAGGAACGCGCCGATAACACGGCCGCCGTGATCGAACTCGTTGGCCGGGCCGAACCCCATCGCGAGCCGGTAGTTGCCCCAGTGGACGAGGTCATCACTCTCCGCCACGAACGACTGGTAGCCGCGCCCGTTGAAACCGATGAAGCTCATGTAGTATTTGTCGCTGCCCGGCACCTGATAGACTGTCGGAACATCCGTGCCGAGCAGATTGGTGACCGACCCGATGACGGGCCGCGCCGGTATCACGTGGTCCGGCCAGTAATGCCAGCCGCGATACGGCGCCGACCAACGGTCGAGCGTCGCGCTGTCAATCGCGTCCTTGCCGTGGGAAGCCGCCCCCGGTTTCAGAAACCCCACCGCCGACCGCGGCGCGCGAAAGATCGTGCCGTGGCGTGGATTGTTCGGCGGCAGCACCAGCTCGCCTGTGCGGTCCGTCCACGTCTTCAAGTCGGGCGAGGTCGCCATCGAGTAGTGGCCGTTGGCGAAGGCGTCGGTATAGAGATGCCACTGCCCTTTCCATTTCACCAGACAGGCGCCCTCGACTTTCTCATGCGGGCGAACCGGCGAGCCAGGGCCAAACACCGGTGCGCTCACCGGAGACCACGGCTTCGAGAGATCGAGCGGCGCGAACGTCAGCCGCAGGTTCTTGCCGCCGAGCGGGATTTCCTGCTCGTGCTTGAGCGCCATCACCCACCGGTCGCCATCCACCGTCATCTGCGCGTCAATGACGCTGAAATGCTGGTCGAAGAACAGCTTTGCCGGCGAGAACGTCTTCCCATCAGCAGTGCGCGTGATGTAGATGCGGTGATCGTGGCCGTCCTTGCCGTTGTTGTTGCTGCCGTCGCCGTTGCGGCTCTCGCGGTCGGTCGTCGTGGAGAACAGGATCGCGTAGTTCTTCTGTGCCGGGTCCCAATGAATCTCCGGCGCCCAGATGTTCCGCGGCTGGTCCTCCGCCGGTACGGCATCCGGGAACGGCTGCACTTTCAGCGGCTCGGACCAATGCACGAGGTCGGCCGACTCCGCGTAGCCGAAGACGCGCCCCTTCCAACCCGTCGTCCAGACGGCGTGAAACCTGCCATTATGATAAATGATGGAAGGATCGCGCGTGAGATTCTGCTCCGGCCACGGCGCGGGCGGGAATATCGGCTTGTCGTCATTGAGCGGCTGGAAATGCAAACCGTCCTCGCTCCAAGCCAGATACGTGCCTGCCTCGCCGTTCCCGCGGAAGAACGAGAAGAGCAGCACCTCGTCATTCGCTGCTGCGGAGGTCCACGGCGCTGACAAGAGGACGCTGAGCACGCAGAGCAGCCATGTCATGCGTTGCATGCTTTCTCGGATTCGCTTCGACTGGGAATTTGACATGGGAAAATAGTAGCAGTCCAACGCTGCCGCAACAAGTGGCCGCCAAGTAGCCGCGTCACTCCGTGACGCGAAATCATCAATTCATAATCGCGTCACGGAGTGACGCGGCTACTTTGGCGCAGCGGTTTGACACTTCGATAGTATAGGAACTCGCCTTCGCGCAGGCCCACCTTCTTCGGGTTATCGGCGATGTATCGGCGAAACTGATCGAACGAGCCTTCGCTCCGCACCAAGTGATCAAAACTCTCTGTCTGCCAGAACTCGCCTTCGCGGCCCGAGCACCGGTTGATCTCCCCAGCGCTGAACTTTTTCCACGACCGGCACTCGCGGCGCAATGCTTCGCGCCCAGCGATGCCTACGAGCAAATGCACGTGGTTCGGCATCACCACGAAATCACCCATCTCGTAACGCACGCCGTCAAAGTGGCGAAAGCTCTCCGCAACGATCTTTGCCAAACCTGGCTGACGGAACAAACATTCGCCGTGACAGCGGTCGAGTTCATCGTGCCACTTCTGCGAGAACCGGCGGCTGAACTCGCGGCGGGATGCTTCCGGCAAGAGTTCGAGTTTGGACTGCCAATCATCGTCGGCCAGATCAACGCCACGCTCCGTGAGCCACGCCGCACGCTCCTGTTTCCATTGGTTGAACACGCTTCTCGGAATGGAATCGACTGTGCGAAACGTAATGAAATAAGTCGCCCCGGCCTGTTCCCAGTGCGGCAGCCGCCCGTGTGAGATTGCCAATTCGGCATCGGGGTCGAAGAACTTGAACGACATGGCGCAGATGATAGCGCCGCGAAGTTGTCGCGCCAAGCGGCCAAGTAGCCGCGTCACTCCGTGACGCGATTATGAATTGATGATTTCGCGTCACGGAGTGACGCGGCTACTTACTTGATTCGCAGCACCGTCACCGAGTTACCGGGGAAGGTGTGGCGGAATACCGGGCCGGCCACGTTGAGCGTTTCGGTCTTCGGCATGACCTTGGTCGGCTCGTCGAGTGTGTTCTCGTCAAGTGCGCTGGCGGAGGTCAACACGATGGCGGTCGCGGCCTTCACCTTTGAGAGACCTTTGAGGTTGATGTCGGTCGCCAGCGGCTGCGTGTTGGCATTCACGACTTTCAGGATGAGTTCGCCGGTTTTCTCGACACGGCTGGCGCTGGCGTACAGCGACTGCAGCGGCTCGCGCGACACATCATGGATGAGCTTGCCGTCAAGATAGCAGCGAACGTGCGCACCAAGACACTCGATCTTGATGTCATACCAACGGCCCGTCTCGATAGCGCCATCAACGTGCTCGGCGTGGATACCTGGCACTTCGAGGCCGTGGCGCTTGTTGCCCCAGCCGCCAAGATTCCACCAACTCTTCTCCCTGTCGCGCTGGATCTGAAACTGGATGAGGAATCCTTCCGCGCCCCCAAGCTTGCGCGCCTTGAGCGAGAGCGTGTAGTCGCGCCACTTGACGTCGCCCACCGTGGCGCGCGCGTCAGTGTTTTTGCTCGTCTGGCGCAACACGCCATCGACGGCCTGCCATTTGCCGTTGCGCGTCTTCCATCCCTGCAAGTTCTTGCTGAAATCACTCTCGAAGAGAACGCGACCATCCTTGCCGGTGACCTTGATGTCCTTGAACTCCGCCTGCGTGGCCCACGTGCCAACGCCAACCGCGCCAGCCCGCGCAGGCGGGTCCATCGCGGGTGATTTCACGTCGAGCGGCACCGTGACATCACCGCGGTGCTCGCTGAACATCTTTTGCACATAGTAGCCCGGCAGGCCAAAGGCACGCGCGCCGTCGAAGTTGATGAGGTTGATGGGCCAGCGTTTGTGGTTCGCGTTGCAGAACAGCGGCGCGTAGCTGGCCATGATGACGACGTCGGAATTGCGCTCCATGCCGGTCATAAACGCCGCCTCGCCGACCGCGCCGCGCAGATTGCCAAGGCCGCAGTCGCGCGTGACGGCGTACTCGCCAATAAAGACCTTCGGGCCTTTGCGGTCGTATGCGTCGTATTTGCCGGCCTGCGCCATGAAGAACTCCGGCGCGTTGTAATAGTGCTCGTCGATGATGCCGGGCGCGGAGTTGGTCGGATAGCCGCCCCATACGTTGGCGATGAGCTGCATCTGCGGATACTTTGCCTTGATCGCGTTCACGAACAACGGCCAGCGCTCGTGATACGCCGGGCCGCCGTTCTCGTTGCCGATCTCCAGATATTTCATGTTGAACGGCGCCGGGTGGCCGTTTCTGGCGCGCAAGCCGCCCCAGACGGTGTTGGTGGGGCCGTTGGCGTATTCGATGGCGTCGAGCGCATCCTGCACCCACTGGCACATCTGGTCCATCGGCACGACTTCCTTGTGTGACATGCCGACGTTGATGCAAAAGAGCGGCTCCGCGCCGAGGTCCTCGCTCAACTGGAGATACTCGTGGAAACCAAGCCCATGCGTGGCGTTGTACTGCCAGATATTCCAGAGCGGGATGCGATGGGCCACGTCGCCAATGGTGTTCTTCCAATGATACATCCGCGCCATGTTTTCACCCTCGACCCAGCAGCCACCGGGAAAACGAACAAACGACGGCTTCAATCCCGTAAGCATCTCGCACAGGTCGGGGCGCAAGCCGTGGTCCTTCCACGTCTTCTTCGGCATGAGCGAAACCATGTCGAGCCAGACAGTGCCCCGTGCCGCCGCGCTGATCACAAGCCGCGCCTGCGAGTCGGTTGCGTTCGCCTTGAGGTCGAGCGTGAACGTCTTCCAGCCGCCGCTGATGCTCTCAATCTTCCCCCGCGCGAGTATTTGGCCGGCCTTGCTTTCGATGCTGACGCTGAGCGGGCCGGTGAAACCGTTCGTCGAGCGAGCGGCGAGCGAGAGGTGGTACTCAGCGTCCTTGGCCACTGCCATGCCGTAGTAACCCTCGTTGACAAGACACGCGGTTGGCTCGCTGATGTTCCAGCGGAGGCTGCGCCGATTGAACGGATTCAGCGGAAGACTATCGTCAATCGCCAAATCCGCCTTCCCGACGCCATTGGTGGCCAGCGACCAGTATTCCGCCACCTTCTCGTTGTCCTCAAACGAGCGGTTACGCACCAGTTCCGGGTAAATACCGCCGTCGGCAGAGAGGTTGATGTCCTCAAAGAAGATGCCCCATAGCGTCTGTGCGATGGCATGACCACGTTTGTCCGCATGAACGACCACGTGCGCGGTTTGCTCGGCGCCGGATGCGGGGAAGAGGTCACCGGCACTCCATAGCACGCCGCAGATGAGTAAAAGACCAATGGTGAAGGGGTGGGACTTCATAAAACGATTCCTGTTTGCATGATTCACATTCGTTGCAACACTCGCCGCAGGTTACCGGAGCCCCCACCGCGCGCCAACGCCAGATTGCGTCCAAGTTCAACCATTTTGCGTCCCGACCGTTTTCGCTTCCGTCGCCTGCCGCGGACCGAATCATCGCAGCTTGGGATTGACGACACCGACACCGGAGTTCAGACTTGCCGCGTCTTTTGTCAGCCATTGGATAAGACACTGAGGAAGCAATGAAACACCTGACGAGAATCATCACCCTTGTTCTGTTGACATTCACCGCCTGCCCCGTTCGCGCCGCCACCCCATCCACCCCGGCCTTGTTGCCCAATCCGTTCTTCCCATTCTGCATTGACTGGCACGACTCCAAGAAACGGACGTTCAAGGAACAAGCTGACATGCTCAAGGAGCTCGGCTATGCTGGCGTTGGCCACATCTGGCTGGACAAGGTCGCCGAGCGGTTGAAGACGCTCGATGATGCCGGCCTGAAGTTGTTCCAGATCACGATGAAGGTGGACCTCGCGCCCGGCAAACCCGCGTATGATCCGCAATTCAAAGACGTGCTGGCACTCGTCAAAGGCCGTGGCGTGCAATTCTGTCTTCTCATCAGCGGCCAAAAACCTTCCGATGCCACTGCCGATGCTCGCGCCGTGGAAATTCTTCGTGAGATGTCCGACCTTGCGCGAGACTCCGGCGCGCAGTTGTTGCTCTACCCGCACGTCAAAGACTGGATCGAGCGGATCGAAGACTCGGTGCGCGTCGCGGAAAAGGTTGATCGGCCCAATGTCGGCTGCATGTTCAACCTGTGTCACTGGCTGCGAGCGGACACGAGCCGGGACTATAAGTCCTTGCTGAAACGGGCCTTGCCGAGACTTTGGGCAGTGTCCATCAACGGCGCCGATGAGCGCGACGAGAAGCCCGGCTGGTCGAACTATATCCAGCCGCTCGGCCGCGGCTCGTTCGATGTTTGCGGAATGTTGAGGACACTGAAAGAGCTCGGTTACAAAGGACCGATTGGTCTTCAATGCTTCGGTATCCGCGGCGATACGAAGGAACATCTTGCTGAGTCCATGAAAACGTGGCGTGAGTATTCCGCACGGCTCGCGACTGCGAAATAGTCACACAAGGAGGAGCAACATCATGAACTGGAAACCCCTGACTGCCGCAGCCGTCACGTTTGCTGTCATGACCGCCGCCGCACCCGGCCAGTCACTGCCGAACCCGTTCTTCGCGATGGACACCGGCACACGCGACGCGATGCATAAGACGCCCGAAGAACAAGTGGCACTGATCAAGGAACTCGGGTTCGCCGGCATTGGGCCGATCTACCACGGCGTGGCCGACCTACAGCAATGGTTCGCAGCGCTCGACAAGGCCGGGTTGAAGATGTTCGTCCTTTACGTGCCGCTGCGTCTCGACGCCATCGAAGCCTCAGTCACGTCGTTGAAGGAAGTTGCGACCGCACTCAAAGGGCGCGATACCATGCTCTGGCTTTACGTCACCGACAAAGGGCGCGCACCCTCCAGCACTGAAGATGACGACGCGGCGGTCAAAGCTTTGCGCGACATCGCCAGCTTCGCCCAGATGGCCGGCCTGCGCGTGGCGATGTATCCACACACGGGTTTCTACGTCGCTCGCGTCGAGGATGCCGCGCGGCTCGCCGGAAAGGCCGGCTGCAAGAACCTCGGCCTCACGTTCAATCTCTGCCACTGGCTGAAGGTGGACGGCAAGGACCTGGACGCGACGCTGAAGGCCGCGCAGCCATACCTGTTCTGCGTCTCAATCAACGGCGCGGATGTCGACGGAAAGGACTGGAAGGCGCTGATCCAGCCGCTGGACTGCGGCACCTACGACGTTGCGCAACTGCTCCGCCGGCTGGCGAAAATGGGTTACACCGGCCCCATCGGTTTGCAGCACTACGGCATCCTGGGCAGCGCCCACGAGAATTTGAAACACTCGATCGAAGGTTGGAAGAAACTCTCGGCAGCCGCCATGAAGGAGTGACACCATGATTTCCCGCCGCCATTTCCTGAAACAGACAGCCGTCTTCGGCACAGCCGCCGCAGCGCCGTGCATTCTGCCGGCATCAGTCTTCGGCGCTTCCGCCAGACCGACGCCATCGAATCGCGTCACTCTCGGGATGATCGGCGTCGGCGGCCACGGCGTCGCGATGAACATGCGAAGTTTCCTGGCCAATGCCGACGCGCAGATCGTCGCCGTGTGCGACGTGGACAGCGATCACTGCATGAAGGCGCGGGCAATCGTGAACCAGCGATACGGCAGCACCGACTGCGCCACCTATGGCGATTTCCGCGAGGTCATCGCGCGCAAAGACATCGATGCCATCTGCATCTCCACGCCCGACCACTGGCACGTGCCGATCTCGCTGATGGCCATCCGCGCTGGCAAAGACGTGATCTGCGAGAAGCCAACCCTGACCATCGAGGAAGGGCGCATTCTCAGCGACACTGTGAAGCGGCACGGAGTGATTTTCCAGACCTCGACTGAAGACCGTTCGCTGCCGGTCTATCACCGCATGGCCGAGCTGGTACGCAACGGCAGGATCGGCAAACTGAGAACCATCCATGTCGGGCTGCCCTCCGGCGGCGGCCGCAACATCCCCCTTGAGCAGCAGCAACCGGAGCCGGTGCCTCCCACGCTTAATTACGAGATGTGGCTCGGTCCTGCGCCGTGGGCACCCTACTGCGCAGCGCGCTGCCATTGGAACTTCCGATGGGTCTACGATTACTCCGGCGGCATCCTGACCGACTGGGGCATGCATCTCGTGGACACCGCCCAATGGGGCAACAACACCGAACGCAGCGGCCCTGTGACGGTCGAAGGCAAAGGCGAGTTTCCCACCAGCGGCATCTACAACACAGCGACGGAATGCCATCTCAAATACACCTACGCCAACGGCGTGAAGATGTTCATCGAAACCGGTGGCGTCGGGTTGCGGTTCGAAGGCACCGATGGCTGGGTCAGCAACAAGGGATGGATCGGGCCGCTTGAAACCAGTTCGCCCAGCATCCTGATCAGCACGATCCGCCCAGAAGAAACCCACCTCTACACCTGTCCCGGCGGCGAGCACCGCAACTTCCTCGATTGCGTCAAGTCGCGCCGTGACCCGTATTTCCCGGCGGAGATCGGCCATCGCTGCGCGTCGGTCATGCACATCGGCAACGCCGCCATGCAGCTCGGCCGCAAGCTGCAATGGAACCCGGCAAAGGAAGAGTTCGTCAACGACGACAGCGCCAACCAGACGCGTTCACGTGCCATGCGCGCCCCGTGGACGCTATAGAGTTGTGTTTTGCCCGCGGACGCCGGAGAAGGGAGGCTCCTACTTCTTCGGTGCTGCCCACTCGACCGCATTGCGCAGAATCCGCTGCACGTTCGGCTCGTAGTAGTGCTTGCAGGTTTCGTGGCCGGTCTGGAAGTAAAACACCTTCCCCTTGCCCACCGTCCAGCAAAGCCCGTGCCGCGCCTTTTCCGTGTGTCCATCCGGGAACCGATACTCGCAATCGAACGGCACCGCCTCCGGTTCCGGCACGACGAACTTCTCGCCGTAGCGCTCGGTATCGCCGAGGTCGAAACATTTCTCCACGCCCTTGCAGATCGGATGATCCGCATCCTTCACCATGACTTTGACCGCGCTGTCGCACTTATACGCGCCCCAACTGCCCACCCGCTTCCGCATTTCCTCGTCGTTCGGCTTGGCGATCTCCAGCAGGACCGCCTTGAACGGCTTCGCGTAATGCGCGGAATGTAACGAGATGAAACCCATGCCGTCCTCCTTGACGCGCTGGACGATGCGCTTGACCAGGTCGTCGTTGACCTTGCCGTGCTTCTTGTGGCCCCACCACACCAACACATCTGTGCTCTTGAGCAGCTCGTCGCTTATGCCCTGGTCAGGCTGATCGAGGTTCGCCGTGATGACCTCCCAGCCTTTCAATGTTCTCAACGTATCCGCAATCGCGCCGTTGATGTCGTTGGGATACATGTTCTTCGGCGCCGTGCATTCGGACCAGACCACGACACGACGAAGGCGCTCCGCGGCCGCTGCCTCCGTGTTACAAAGCGATGCTCCAACGACAACAGCACTCAAGGTCAACACGATGGTTTTCATTTTTGAAAATCGATTCTTGGTCATGTCTGCATACTCCTTGGCCACGCGCATCGAGGCAAACAGTTTCTGGCATCAAAACATCAGGTTTTAACTGCTTATCATCACAATTGTTACGCACCCAACTGTATTGAGTCCGTGACGCCCAGCGATTCGTAAATGCGCCGCGTGGCCTTCGATCTGTTCAACGTGTAAAGATGAATGCCTTTGACGCCGTGATCAATCAGGTCCCGCACCTGCTCGGCGGCCCAGTGCACACCGACGTTCTCGACGTATTCGTCGTTCTGCGCGCGCGAAACGGCCCGCAACAACTTGGCAGGCAGCCGGCATCCCAGCGCGAGCTCTGCCATGCGCAACATGCCCTTCCGCGTCGCCACCGGCATGATGCCAGCGATGATGGGCACCTTGATGCCCGCCAATTCGCACCGCTCGCAAAAATCGTAAAAGTCGTGGTTGTCGAAGAAGAGCTGCGTGCAGACATAGTCGGCGCCCTGGTCCACCTTCTGTTTCAAGTAGTCAATCTCCTTGAGCCGGTTGGGCGTCCCCACGTGCCCTTCGGGATAGCCGGCCACGCCAATGCCCATCTTGGGGAAATGCTCCTTCACAAAAGCCACCAACTCAGCCGCCCTGCCAAACCCGCCTTCGGTTTTCACAAACGCCGCCTGTCCGGCCGGCGGGTCGCCGCGCAACGCCATGATGTTCTCAATGCCGCTGGCCTGATACTTCGTCAGGATGGCGTGTATCTCATCCCGCGTCGAACCGACGCACGTCAAGTGCGACACCACCGTCAGGCTCGTCTCACGCTGGATGCGCACCACCAGATCGTGCGTCAACTCCCGCGTCGAACCACCCGCGCCATACGTGACGCTGACATACGACGGCTTCAGCGGCACCAGTTCGCTGATCGTCGTAAAAAGCAGCCCCGCGCCCTTCTCGTCTTTGGGCGGAAAGAACTCAAAGCTGAAGCAATTCTTCTCCTTCGCCAGTATGTCCTTGATATGCATGTGCTGGGTTTCTTAGCGCAACAGCGAATTGAACTCAAGCCCTTGCAGCGGTGGCTACTGACCGTCACTTCATCGGGTTTCGTTTCGCGAACAATGGCCCGGCGGCGCGGCTTGTCCGGGACAATATCGGCGCTTCCTTCAAACGACAGGCATGGCCAGCGGCCGACCCTGATGGCGCTACGGTTTTGCGCCGGCGTCGTCGGGTTTCGGGGGCTTTGGAGTCGGGGGCGGGGCTTGGCCTTCAGCGGCGATTTCGCCGAGGAAGGTCTGAAAGCCTTTGCCGACAGCGAACTGCTCCTCCACAAGGCGGATGGCGGTGCCAAAACCGGCGGTGACCGTGCACTCGGCGACAAAGGTGAATGGCCCCACATCCAGCTTGTCCCCGTTCACGAGCATGCCGCTGGTGACAGCGCGGCCGTTGATGCGCGTGCCCGTGGTTGAGGCAAGGTCCTGGACGTGAATCCCGTTGGGAGACACGGCCACGGTACAGTGATAGCGACTCACGGTCGTGTCTTCGAGAATCACGTCCGCATTCTCGTCGCTGCCAATGACCTTGGGGCGCGAGCCCAGCGCGATCTTCCGCGCCGTTCCGTCGGGTAATTTGATATGCAAGCAGTTCATGCCGTGGGCTGGGTTGGTTTGGGTTCGCTTCCGCCAGACTTGGAGATGCGGATATGGGCGGAGGTCTTCGCTGCGTTGAGTTTCTGGTAGATGTCAAACAGGGCGTCGTATACGGCGCACCAATCCGGCGGCCGCTTGGCCGGGTCGAGATCCAACATCTGGAGAAGCAGGTTGGCGAAATCGTGATTCATTCCGGGCATGGCCTCCCGGGGATCCCGCACGGGTTCGGTCGCCTGCTTCATCAGCAGGCTGAACTCGTTTTCGGCAGTGTGGATCGTCTGGCCAGTGGCAGCGTGGAACAGCGTCGCGCCGAGCGAGTAAATGTCCACACGGCAATCCAGCTCCTTGGCGCCTTTCAACTGCTCCGGCGCGATGTAGTGAGGCGTGCCCAGCATGTAGCCGGTTCGCGTCAACGGCGCGTCGCCAGGCTTGCTCGCCATGCGCTTGGCGATGCCGAGGTCGCAGAGTTTCAGGCGGCCATCCTCGGCCACGAGCAGGTTTTCCGGCTTCACATCGCGGTGGATGAGACGCACGGTTTCCCACGCGTAGTGCAGGGCCGAGGCCACACACATGCCGATGGCGGCCACGGTGGCCTCGCTCAAGGCGCCTTCGCGCCGCAGCAGCTCGCGGAGATTCATCCCCTCGACGTATTCCATGGCGATGAAATGCGTCAAGCCGCGCTGGCCGTAGCCGAACACGCGCACCAGATTCGGGTGGCTTAGGTGGGTCGCCGCCTCAGCCTCGGCTCGAAATCGCGCCAGATAGGTGAGATTGCCCGCGAGAATCGGATAGAGCACTTTGAGGGCGACAATTTGGTCGGTGAACAGGTGCCGCGCGCGAAACACCACGCCCATGGTTCCCTCACCCAGGCGTTCGAAAAGCTCGAACCCTTGGACATCCACCAGTTCCTGGCGGTTTGGGCTTGGTTCAGGCGTTGCCATGATGCGTTCGCTCTCTGTGCTTATCGGTCGTCAAACCCTGTGTCTTGACTGCCACATATCTGCCTCAAACAGCCGTCTGCCGGCCGTCGAGGCCAGTTCTCGCGCTCATGCCGTGCCGTTGCGCGCATCCCGCGCGCCCCGGCCTAGCTGCACCGCTCGTGCTTACGACGGCGGCGCCAACCGGCCAGAGCGGCCAAACCCAGTCCCATCAATACACCCGTCGAAGGCTCCGGCACAAAGACAATCTGTCCGCCGTTGTCCAGGAACACGTTCGCCAGCCCGTAGCTGTCCTTGTTGAACTCCGTGATCGCATCGCCC
>Ga0265297_10003972_pt1 | contig 25236 bp, 29 predicted proteins | sample Munlanlwell13791_FD_192502 | JGI IMG/M metagenome (GOLD analysis project Ga0265297, IMG submission 192502) | Leachate microbial communities from a municipal landfill in Southern Ontario, Canada - Leachate well 137-91 | ecosystem: Engineered > Solid waste > Landfill > Unclassified | place... | reverse complement strand
TAAGGTAGGCTCAATAAGAGGGACGAAGTCGTAACAAGGCACGGGTAGCGGAAGCTGCTCGTGGATCATTTATTTTTTTTCAAATTGACGACCTTAATTAGTTCTTGAGTGATCACTGAACTAATTACGAGGTATTGGTCTCTCTACCTAAACAAGAGACTATCTTGAGCGGGACAACTCTAAGAAACTAACTATTATCCTAAATGAAAAGCATTGGACCTTTCCAGTATCGTCTTTTTCGTAATCAATACGAAAGGGCCGGGCGAGAAATGTGCAAAGATTGCCTAAATTTTATCAAAGAAGATTCAAATCTCCTTGATTTGGGCTGCGGCTCAGGCATAATTGGCAAAGAATTCGGGAGATTTTTTAATTCCGAGGTATTGGGATTAGATATTATTGACAACCGAGTCGTTGAAATTCCTTTTCGAAGATATGACGGAAACAATCTTTCTTTTTTAAAAGATAATTCCTATGATGCGGTTTTGATTAATTTCGTTTTGCACCATTGTCAAAATCCGATAGAACTGCTAAAAGAAGCTAAGAGAGTTTCGAAAGGAATTATCATTTTGTATGAGAATATTCCTGAAGGATTGTTGAGTAAATTGTTCTGTTATTTTCACGGAACTTCGTTTGCTTATTTCTTCCAGAAAAATTCAAACAAAGGGCATTTTTTTACCAGAAAAGAATGGGAAAGTATATTTGAAAAGTTAGGGTTAAAAGTGATATACTCAAGTAACGTTTCGGGATTGAAATTAATGAAAGAGCATTTGTATGTTTTAAACAAGGGTGTGTAGCTCAGCTGGTTAGAGCGCGTCACTGATAATGACGAGGTCCCTGGTTCGAGTCCAGGCATACCCACAGGCAGTATTTTATGAGGGGCCGATGGCTCAATTGGTAGAGCACCTCATTTGCAATGAGGGGGTTCGGGGTTCGAGTCCCCGTCGGTCCACAAAGAAAGACACCCGTAGAGGGTGTTTTTGTTTATTGACAAATTATATTTTTATAGTATGATTGTAATCAGTAATTTGAGGTTTTATCATGACAGAGAAACTGACGGGAAGAACTATTATTGTTCCCAAAGGAGATATAGTCAACAAGGATATTGTCCTTGTTGCGGACGACAAATATTTTTCCTCCTTAACAGTGGGAGGGAGAATAGTTGGCAAGGTATCGGTACACCAAGAACAGGCTTCACCCGGACGTTTGTGCCCAACAAATATCCATATCGTCATTCCTCCCGGCGGTTCATTAACCGGAGACATTGCTAAAGCCGATCATGTCGAGATCTCCGGAGAGTATTCGGGAGATATTGTTGATGCGGGAATCATCAAAATTCACAAAGGAGCGACGGTAAAAGGCAAGCTTCATTGCGTTTTCTTTTACAAGGGAGAAGATACTGAAGTGGAAGCACAAGTAACTGCGCAAGTTTGCAGGGAGCTATAACATCGTTTATAGCTCTTTTTTTATTTTTAATCTTTTGATATAATAACTGCATTAGAAATATTAATAACCTATATGATTTTCGAAATATTTATAGTTGTTTTAGGACTTTGTGTTTTCGAGATTATTAGCAGTGTTGATAATGCAATTATCAATGCCCATGTTTTGAAAACAATGCCTGAAAAGTTCAGGAAAATCTTTTTGTTTTGGGGAATTATCTTTGCCGTCTTCATTGTCAGGGGATTGTTACCGTTTTTGATTGTCTGGCTGACCAATCCAAGCTTATCAATGATTCAGGTATTTTCTTCGGCCTTCTCTTCTGCCGATACCGGAATGATTGCTGAATCACTCGAGGCTTCAAAGCCGTTGCTTCTTTTGGGAGGTGGTTCGTACTTGTTTTTGGTCTTTTTAGCTTGGTTATTTTTAGAAGAAAAGAAATGTGTTTTCTTGGTTGAGAAGTTTATTCACCGCCAGGGAGTTTGGTTTTATGCTATCGCTTCGATTTTTACAACTCTAGTCGTTTATTTTTCCGTTCAAATTAATCCTATTTTAGCTTTAGCGGCAACCATCGGAGTTTCAGCCTTTTTCATTACAGACGGATTTAAAAAGAATGCCGAAGAAAAAGAAAAAGAATTGATGAGCGGGAATATGAGTGCTTGGAGTAAGATTTTATATCTGGAAGTATTAGATGCTTCTTTCTCAATTGATGGAGTAATCGGAGCCTTCGCTTTTACCATGTCCATTCCTTTGATTATTTTAGGAAACGGATTGGGTGCTTTAATTGTCAGACAATTAACCATTAAAGGAATCGACAGTATTAGCAAATATGCTTATCTGAAGAACGGAGCGATGTATTCAATCGGATTATTGGGAGGTATTATGACGTTAGAGAGTTTCGGTAATGAATATCCTTTCTGGATCGCTCCAATAAGCACCTTTGCTTTGCTCGCATTCTTCATGTTTCTTTCAATGAAAGAATTAAAAAAGAAACAAGTACAAACTGTCTGTTGATAACTGATTTGCGTGCTTTTTATCGTCTTGGTATAATAATTGCATAATAATGTCCATTTATTCCAAGTTTCTTTTATCTCTTTTGATTTAAGGAATGTAAGAAAATGGAAAAATATATGATACAAGATTGGTCATTGATCACCATGCAGGCTTTGCAGGGAGCATGGGAAGAAATGCTTTTGTTTCTTCCGAACCTGATTGCCGCAATCATTATTTTCATTCTGGGCTGGTTCATCGCCATCTGGATTGGAAAATTAATCGCTCAGATATTGAACAAGCTTAAATTCGACAGCGTCTTTGAAAAGACTGGTTGGAGAGAGGCTTTAAGTAATGCTGACGTTAAGGTAAACCCGTCAAGCTTTATCGGAGCAATTTGCAAATGGATTCTTGTTGTCGTTTTCTTGATGATTGTAACAGATATCATGGGTTGGGTGGCTTTTGCCGGACTATTGGCAAAAATCATTGCTTGGATGCCGAACCTATTGGTTGCCATCATTATTCTAGTTGTTGCGATTATTATCGCTGACATTGTCGAGAAATTGGTTAAAGTATCAACCAAGAAAATGGGAATCAGTTCCGTTAATTTCTTGGGTTCAGTAGTTAAAGGCGCATTATATGTTTTCGCCGGTCTAGCCGTATTATTGCAATTAGGAGTTACTCCGGAGATTGTAAAAGTATTGGTAATGGGATTCGTCGGAACATTAACCTTGGCTTTGGGATTATCCTTCGGCTTGGGTGGAAAAGATGCTGCTGCCAGAATTATTGAAGATGTGAGAAAAAGAGTTTCTGACAAGGAATAATTTTTAAACTAAAAGCGCGCCGTTAATACGGTGCGTTTTTTTGTTAAAAAAAAGAGCACTGTTTATTGTTCAACAGTGCTGTTGGGGGTAGGCCTTTCGTTTTCCGGCGGTTTTAAAATAACGAGCAGTATCCCAGTTCCGGAGATGACGATTACTGCTACGGCAATAATTTCCGGAATATTAACCATCGAGACTCCGGCCGAGAATAGAAGTAATAATCCGGAAAGAATCGTTCCTTCGTAATTTATCTTTTGAGAAAAATTAACTAAGGCGATACCGACGGTTCCGAAAATTATTCCGAGAAGCAGACCTTCAATGTCTCCAAAAACGGAATAACAGACAAAAAGGATGATGGCGATTAAGATCAAAAACACTCCAAGAAGATCAAAGTTGTCTTTTCTCATAAAGCACCTCCTGTGCTGGTTTAAGTAAACTCCTTTATCAATTAAAAGTCAAATAAAAGACGCACAGCTGTTTAGCGGTGCGTTGTTCAATTACTCAGTACAATGGGGATAAACATCCCGAAGATGCAGACGAGAAAGCCTTCTGCCGGATTTGGAGTCCTCTGGAGAAGAACCATTCCCATCGAAACCATTATTGCCAGAATTGCTACTCCGGCAAAGATCTTTCCAACGGAAAGTTCGTTTCTGATTTTCATTGCCATAGATTGTCAACCTCCTGTATATTTTTTACCCCTTTTATTGTTAAAAGTCAATAAAGTAGTAGCGCACCATATTATAATGGTGCGCGTTAGTAGTAGTGATCGTAGATAATAGCAATGGCGACAATAACCGCACAGGCGATTCCGAAAGGTTCGGAAATCATGCGGAACAGCAGGTAAGACGTGGAACAGGCCACGACGGCCATTATTAAAACTACGATTTTCCAGATGGTCTCTGCCGCTTTTTCAAGATTCATTGAATAAGCCTCCGATAATCAAGAGTAAAATAAGCAAGATTATGGAGAAAAGAAATCCCTCTAAAATGGCAAAAACTAACGTTATAATAGAAACAGCTGCAATGAGAGCTGTTAATTAAAAATTCTCTCAAGGAGCCGATTCACAATATCACCTGCTTATTTTTTAGTCTTTTTATCGCTTTAAGTCAATATTTGACCCGGAGCCTTTAATTTGTTATTTTATATCTAATGGAATCTCATGAATTAAGAAAACTTTTTTTAGATTTTTTTGCTGAAAAGGGACACAAGATAGTTCCTTCGTCTTCTCTTTTGCCAACCGATCCCTCCGTCTTATTCACCACGGCCGGAATGCAGCAGTTTTCCTTATATTTATCGGGAAAGAAGGATCCAATTAAAGACTTTAATTCGAGGCACTTGGCTTCTTGCCAGAAATGTTTCCGAACCGGGGACATTGAAGAAATAGGAGACGATACTCATCATACTTTTTTTGAAATGCTTGGAAACTGGTCTATCGGTCAGGACGATACAGGATATTTCAAAGAAGGGGCGATTAAATATGCAATTGAATTTTTGGTTGATACATTGAAATTGGATAAAGAAAAGATTCACGTGACTGTTTTTAAGGGAGAAGGGAATATCTCGAGAGATGAAGAGGCAATCAATCTTTGGCTTAAATACGGAATACCGGCGGAAAGAATAAAAGAATGCTCTAAAAAGGATAATTTCTGGGGTCCGGTTTCTGATACCGGTCCTTGCGGCCCTTGTTCTGAAATTCATTACGACCGTGGAGAAGAATTGGGTTGCGGCAGGCCGGATTGCGGTCCGAACTGCGAACATTGTAAAAGAGTGGTCGAGATTTGGAATCTCGTCTTTATGCAATATTTTAAAAATGAGAAAGGGGAGTACGAATTGTTGTCTCAGACAAATATTGATACTGGAATCGGGTTCGAAAGATTGTTATCGCTATTGAATAAGAAAAGCGCTTCTTACGAAACAGATTTATTCATCGATTGTATTTCTAAACTGGAAGAAATATCGGGCAAGAATTATTTAGAAAACAAAAAAGCTTTCCGAATTATTGCTGACCATATCCGCAGTTCTGTTTTTGTAATTAGTGACGGGATTGAACCGTCTAATATCGGACAAGGATATATTTTAAGAAGATTATTAAGAAGAACTATTAGGTACGGGAAAACACTGGGATTGTCTTCACAGTTTTATCTTCCTTTAATTGATATGGTTATTGATAAATACAAGGATGTTTATCTTAATATTTTTACCAGAAAAGAAGAGATTGTCGAAACGTTTAAAAAAGAAGAATATAAATTTGAGGCGACTCTTGAAAAAGGCTTAAAAAAGCTTTCAGTAGCAAAAGAATTAACCGGGGAAGAAGTTTTCGATTTATATCAAAGTTCTGGATTTCCCTTGGAATTAACGCAAGAAATTGCGCAGGAAAAAGGAATTGCTATTATTAATATCAATGATTATTATAGTGCCTTAGAAAAACATCAAAGCATTTCTCGAGCCGGAGCGGAAAAGAAGTTCGGAGGAGTAGGGAAGGATGCAGGAGAAGAGGGAGCTAAGCTGCATACCGCCACTCATTTGCTTCATGCGGCCCTAAGAAGGGTTTTGGGAGAGCATGTTGAACAGATGGGCTCGGATATCAACGCGGAAAGATTGAGGTTTGATTTTAAGCATACGCAGAAAATGACGCCGGAAGAAATCAAACAAGTTGAAGACATGATTAATTTAAAAATCAAAGAAGATTTAGAGGTCAAGAAAGAGGAAATGAGTTTGGATGAAGCCTTAAAGTCGGGAGCGATCGCTTTCTTTAAAGAGAAATATCCGGACACGGTTAAAGTTTGGACAATACATAATCCTCAGACTGGAGAAGTGTTTTCTAAAGAAATTTGCGCTGGTCCTCATGTTGAGAAAACGGGACAGTTAAAATCATTTAAAATAATCAAAGAAGAAAGTTCCAGCGCCGGGGTAAGAAGAATTAAAGCAATTGTAAATCAATAAATATATGGTAAAGAAAATATACGACATTATTCCTCCCGAACATCAAGTGGAGAAGCATGAAGAATTAGCTAAGGAATGTTCTGTCCGAGAGCCGATAAAAAGAACCAGGAAGAAATTTCCTTTTATTCCTTTCTTGGTAATTATTGTTTTGTCTTTAGTGGGAGTATTTTTCTTTGTCCAAGGCAAAGCAGATGTTTTTATTACCCCTAAAACCGAAGAAGTTACAATTGAAGCCAGTTTTAAAATTAATACGGCTGAAGCGGTGATTGATTACGAAAACAACGTTGTTCCGGGTATAGTTTTTGCCGATAAGAGAGATGGTTCAATGAGCTATAATTCCACCGGTACCGATGACAAAGCGAAGAAAGCAACTGGAACGATAAAGGTGTTTAATAAAATCAGTCCGGCCAAAGCTTTGAGTTTAATCAAGGGTACCAGATTTATGTCCGCTACCGGAGAGTTGATTTACAAATCAGATGCCGCCTTTACTGTTCCCAAGGCTGTTTCCGGTTCCGTTCCCGGTTCAGTTGAAGTTAAGGTTACCGCGGCTGAAGCTGGTGAGAAATATAATATTTCTTCAACAATTTTCTCAGTGCCTGGTTTAAATGGTTCTGAATATTATTCAAACATTTGGGCCGAATCGGTTACTCCGATGGCCGGAGGGGAAGAATCAAAAATAAAGATTGTTACCAGTAACGATATTCTTGCGGCTAAGGATGAATTTGAAGGACAATATGATGAAGAATCAAAGCAGGCTTTAATCGCTACCATTCCTCAAGGATACACTTATTTTTCTGAAGATATTAATCCGGTGATTAGTAATTTATCAGTTAGTGCCGTTTCTGGAGATGAATTGGATTCATTTAATGTTGCGGGACATATTGAAACCGAAGTCACTGTTTTTAGAGATGAAGATGTGAATAAACTAGGGGAGTCGTTGTTATCTAAAGATATTTCCGAATTGAAAACAATGGTTCCGGGAAGCGTGACTTATGAGGTAAAAGAAAAGAAATTAAACAAAGACGGAACCATTTCTTTAAGTGTTACTTATAAAGGCAGGATTTATTCAATGCCGGATAATGCTTTATTGTTAGACAGCCTAAAGGGTAAAGACACTAATTATTCAGTAAATCTCTTATCAAACATCCCGGAAATAGAGAGAGTAGAAATTAAGCTTTCTCCGTGGTTTAAGCTAAAAATTCCCAATAACGAAAAAAGAATAAACATTCAGTTGAAGTTTTAAATATTTACACAAATAATAAATCGTGGTAAAAAGTAGATAATAGCCAAAAACGCTTGTATCTCTTGACCAAAAGCGAAAGTTTTGCTATTGTCTTATTATCTTTCAAATGGTAAAACAAGACGACAAGATTAAAAAAGAAGGAGTTGTATCAGAGAGCTTGCCTGACGGCTTTTTTAAGGTGCGATTAGATGACGACCAATCTGAAGTATTGGCGCATTTGGCAGGCAAATTGAGAGTCTTTAAAATCAGGATTTTACCTGGTGATAAAGTTACTGTAGAAATGACTCCCTACGACGCAAGAAGGGGGAGGATAATATTCAGAAAAAAATAACATGAAGGTAAAACCATCAGTTAAGAAAATTTGTAAAGATTGTAAAATCGTCCGCAGAGAAGGACGCGTTTATGTTATTTGCAAAAAGAACGCTAAACACAAACAAAGACAAGGTGCATAATTAAACACACTATGGCAAGAATTATCGGAATTAACATTCCAGACGAAAAAATAATAGAAGTTGGATTATCTTACATTTACGGAATAGGACCATCTTTAGCTAAAAAGATTTTAACTGATTGTAATATTCCTTTAAACAAAAAAGCCAAGGATTTAACTCAGGATGATATCAGTTTATTAAAGCAATACATTGAAAAGAATTATAGAGTGGAAGGAGATTTGAAGAGAGATGTGATGATGAACATTAAAAGATTAAGAGATATTGGTTCATGGAGAGGTTCTAGGCACGCCAAGGGTTTGCCGGTAAGAGGACAGACAACTAGAATCAATAACAGAACAGTAAGACATAACGTCAGGAAGACAGTCGGTTCAGGAAGAAAGGCTGCTCCGGGACCTAAATAGAATTTAATATACTATGGGTAAAAAACACGTCATACAAAAAACTGAAGAAGAAATGATCAAAGAGGGTGAACAGTTGGAAAAGACTTTAAGCAAAGAGCCTAAGGTTTCTAAAGCTGCTGCGACCAGAGAAGGAAAGATGTATATCTTCAGTTCATACAACAACACAATCATGACTTTAACTGACACTATGGGTAATGTTTTAGCCTCAAAGTCAGCCGGAAAGATTGGATTTAAGGGAAGCAAGAAATCAACTCCTTTCGCCGCTTCAAAGATTTCTGAAACTGTCGGTGCAATTGCCGAAAAGATGGGAATCAGAAAGATTCAAGTAGTGGTAAAGGGTATTGGTTCAGGAAGAGAATCGGCATTGAGATCAATCGCCAATCAGGGATTCGAGATAAACTCTATTAAAGATGTTACTCCAGTTCCACACAACGGTTGCAAGCCTAAGAAACCCAGAAGGTTATAATCTTTAATATATTTATGAAACAAGCAAAGTGTAAAATTTGTAGAAGGTTAGGAGACAAACTTTTCTTAAAAGGAGAGAAGTGTTTGGGTTCTAAATGTGCAATGATTAAGCGTCCGTTTGCACCGGGACAGAAGGCCAAGAAAAGAAGGTCTAATTTGACTGAGTACGGCCGTGAAATGAGAGAAAAGCAGAAGGTTAAGAAGTGGTACAATATTTCTGAATCACAATTCAGAGATTACGTATTTGAAGTTATGGATAACAGAGCTTCCGGAGTTGATATTGCCTCTCAATTGATCGCTAAATTGGAAAGCAGAATCGATAACATTGTTTTCAGAATGGGTTGGGCTAAGTCTCGTGGTCAAGCTAGATTGCTTGTTAGTCACGGACATATTTTAGTCAACGGAAGAAAGATTGATATCCCTTCATACCGAACCAGCGTCGGAGACACCATTTCAATCAGAGAAGGTTCAAAAAACAGAGAAGCTTTGAAAGGAATACCCGAAACAATGAAAAAATACAGCTTGCCAAAATGGTTAAGCTTTGACGGAAGCAAAATCGAAGGTAAGATTATGAGATTCCCAACACCGGAAGATGTACAATTACCATCTGAGGTTTCAACAATCTTTGAGCACTATTCAAGGTAATAAAATAAATATCATAACTAAAACATATGATTCCATTGCCAACTTCAATTAAAACAAAAAAGGTGAGCGACAACAACACTATTTTCGAAATAGAGTCGCTTTATCCTGGCTACGGAATTACTCTCGGCAATGCCATCAGGAGAGTTCTTTTGTCATCTCTAAACGGTGCTGCCGTAACTGAGGTGAAGATTAAGAATGCTCCTCATGAATTTGCTACTATTTCTGGAGTAAAGGAAGATGTTTTACACATCTTAATGAATATTAAACAGTTAAGATTTAAATTATTTACCGACGAACCTCAATTGGCAATCTTAAAGATTAAAGGGGAGAGTGAGGTTACTGGAAAGGATTTTGAATGCCCAGCTGATTTGAAATTAGCCAACCCGGACTTGCATATTGCGACAATAACTGATAAGAATACAGAATTGGAAATCGAAATCAAGATTGAGAAAGGAGTCGGCTATGTTTTTGAAGATAAAGAAACAAAGAAAGATATTGGCGTTATCGGAATGGATGCAATTTTTACTCCAATTAAGAAAGCCAACTATGTTGTTGAAAACATGAGAGTCGGAAACAGAACTGACTTTGATAAGATTTCTTTGGAAATCGAAACTGACGGAACAATTAAGCCGGAAGAAGCTTTTGCTGAAACCTTAGAAACCCTTTTAGCTCAATTCGGTTTTATGGCCGAGCAGATGGGGGGAATAAAGGCGGAAGCTGTTGCCGAAGAAGAAGCAACTGAACCAAAAAAGAAAGTAGCAAAAAAGACAACCAAAAAGAAAGAAAAGTAATATGAAAAAAATACAGAAAGGTAGAAGATTACATAGAGAAAGAGATCAGAGACATGCATTGTTGAAGACTTTGGCTACATCTTTGATTTTAAAAGAAAAGATTACCACTACTGAAGCTAAGGCCAAAGAGCTTTCTCCTTTTGTTCAAAGAAAAATAACCAGAGCCAAGAAGGGAGATATGGCTTCTCGCAGATATTTAGCCACTTCTTTTACCCCCAAAGCAGTTAAGAAATTAATCGATGACTTGGGAGTCAGATACAAGGACAGAAAAGGAGGTTATGTTAGGATAACAAAAATGGGACAGAGAAAATCAGACAGTTCTAAAATGGCAATGATTCAATTAGTTTAAGAATATGAAAAAAGTAATCACAACAGCAAAAGAAACAATAAAGATTGATGCAACAGGCAAAGTTTTAGGAAGACTTGCGACTGATATTTGCGCTATCTTACAAGGAAAGAAAACAGTCGCTTATGCTCCCAACAAAGAGCCAAATAATGTTATCATTGTTTCTAACGCCGATAAAATAAAAGTTACCGGAAATAAGATGGAGGATGAAACATATTTCAGACACACCGGATATCTTGGAAACGACAAGCACACTCCGATGAATGTAATATTTAAAAAGAATCCCGGACAGCTTATTAAATTCGCTGTTAACGGAATGTTACCAAAGAATAGATTAAGAGCAAGACACTTAAAGAGATTAAAGTTTGAATAATCATATGGCTGAGAAAAAAACAACAAAAAAACCGGCAGAGAAAAAAGAAAAAAAAGTTTCTCCTGTTAAAAAGGAAACCAAAAAGAAGGTTGCCGAGGTTATAGAAGAAGTAAAGGAAGTAAAACCAGAAACAAAGATTGAAAATGTTGATTTCGGTTTGCCAACCAGAGTTGATGACGATGATGATTTTGTTGTAAACGAAGATGATTTTAAAGATTTAGGAGATAAGTATTTTGAAGCTACCGGAAGAAGAAAGACGGCCATTGCCAGAGTCAGACTATACACTAAGGGAGACAAGGTGATAGAAGTTAATAATATGGCATTTACCAAATACTTCCCGACCAAAGTATTGCAAGCAACCGCTTTATCTTCACTAGACAAGATGAAGTCATTGGATAGGTTCAAAGTTACCGCTATGGTCAAAGGAGGAGGTGTAAACGCCCAAGCTGAGGCTGTAAGGCACGGTATTGCCAGAGCCTTGGTAATCTTCAATCCTGATTACAGAAAGAGATTGAGAAAGGCGGGATTCTTAACTAGAGATCCAAGAATGAAAGAAAGAAAGAAGCCTGGTTTAAGAAGAGCCAGAAGAGCACCACAATGGAGCAAACGTTAATATTTGGAAAGACACTCGAAAGAGTGTCTTTTTAGTTGCTTTTTAATAACTGAATAAGATATAATAAATATATAATTAATAGCAATTAAAAGTATGCAAAGAATAAAATATTATTTGTTTCTTGCTTCTTGTATTTTGTTTTCTTTTGCCGGAGCAGTTAATGCAACCGTAGATTCAAGTACTAGTTCTGGATATGATGCAGTGATATATGACAGCACGATTCAATTCAGCGCTGTTTTAAACAGTAGTGGAAATGTTGAAACTTCCTGGAGCGCTTACACTAAAAGCAGCGAGATGCTTACTTATTATAAGTTGGTAAGATCTTCCACGGTTGCCAATCCGGTTTATCCTGATAATGGATATATTTTTTATTCTTCAGACGTGGACACTCTTTCATATACCGACTCTAACGTTCCTGCTGGAATAAACTATTACCGAATTTGTCAGATAGCGGGAACAAAAAGATATTGTTCAGCAAATGTTGTTACCATTAATAAAGTAACAACCACTGCTACTACTGATAATTCAGCGATAAGTTTAACTGGTACAGTTTCCGGTTCGACAATTAATGTTTCTTGGACGCTAACAAATTCATCAGTCACATCATTTAAGGTTGTTTGGGGAAAGAGTCAGAACCCGGTCTATCCCAGCAGATCAACCGATAGTTATCATTATCTTACTTCCGGAGAAATGACTGACAGTATTACCGGTTTAGCCAATGGAAAATATTTTGTTCGTGTCTGTATTTATAACAACGGTGTTTGTACAAAATACAGTAATGAAATTATTGCCGAAGTAAATAATTCTTCAATAACATCTCAAAATCCAAACACCGTGGTTGTTTGCACGGAAGAGTATTCTCCAGTTTGTGGTTCTGATAAGAAAACATATTCTAACTCATGTTATGCTAAGAAATACGGCATAACTAGTTATACCGAAGGAAAATGTATAACTCAATCAACACCCAATAATTCAACAACGAATAATCTTGGAATAACGTTTGATAAGCCATTAGACCAGATGAGCAGAGATGAGCTTATTAAAACCTTAATTGCAATTTTGATAGCTTTACTTAGTAAATAAGCAAAACAAAGCCAGAGCGGAAGCTCTGGTTTTTTGTTTGACAAAAAGACATATCGGAATTAAACTTTAGCCAGTTAACTCCAAAGGAGTTAGTCTCGTATCTCAATATGAGATTTTTGAAAAAATGATTATGATGATAGGTGATTTCATGACAGAAGAAGGACTAAGGTTAATCAAGTTTCTTTACGCGGTTTTCTTTGAAAAGAAAACAGGAAGGGTTTTATTGATTAAAACCGAAAACAGATTTGAATTGCCAGGAGGAGAAGTTACCGATATTCCTGAGCTTGCTGATGAAAGATGGAAGAGAGACTTCCTGATTAAAACAATTCCCATCCAGACGGGTCTGGCTGCTTATCTTGTTGAACAAGAAGTCCAGCCGATGCCGGCGACCTACGAAGCTTATGACTTCCGTGAGGGAAAGGAGTTCTCGGCGATTATCGTCAGTGAAATTGATTCTTGTCAGGCAACTAATGGCAAGGTAAGGTTTTGCGACGTTAAACAGCTTAGAAGGCTTGTCCGTGAAGGCAAGATTATTAGAGGCCAAGAGCTTCTTATCTTGCGAGCCTTTGTGAGTCGCGATTGTCCCGGGAAAAAAATCAGAGCTGCAGCCGAGCAGTTGCTAAGAAAAAAACACCAATAACACTCATTTTTAATAGGGTGTTTTCTTTTACGGCAATAGTTTGTTTTCAGAAACAATTAGTTCTTCTTTATCTAAGAGGAATAGTTTTTTAGTGTTTCCATTGAAGAATATTTTCGATATTCCTGATTGGGGGAGTTCAAAAGAATTAACATGGTCACGATTGTCTATTTCACTGATGTTAATTTTATTGTTTAAGGTATAAACAAAATAATCTCCGTTTAGCCATTTAATATCTCCAATGTTTTGAGAAAATCTTGAGATAAAAACAACTGAATAAGCTTGAGAGAAGAAAGGAGTCTCAGTCTTTTTTAATAATAATAATAAAAGTTCATTATCGGCGGCAAATAGTATTCGTTCGTAGAAAGGAGTGTATTTTAATTCTGTTTTTGCTTCTATTTTTTTATCAAATATTTTTGTTTCTTTATTGAACAAATAAACAATTTTTTTATTTTCAATTAAGAAGATTTCGTTTTCCATTGCTATTAATTCGTATGTTTTGCCTGTTGTTTCCAAAGGTTCTTTAGACAAGGTTTCATTGGTGTTAAGAAGGATATTGTCTTTATAAAGCAATCCGTTCTCAAAAGAGTAAACATCGCTTCCAGAGATTGCAAAAGCGCTCACCGTGCCTTTTTTAAACAATCTGGGAGTGGCTTGTTTGTCGGCATTAATTCTGTAAATCAAGTTGTTTGATTGGTAAAAGAAGCTTCCTTCGTTGTTTGAATCAAAAACAACGCTTTGAGTCTTGCTGCTCATTGATTTGATTAAAGAAATAGTCGAAGTTTCTGTATTTAACAAGTAATGTAATCCGGTCGATGTTTTAATCAGGGCTCTTTTGCCAGTAACGGAGAATGAGATGTCGGAAATGTTGTAAGGAGTCTGGGTTTTTGAAAGAATTTTTTGAGTTTCCTTCTTTTCCGAGTCATAAGACAACAATTCATTGGAAACGGTTAGTAAAAGTATCTTATTATTGTCGGGAAAAGGATAGAAATTTTTAACATCGTTGTCGATTGAAGTAAAGGGTATTTCATCGGGGAAGAGAATAATGTATTTAGCTTCGGTTACTTTCTTTTCTTTTACTTCCAAATTTTTCTCCCAAGAATAATAATTTTCTTTTTCTATTTTTATATTATGATTTTCGGGTAATAAGTTTTGAATTAAAACATCTTTAGAAAAACCGGAAGTTCTATTCTTATAATCGTTATCAATAGTGACAACGGCATCGCTGGGTATTGTTTTTATATAAATTCCTCCGGTTTCAAGGAACTTCATTTTCTTTATATCAAAACGGTACCCCTGTGAATACATGATTATTGAGGGAGCGATTACTGCAAAGACCAAAACCATTAAAATGAATAAAACTGTACGTGTTCTTTTTGTCATATACTTCATTTATACATCAAAAAGCCTCTCTTGCCAATTGCCGTTTCGGTGTGTTAGAATGGGGTATATTATGAAAATAGGAATAGATCTAGGTACTAAAAATTCTCTCGTATTCATTCCAGACAAAGGGGTTGTTTTGAATGAGCCTTCAGTGGTGGCTGTTTCGGTAACGGAAAACAGGATTTTGGCTGTCGGACGAGAAGCAAAAGAAATGATTGGAAGAACTCCCGAAGAAATTCAGGTTTTTAGGCCGTTAAAGGACGGAGTAATTGCCGATTACCGAATTACTCAAACCATGATCAAGCATTTCATTTCTAAAGTTAATACAGGATTCTTTAAATTTTTTAAACCGGAATTATTAATCGGAGTTCCGGCTGGAATTACTTCAACCGAAAAAAGAGCCGTGATTGAAGCGGGAATTTTAGCGGGAGCGAAAGAAGTCTTCGTGGCCAAAGAGCCGATTCTTTCAGCCATCGGAGCGGGGATACCGATTAATTCTTCTTCGGGTCATTTAATTATCGATATCGGAGGAGGAACGGCCGAAGTGGCAGTTATCTCTTTAGGTGGAATCGTTTGTTCTCATTCTTTAAGAGTGGCGGGAGATAAATTGGATGTGGCTGTTTCTGAATATATTAAGAATAAGCATAACTTGGCAATTGGAGAGCAGACAGCCGAAGATATTAAAATGAAAATCGGAACTGCCTTGCCGGAAAAGGAACCGAAATATCTTGAAATTAGAGGTAGAGATTTGATTACTGGATTACCAAAAAATATTAAAGTTTCTTCAAATGAAATTTGCGAAGCGATTGCCGAACCTTTAGCGGAAATAGTTCAATGTGTTAAAAACGTATTAAGAGAAACTCCGCCGGAATTATCAGCCGATATTATGGATAAGGGAATGGTGGTGGCCGGAGGAGGCGCTTGCTTACGAAATATTGCAGCATTATTATCTAAAACAACCGGTGTCCCTTGTTTTGTTGCCGATGATCCGTTAAGTTGCGTGGCCAAAGGAACCGGAGCGGTTTTGGACAACCTTGATTTATACAAGAAAAGTATAATGGCTAAAAAATAATATATGCCGGAAGAAAAATTTGTAATACAAGGCGGCAAGAAATTGTCGGGAGAAATAGAAGCGAGAGGCTCAAAAAACGCAGCCTTTCCTGTTTTAATTGCGACACTATTAACTAGTGAAGATTGTGTTATCGATAATATTCCTTTAGTCGAAGATATTTTCAGAATGCTGGAAATATTTGAAAGCATGAAAGTTAAGGTTGAATGGTTGGGTAAAAGGAAAATTAGAGTTAATGCTAAAAACATGGATCCTTCGAAAATCAATTCCGATTTGGTTTTGAAGTTTCGCGGTTCGGTTCTTTTGTTCGGGGCTATCTTATCAAGATTTGGAAAAGTTAATTTACCTCAGCCCGGCGGATGTGTTATTGGAGTTAGGCCGATTGATACTCACTTGGATGCTTTTTCTCAAATGGGAGTGGATATTAAAGAAAAGAGAGGAAAGTTTATTATGACCGCTCCTCAAAAGTTAAAAGACAATATGGTGATTATGGATGAATTGTCGGTCACCGCAACCGCCAATGTTTTACTTTTTTCCAGCTTATTAAACGAGAAGGTTATAATTAAGGTTGCCGACGGAGATTATCAGAATCAGGAACTTTGCAAGGTTTTAAAAAAGATGGGAGCTAAGATTTCTGGATTCGGACAGCACACTTTATCTATTATTGGACAAAAGAAATTAAAAGGATTCAAACATTTTTTAATTCACGATCCGATTGAAGCCGGTACTTTCATTATTATGGCTTTAGCGGTTAAGGGAAATATTCTAGTTAAGAATGTGGAATATCCTTTCTTGGAATTTGTTTTAAAGAAATTGGAAGATTGCGGAGCTAAATTCGAAATCATTAAAAGAAAAAAAGATTTAGTTGATGTTCAGGTTTTGCCGTCTAAAGATATTAAAATCAGAAAGATGCAAAGTTTGCCTTTCCCGGGATTTCCTTCAGATTTGCTTTCCGTCTTGGGGGTCTTGGCAACTCAGACCAAGGGAGTGACATTAATTCATGATCCTTTATACGAAGGAAGGTTGAAATACATGGAAGGGCTAACCAAGATGGGAGCGGATATATTCTTTTCCGACCCGCACCGGGCGGCCATCAACGGAATCACTAAATTGTACGGAGCAGATATGGGTTCGTTTGATTTAAGAGGCGGAGCATCATTAATTACCGCCGGATTAATTGCCGAAGGAAAAACAACAATCAGGAATATTTATCAGGTTGACAGGGGATACGAAAAAATAGAAGAAAGGCTTCAAAAATTAGGAGCCGATATTAAAAGAGTAAAAGATTAAAATGACAATCGGGCATAAAAAACAGAGAGAAGTGTTGGAGAGGCTGGCCAAAGGCAAAAACATTCCCCATGCTTTACTGTTTTCCGGAATCGAGAAGATTGGAAAAAAGAAAGTGGCTGTCGAATTTGTTAAAAGTATTTTTTGCGAAAAAGAAAAAGGATTCTGTGGTGAATGTTATTCTTGTAGAAGTATAGACTCATCAAGTTTTCCCGATTTATCAATCATCGAAGCCAAAGACCGAAACATTGAAATTGAAGAGGTGAGAGATTTGCAAAACAGACTGTCTTTAAAATCATATAACAATTCGCTTAAGATCGGGATTATCGATGATGCTCACTTGATGAGGAAAGATGCCCAGAATGCACTTTTAAAGGTTTTAGAAGAGCCGAAGGGAGATACCTTGCTAATCTTAATCACTTCTTATCCCCAGATGCTCTTGCCGACGGTCCGTTCAAGATTGGAAGAAATAAAATTTTCAATTGTTTCGAGAAAAGAAATAGAAGACTATCTGATTTCCCTCGGAGCCAAAGAAGAGAAAGCCAAAGAAATCGCTTTAATTTCTTCAGGACAAATCGGGAAGGCAATAGAATTCTTTAACGATGAAGACAAATTAAATTTCTTTAATAAGGCGGTAAAAGATATTGTTTTATTGGCCCGTTCGGAAATGTATAAAAGATTTGACTTTGCCAAAGAATTCAAGGAGAATCAAGATGAGATTGTAAATGTATTAGATATATGGGAGAGGTTTATGAGGCGGGAGATATTATTGAAGGTATACGGCAATAAGGGAAGTCTGGAGAATTATTCATTAAAGAAGATAAAAGAGGTGATTGACGAATTAGAGAAAACTAAATATTTAATAGAGAATACGAATGTTAATAAGAAATTGGCATTAGAAAATTTGTTAATAACATTATAATAATTTTTTAAATATATGTACGAACAAATTATAAAAGAAAAAGAACCGGAAATGGACAAAGTGTTAGACTTTGTCACTAAAAAGATTTCAAGTTTTAGGACTGGCCGAGCCACTCCGGCTTTGATTGAAAATATTCAAGCCGAGTGTTTCGGACAAATGATGCCGATTAAACAATTGGCGGCTATTTCAGTTCCCAGTGCGAGGCAACTTTCGATCCAGCCCTGGGATAAATCATATGTTGAAGCAATCGAAAAAGCCATTTTAAGAGAGGGAGCAGGACTATCTCCGGTAGTTTCCGGCGATGTCGTTCTTATCAATATGCCGCAGATGTCGGAAGAATTGAGAAAAGAATTATCAAGAGCTCTTTCTCAAATTAATGATGATGCCAAAAAAACAATTAGAAAATACAGAGATGAAGCTTGGTCAGATATTCAGGACAAAACCAGGGAAGGATTAATCAGGGAAGACGATAAGTTTAAAGCTAAGGATAAATTACAAGAATTAGTCGATAAGTATAATGAAAAGGTTGATGATTTAATTGACCGTAAGAAAGTTGAAGTAGAAGGATAATATGTTTTTAATAGATATCATAGTTTTTTTAATAGTTTTGGGAATCGTTGTTTTTGTCCATGAGTTGGGCCATTTTATCGCGGCTAAAACTTCAGGGGTAAAAGTTGAAGAATTCGGACTCGGCTTTCCTCCCAGACTTTGGAAAAAAACAATCGGCGAAACTCAGTATTTTATCGGGGCGATTCCTTTCGGAGGAATGACCAGGATTTTCGGTATGGATGAAATGGATGAAGAAAAAGACAAAGACTCTAGAGGCTATGAATCTAAAAACGCTTGGAAGAAATTATGGATTTGCGGCGGAGGAGTAGTTTTTAATTTGCTTTTCGCGGTAATCGTTTTTTACGGCCTGATTGCTTCTTCCGGATTTAGATCGGAACAGGCGTTGATTTTTTCTGAATATCATTTTCCTTTCGGAAACCAAGTCAATCAAGTTTTGATTGCTCAAGTTGCTCCCGATTCTCCGGCAGAAATATCAGGATTGAAATCATACGATACGGTTGTCGGCGTTAATGGAAAAATAATTAACGGTTCAAAAGAATTCAGTACTATTATTTCTGAGAATAAAGGTAATAAAGTTATTCTTCAATTAAAAGATGGAAGGGAAGTGAGTATTATACCGAGAGTTGAATATCCTTCAACTGAAGGTCCTTTGGGTGTCGGTTTGAGAGATATGGCCATATTGAATTATTCAAGCATTCCCGAAAAAGCCTTGGTGGGATTCTTGCACACTTATAATATTACTGATTATTCTGTTTCCGCGATGGGTTATATTTTCTCTTATGCCATCTCGCACAAATCGATGGATGCAATAGCTTCTTCAATGGCCGGACCGGTGGGAATCTTTGCCATTACTAAATTAACACTCGAAAAAGGACTTTACGATATGCTGAATTTGATTGCCATTCTTTCGATTGCTTTGGGGGTAAGTAATTTATTGCCCATTCCGGCGATGGACGGAGCCAAATTAATCTACGTCGGTTTAGAATCGGCAAACAAGAAAGTATTCAGCAAGGAATTGCAGATTAAGATTGAAAGCGCGGGAGCGATATTTTTAATCATTTTGGCAGTGGCAATAATTTTTAAAGACTTTATTCAATTTAAAGATATAATATTTAAATAATATGAAACAAGCTGATTTATTAACAAGGACAGTCAAAGAAAATCCTAAAGACGAAGTTAGTTTAAATGCTAAGCTTTTAACCAGGGGCGGATTTGTCGATAAATTAGCTAGTGGCATATATACCTATCTTCCTTTGGGTTTAAGAGTTTTAAATAAGATAGAAAATATTGTCAGAGAAGAAATGAACAATATCGAGGCTCAAGAAATTTTAATGCCGTCGTTACTTCCCAAGGAAAACTGGGAAAAGACGGGCCGTTGGAATGTGGAAGAGATGTATAAGATTCACGATGAGAATTTGGGACTTGGTTGGACTCACGAAGAAATTATTACTCCTTTAATGAAGAAGCATATTTTGTCTTCTCATGATTTACCTAAAGCAGTTTATCAGATTCAGTCTAAATTCAGGAACGAACCGAGAGCCAAATCAGGTATTTTGCGCGGCCGTGAATTTTTAATGAAAGATCTTTATTCTTTTCACAACAGTGAAGAGAGTTTGAATGAATATTACGAGAGAGTTAAGAGGGCCTATGTCCGTGTTTACGAGAGGTGTGGATTAAAAGACAAAACATATTTGACTTTGGCTAGCGGAGGAACATTTTCTTCTTCGTCTCATGAATTCCAAACGATTACTTCGGCCGGAGAAGATATTATTTATATCTGTAAAGATTGCGGCAATGCAATCAATAAAGAAGTATTTGATGAAAAGTGTTCTTGTGGAGGCAAAAACTTTATTGAAGAAAAAGCAATTGAAGTCGGTAATATTTTTAAACTGGGAACCAAGTATTCTGAGATATTTGATTTGAAAGATGAAAATGGAAAGCATTTGATTATGGGTTGTTATGGTATTGGTATTAGTCGATTGATGGGAGCGGTAACAGAAGTGTTTAACGATGAGAAAGGAATTAAGTGGCCATCAAACATTGCTCCGTTCGGTGTTCATTTGATTTCTCTTGATATGGGAAATCTAGAAACCAAACAAAAAGCGGAAGAAATTTATGATATTTTACAAAATTCAAAACTTGAAGTATTATATGACAACAGAGATGATAAGACAGCGGGAGAAAAGCTTAATGATTGCGATTTGATAGGTATTCCCGTGCGCATAGTTATCAGTCAAAAGACGTTAAAAGAAGAGAGCGTTGAAGTAAAGAAAAGAAGTGAAGAGAAGACAGAATTAGTGAAGATTAAAGATTTAATTGATTTTCTAAAAAATGACATTCAAGAATAATTTAAATAAATATTTTTCCAGCTTATCACAAGACATTGCTATTGATTTGGGAACAGCCAATTGTTTGGTTTATGTTCGCGGCCGAGGAATTATTTTGTCCGAGCCTTCAGTCGTGGCTTTGAATAAAAAAACTGGACAGGTTTTAGCAATCGGTAGAGAAGCGGAAAAAATGGTGGGAAGAACTCCGAGCCATATCGTTGCGATCAGACCTCTTGTTAACGGAGTTATTTCTGATTTTGAAGTAACCGAACAAATGCTCCGATATTTAATTGAAAGAGCCAGACAGGATAAGTTTACTTTCTTGAAACCGAGAGTAATTGTCGGTATTCCTTCCGGAGTAACCGAGGTTGAAAAGAAAGCAGTGAGAGATGCGACCAAATCAGCCGGAGCCAGAGAAGTATTCTTAATTGAAGAGCCGATGGCTTCAGCGATCGGAGCCAGAATGCCGGTACAAGATCCTTCTGGTAATTTCGTCGTTGATATCGGAGGAGGAACCACCGAAGTGGCGGTCATCTCTTTGGGTGGAATCGTGGTCGCCAAGAGTTTGAGAATTGCCGGAGACAAATTAAACAACGACATTATTCAGTTTGCTCAGGAAAAATATAAATTATTAATCGGAGTGAGAACAGCTGAAAAGATTAAAATAAATATTGGAGCGGTATACTTTGAAAAAGAGCCTTTGAAGCAGGACAATAAAACTATGCCGATGAGAGGAAGGAATTTGGTAACCGGTTTACCCGAGGAAGTGATTATTTCTCAGACCGATGTCAAGAAAGCATTAGACAGATCTATCAATCAGATAGTTTTAGAAATCAAAAATACAATAGAAATGACCCCGCCGGAATTATTGGCCGATATTATGAAAAAGGGAATCGCTTTGTCAGGCGGAGGAGCGCAATTACGAGGATTGGATAAAATGATTGTTAAAGAAACCAATATTCCTACTTACATTATCGAAGACCCAATGACTGCGGTAGCGAGAGGGGCGGGAATGGTTTTGGAAAACCTTGATGAGTTCCACGATGTCTTGGTTGAAACAGAAGAATTGCAACCACCAAAATAGTAATTAAACAACAACTTTTTAGTTGTTGTTTTTATATAAAAATGATCAGAAAAATTAAACCGCATACGTTAGATAAATTAACGTTAGTTGATAAATGTACTAATGCATATCTTGTAGCTACAAAAAGACTAAATAATAAATATTATATAGATGCTTTTGCCGGAACAGGAAAATGCTTTCTTTGTAGTAGAGTACGTTGTTCAATTAATAATGATGAAAAATGCCGTAATTGTGGTAGAGGTAAATTTATTGATGGTTCATGTCTCAGAGTTTTAAAAATTAAAAATAATTTTGATAAATATTTTTTTATTGATTTGATAAATTCAAACGTAAATTTATTAAAAAAATATGTGAACGATGATGAGGAAATTGATGCTAATCTTAAAGAAAAAATAGAATATATCAAAGGTGATTCTAATAAGGTTTTAAAAAAGATTTGTGATAAATTAAAAGATGAAAAATATATAGGCTGTTTAGCCTTTCTTGATCCAGAAGGTCCAGAATTATACTGGGAAACAATAAGATATTTATCAGAAATTCCTAAAATTGATTTATTAATTTTATATGCATACGAAATGTCTTTAGTTAGATTAACTGGAGAGTATAAAGAAAAGTTAGATAAATTTTATGGAGGAGAAGAATGGAGAGAAATTTATATGAAAGGTTCTTCTGCTCAAAAAAGAACAAATAATCTATTAAATTTTTATATAGATAATTTGAAAAAGTTGGGTTTTATGGTTGCTGAAAAAAGAATAACAAGAAAGATGAGAGGTGGTCATGCACTATATCATTTAATTGGAGCCTCTAAAAATAGGGCGGGTTTTAATATATTCCAAGGAGTTTTAAACGACAAAGAACTTGATGGTCAAAAAAAGCTTCCGATATAGCATGGTGTTTTTTAGAATAAATAGTATAATATAATTGATGGAAAAGATATTAAGAAAATCACTATTATATAAGAGCGGCGTTGAATATGCTGATTATTGTATTAACCATGTAGAGGGTTGCTCTCATGGTTGTAAATTCCCTTGTTATGCGATGATGATGAAAAAGAGATGTGGAATGATTAAGAATTATAATGATTGGATAAAACCCAAAATAGTGGGGAATGCTTTAGAGTTATTAGATGTAGAAATTCCTAAATTAAAGGGGAAAATAAAGGTAGTTCATCTTTGCTTTACTACGGATCCTTTTATGTATGGAAAAAAAGAAGTTCGTAATTTGACTTTAAAGATAATAGAAAAACTTAATAAAAATGGAATTAAATGTACTGTTTTAACTAAAGGAATATATCCAAAAGAATTAATTAATACTGATAAGTATGGAAAGAATAATGAATATGCAATTACCTTAGTCTCCCTAAGTAATAAATTTAAAAAAGAATTTGAACCGGGAGCAGCTCCATACCTAAAAAGAATAAAGTCTTTAAAATATTTACATGATAATGGTCTTAAGACGTGGATAAGCATGGAACCATATCCTACCCCCAATTTAGTTAAACAAGATTTATTAAATATTTTAGATAAAATTAATTTTGCTGATAAAATAGTATTTGGAAAGTTAAATTATAATGTTAAAGTTACTCAATTTGAAGATAATAAGTCTTTCTATGAAGAATGCGCAGATATTGTTATAAATTTTTGCGAAAACAACAACGTTAAGTATCATATAAAATATGGAACAAAAAAGGTTGATAATAAAAAGACAGAAAATCTTTTTAGAAAGAAATCAAACTTACAATTAGCTGTTTAATTTTTCTTAAAGATGTATTTATTAAAAAGTTTTAATATGAAAATTAGAGAAATTAAAACAAAAGAAGTAGATATATTTTTAGATTTTTTTAAAAAATCTGTAAAAAATCAATTTGACGAATATTCTAAAAAATCAAAGGATTTTTTATTGAAAAGAGAATGGACAAAAGAAAGAATTAAAAATTCAATTAGAGGAAAGTACGTTATTTTTCTTTTAGCTTTTGATAAGGAAAAAATTGTTGGGTATTTAATCGGAGGGCATCATTTTGGAGGAATTGCTACTATTATGTGGATAGCAGTTGATGAAGGTTATCAGGGAAGAGGAATTGGAAAAAGGTTATTAAATAATTTTATATCTCTTTTAAAAAAAGAGGGAGCTCATAAGATCAATCTTACAGTGACAAACAAAAGAAATATCGGCTTTTATGAGAAGCTTGGATTTGAGGTTCAATGTTTTTCAGAAAAAGATTACTTTGGACTTGATTCTTATCTGATGTATAAGGACATACAGAAGTCTAAGTGGTAATATTGACACAATATAACTATTATTGTATTATATTTTCAATAGTTCTTTAAAAGGAAATTGTTTTCGTAGGTAGCGCTTTTGATATTTTTGTATCAAGTGCGCTACCCACGAATTGGGTATGCTACTACAAAAGAGGTTTTGAGAAAAAATGACCGTCAAGGTTGAAGTGGTCGCAAGACTTAACGACCCTGAAAAAATTGAAGCGATGAAGAGAAATCCCAGAGACTGTAGTCTTCGGGAAACAAAGAGCGGAGTGGCTGTTTACCTTCCCTTAAAGAATGGTATCTGTTACAATGTTCCTTCTCTTCTGTATGATGAAGAATTTCGGATGAACATCAGCGAAGGCAGAAGCAATGACGGCATGGTTACCGTCGTCTGTTCCATCGATGGAAAGCCGTTCAGGCCTTTCTGGGTGAGGGGCAGAAAGAACCAAAGGGAAGACGACAAAGAAGTCGATGCTCGTTTTTCTCTCTACGGTTCGGTCTGTGTCATCACCTTAAACCGGCTTGGACTGTTTATAATCCAGAAACTCTGGGTTGAGAAAAAGTACGGACGTGCCGAAGTGAGGACTAAAGAATTTTTCTCCACTGTTCTCAAAAGGAACGGAGGAAAATTCATCTTCAGCGAGGGCATGTTCGGAACCAAGTCGTTTCTTGGCTATTTCGAAAAAGCGACCAAGGCGGCGATAAGGAAAGCCAACTCTTTCGATGGAGGCGGTCCAATGTTTTTCCTTGAGAAAGACCCGGTTGTAGTTTTTCACGATGAGATGCCGGCAGGAATGTCTCTTGATAACAGGAAGCCTGGAAAGACTGTAATTTCCGGCGGAATGACCGTAAGAGTCAACTCAGAAACTTAATCTTTTTAACCCTTGTTTGGACAATCCAGATGGGGGTCTTTTTATATGCAGAAAAAGCACTTGACAATCCCTATTAATCTGCTAAATTAGTACATACATGATAAATATAAAGAAGATACAAACAGTAAATAGGCGGTTTTAAAAAATAGCTTAATTTAAGTTGTTTCTAAAAGCCGCGCGAAAGCGTCTTTTTTATTTCGTGTAAAGCATTTTGATAAATT
>Ga0265297_10003971_pt1 | contig 25239 bp, 48 predicted proteins | sample Munlanlwell13791_FD_192502 | JGI IMG/M metagenome (GOLD analysis project Ga0265297, IMG submission 192502) | Leachate microbial communities from a municipal landfill in Southern Ontario, Canada - Leachate well 137-91 | ecosystem: Engineered > Solid waste > Landfill > Unclassified | place... | reverse complement strand
CAATCTTCTGTGGAAGCATCTGTTGATGCATTACCAGCTGAAGGAGAGATAAGAAATGGAGATTCCCAGATACCGAGACGTCCTGGTTTCTTCGATGAAGAAGCAAGACCCCAGTATTTAGCTTTTGTGCTGTCTTTCGCACCGAGTTTATCTGTATCAACACGTGAAAGCATCACATGTCGATATTTTCCTTTGTAGACGTTTACAACACCTGAGTTGTTGCTCGTAATATCAGCACTGGACTGTAAGTATTCACGTGCAGTGTTGACTGTATTTGCGTCATCAGTTGTCCAGAGAATGTCATAGTTCAATGTCATTATCTGACCAAGTTGATTGAATGTGTTGTTAATAATCATCGATTCCATGGATTCAATCGAACCTTTTGAAAGCAATGGGTTATTCGCCAAGATATTTCTATACGTTGTTGAAGAACCATTCAGAAGGTGAAGGCTATAGAACAATGCAAGTGTATCGCCAGTTGCGATATTCAATGTTTCGTTGTCCATATCCGTATAAGTCGTAGCTGTGCCGAAACCAATGCGATGTTGAAGGTCAAGTTCCATTCTATTAGGTACGAGTTCACCAAGTTTAGTAAGTCGTGTAATAACTTCAGGATATTTGTTATATTTCCGCATTTCAACGGTAATAACTTCATCAAGACCTCGACGTTTTGGTTTGATTGTTTTTTCATAGCCTTGCGAGGTACGTGCTCGTTCTGCTTGGTCACCTTCACCTTTAAGTTTTGCATACTCTTCGAGGTCGTATTCTGTATATGTACGAGAATCTCCTGAATTAGCAGGAATCATTTCTTCCGCAAATATACCCGAACCTCTTGCTTGCATTGGAGCGCTCTCAAGAGCCTCCATGAAGATGACATCGGCGATTTGAGTAAATACTGGTTGCGAGACTGTTCGTAAATCTGCGCCTGTCATATTAGTTAATTATTATTAGATTAGTAAGCTCCGTTGACTTTCAGGTAGCCAATAACCTTTAATGATGTTGAACCCGGTTTAATTGGGCGAAATACATCATTTGACGAGTCATCAAGGTCGACATTTGCAGAATCAACGATACCGCATTCAACTCCACCATGAGTGGCTTGAACGAATGTATCCGCAGTATCTGCTTCAACCAAGATGTGCCGTTCCGTAGGAACGATTACTCGTTTTAATTTACCTGTTGTTGCGTAATCAGAATCTGTTGATGCGATTGTTTCAGCAAGAATTCCAGCAACATCGGTATCGTTATCATCAGCGGCTGCAAGGTATCCAGAAGTCCATTCAAGCAACGTGTCTTTTGTAAGAGCAGTTGATGCTGTGATTGGAAGACTTTCTAACCTGTAGGCGCCTTTAATTACTTTAAACGACATATATTATATGTAAGTTTGTTAATAAGATATTTGTGATTTTAACGCGTTCACATGCGAAATTGTTGGCTTTTTGTTGACAACTGGCGCCACCAGCGAGTCTGTTACCAGAGAGGGGAGTCCGTGCCGTGCCACACCGACTCCTTTCTCTGACAACAAAAAACAGCGAGACACTGAATAAATGCAATATATTTTGCATTTTTCAGTATTGTCTCGCCGTTCTTCGGTAGAGAATACTATCTATACTATAAACTATTTCGCTTATATTGTCAAATCAATTATCAAGTTCTACACCATCCCAGGCTTTTAAAATCCTTACAGGTTGTCCGTCTCTCATTAATACAATAACTTCTTTATTTCTGAATCTATGACGTAATGCCAAAATAAGCAATTCTTCATGTATTGTCAATTTAATGGGTTCCTTCTTCTGCATTTGATTTTCCGATTAAAACCGAATCAATATGCGACATTCTCCTCTCTTCAGCAGGAATCCCATAAAGTTTATCAACAGCCTGTTTTTGAGTCTGATTCAATGAATAAATTGTCAAATCAATAAGTTGATTGACTTCTTCAATTTTTACATCCCAAAGTAACAGGACAGCTAACAAGTCCTTTGCTACATTTTGCAATTGCGTACGTTGTAATGTTGACGCATTTGACACCTCATCTGTCAAGGACACTTCGTACATCTTTTGTGTCAGACTGATTGACGATTTATCTTCAACAAAATGTAGAATAAATCGCTTGTCTTGCTCTTCTACATTTTTTATCTCAAGGTCTCCGTAAAACTTATTTTTTGACATCTTGTTTGTTGTTAGGTTTATCTGCTGGAACTTTCTCATTCTCTAATCGTGTAAGTTCTTGAAAAGCGCCTTCGAGTTTCAACATCTCATTTTCAGATGATTTCATAAGACTCAACGCATTTTCGTGTAACTTTTTCTGCTTATCATATAAAGACTGAAGTTCTTCTTTTCGTTTTTTGATATCCATGTAATTAACGATTAACAAATCTTTGTTCAATTTTATACAACTTACCGTTTACATCAACCTCAAGTATATGTCTCATATCTTCATTGGTGTAATCTTTTTTAACAATACCATCAATATGATTTTGTTTTGAATTAAATTCTCGTAATGATGTAGATTTCTTTTGACCATCAGCAAACTGAATATCAAATAAATGACGTTCTGCCCAATTACCTATATCATTTTTACCAACAAAATTTTCTGTTAAATCGCTCCACCATGTAACTATTTTACCGTCAAAAGTAGCGAGTCTTACAACAGATTCTTTTGGTCCTTGATTCTGTGCATTATGTTTTGCGAGTCGCCCTTTATCTGCTACAGAATTAATTAAAGAACGTAAATCTTTGTTATCTTCACGAACAGCCTTGAGTTCGCTAATAAGATAGTCAAGATTTTTTTTGTCAACCTGCACCATAGGTTCCTTTGTTTTATCTTCGGTTTTCATATTGATTTCTGACATAGTAGTTATGTTAGTTGATTAGATTTTGTTATATTTTTTCAGTTTTTCTTCACTAATACCAAAACCAGCAGCCTGTGCTTTAATTTCTTCTGTATCAAGATTGTTTTTTGTATTTTGAACTTGCGAACCACCACCCGCACTAATGTTCATACCTGTAAATGCAGAATCATCTGGCATCTGACCCATGTCAATCTGGGCATTGATAGTGGCTTTCTTAACCTTTTTTACAATTTCTTCTGCCGTTGAAGAGGGCATATTCAGAATGTCTATATTCGCCTTAATCTGTTCCTTAAACTTTTCATCACCACCAGCAATACGGGCAATTTCTGTATCAAGAAAATGATTATTCACTGCTTTTGTAGCTGACTCTTTGGTTTCTTGCAACTCACCTTCAACTTTTGCAAGACGGTCTTTGAGTTCAACCTCCTGTTCTTCTTGAGTTTGAGTTTTTTCTCTAAGATTTTTGAAATTACCCACCTGGTCTTTAAGTTTTTCAATCTCGTCCTCTTTCGCTTTTACCTGAGATTCAAATTCTGTTTTCGCTTCTTGTTTGGCTTGTTCAATTAATTCTGCTGTTTCTACTTCCAATTCTTCGGGAGTAGACACCTCAACATCATTCCCTGCATTGTCTTTTAATGTAACTGGCATAGTAATAAAATAAATAATAAAAACTAACAATAAAAATTGTTATACCATAAATAATTTTTGATTAATTTTCATAAGCGCGATTCTTTCGTAGCCTATTGCACGTTTAAAGATTATGTTCGATAGTTTGATGGAAGTGTTTGTAATTTTCGTGTATATGGATTATAAACACTACTTGTTCCTGAAGTATTTTGTGCTGGCTTTGGAAGTGTTGAACCAAGTTTTGTACCACCGATAAGTCCTGAACTACGTTTTTTTATTGCATATTTCTTGAATTTCTTTCTTTTCATTAGGTCTGTCTTTTTAAGAGGTGTTCTCATGGGTGCTATTGACATATAGTTAATAAATTAATTAATTAATTTCTGATAATGAATTATGTGGGTCACTAGGTTCTTCTGGATGCACAAGACTTTCATATTCACCCGCATAGGTTTCTATATCTTGCATAAATTCATCAAGAAGCCCGACCCCTCCTCGCGAAAAAATAAGTCCTTCAAAATTAGTAGACTTGTTATGTCCATTCTGGATTTGTTTCAGCATCTTAAAATCCGCAATTTGACGCAATAAAGGAGCTACACTATGCAATTGAGCAAGAGCAGATGTATACGCTTCCCCCTCAAAAGAATCCATTGGATTCTGAAGATTATCAATATCTATGTGTACTGTTTCCTTCATGTTATTGTGTAGATATATTGGAATTAGAGAGTAATTGGTTCATTCCGGCTTGTTTTACATTAGGAGAACCAGGTTGTGGTGTTGCTTGACCAGAAGTTCCTTCTTCCTGAGGGAATGGATTCTCAGCAGGTTGTTCTGGAGAACCGAATAACTTAGCTGAATCAACTTCCCAATTCTCAGAAAACCGTTCCTTGAGATATTCACGATTTGTCATATCTGGGAAGTATAGAGACAACTGATTCATGAGTTCACTGAATAATACCTTATTAATCGCATTAGTCTTCTTCTCGCGTGGAGTAACTGTAATATACCACAAATATTTAGATTTGAGAATCTCACGTGGTGATATATATATAATACGTACTGGTTGATTTTCTTCTTCACTTAAATTTTTCTCTTCTTGCAATATATCACGAGATGGCGGTATTTCATCACGTAAACGTACTATTCTCCGTCCTTCTCCTGCACCTTCAATGATGGTTGACCTACTAATCTCCCGATATTTATTCATGAATTCACCTGTATATTCATCTATCATCTGACCAGTTACTTTCATCCAATTTTCTAATATACCAAATAACCTAAGCCATGCAAGTTTCCTTTCAAGGAGTGAGAACATAAATACAGTAAGCCCAATCATCATCTTCGCTTGTTTTTGTACTTCCATAATTTGTGTGGCTGTGGGCGACCCAGCTGGTTGTTGACCAGCGAATGTTCTATCAACGGTGTTTTCATCAATTGTACTCTGCAATAATTCCAACACATTAAATTCAGCGCCTTCAACAGCACGCGTATTCGGGTCAGCGAGTGCGAGTGTTCCTTCGGGGATGTTCATTGTAATACGCCCAGGGTCTAAAACCCTAGCATCAACACGCCTAGAACCCTTGTTAATTAAAGGCGGAACCAATGACTTCTGTGTCTTTTTCAGTATTAATCGAGTCATTTCATCAAGTAAAAGTGCCGGATGTTTTGTTTTCGCTGGTAAAGATTTACCGTACGCAAATTTTGTTGAAATAGGCTCAAGTACCTGTTTTATGATATTATATCGTCCATGTTTCCATGGCATTGGATATTTAATAGGAGTCAGCATGATACCATTTGCCAAAACCATGAATTCATTTTTATAAATATCTTGATACAAAATAACTTCAACCATTTCTTTTTCAGTTGTATCGAATAAATGAAATGGCGCATATTTACGCTCCGTATCGTCTAACACCCAGGTAGCCATTTTCTTTGGAACATTATCCCAACGAGTAAATTTCCCATATCGTGCCTTTGCCTCTTCATACGACAAAATGACAACCGGTGCAATGAACGGTTGTTTATTCATGTAATATTCACGGATATCACCTAAAATAATATTCTCATTCGGCAATATAGTCCTCTCAAATCCTTCAAAACTCTTTTTTAGTGTTTCCGTAAATGACGCTTCATGTGGGTCGCCCTTAAACTCTTTTACGATTGTCTTATGTGGCTTCCACTTTATACGCCACATATCTTCAATAAATATCGTGCCCTGTTCAAGGGTGTGATACTGCCGGAGTAATTTGTTCTCATCATCACCTACATCGTCGTTATCTTCATTTTCCGCTGTCACAAATAACACGTCATCCATAGCCTGACCAAGTGCCTGTAGTTCATGATTACTTTCATCAAATACCTGAACATCAGGGGCTAAATCAAGATTATTTAAAGCCGACAAATAGGAAAGTGCCTTCTGCCTAACCGTACCCTTTGTGTAATTGTTATCTGATTTAGAGTGCTTTGGCTCGACATACGTATTCATGAGCTTCCTATTCGATTCCGTATACCCTAAAAAAGTTTGTCTATCAAACTCATCGTGCGGACGGTCGCGCATAACCTTAGCATTCTGGATACGCGTTTTTATATAACCAAGGTACGCTCGTTCCTCTTTATTGTAATCAGGAATATTTGGTTTCTGTTCCTGTTTACCATCAGGAGTCGGTTGAAATTGTGCCATAGATATCAACTATCAATTATATTTCACTCAAAGGATTATGTGGGTCAAAATCCTTTTCGGCACGCTCTTGTTCTGTTTTATATTCTTTTGTCCAGCCATACGGAGCTTCCGCAATCTGTGTCTGATATGCCAATGCATCAATCAAGTCATCATCTGAACCTTTAGGAAAACGACGCAATTGCGGGATTAAATTTTCGCATTCGCCCTTAACGTGTTTTATTATACCATTTTTGTAGAAAGGAATCAAGCCCCTAATACGAATTTCCTTTGCCGTTTGATTGTGTTTCAGTTCTGCAATAATACTACCATCACCTGAAAAACGAGATTCTTTGCCACGGCGTATAGCTTCAGACTCAATAAACGGCTGTAACGCGGACAAGAATATGGTTTTCTCAATACCTATCTTTTCATACTGATTCTTCTCATCCAGGGCAAAAATAAGGTCAACGAGCGCGGCCGGGCTAATTTGATAGCGCTTCGCTTTAATGTTCCAATACCCATCACTATCTACACGATTATCAATCACACCAGTATAATTTGACTGACTTGTCATCGGACCAGCTGTATCGATTGTTAAGAACCTGCGCGTCATTTTCTCTTTCACGCGCTCTTCATCAATTTCCTGGAACCACCCTTTCTCGAACACAGCGGACTCTGCATCAACTGGATTTTGCTGGTACAAAGAAGACCAGTCGTATGGGCTAATATCCTTTTTCGTTTCCAGCAAGTTCTCAAGACTGAATCTTGATGGCCAGAGCGCCGTACCCTTTTTCCTGAAAAACGAAATCGGCTGGCGTTGCAACTTACCATCAAGGCCGAACACAAGTTTATGATACCTTATTTCTTCATCCTTCTCAGCTATTGCTGGGAAATTAATCACTTCCCACTGATGACGCGATTGCTCTTGCTCTTGCATTTGCAACATACCAACGAGGTCCGAATCGTGCCATCTGGTAATGACCACGATTATGGCGCCATCAGGCCCAAGACGCGTACGCGCGGTAGACGTATACCACTCCCATACAGATTGCCTGATAATAGGACTTTCCGCTTCCTGCCTGTTTTTAAAAGGGTCATCAATAATTAAACAGTCTGCACCTTTTCCAGTGGCCGCACCACCAACACCAACAGCGAGATACGCACCCTTTCTCCCTTTAATATTCCACTTTGATGCGGACTTTGAGTCCTGCGCCAAAGAAACATCTGGAAAAATATTCTGCCACTTCTCATCATCTTGGAACATGTTCCTCACTTTGCGCCCGAAATCACCAGACAAATCAGCTGAGTAAGACGCGGCAATAATCTCTTTATCGGGATACTTCCCAATATACCAAGCAGGAAAATGAATAGAAGCAAGCTCACTCTTTCCATGTCGCGGAGGCATCGTAATAATCAACCGTTTCAATTCACCGGCGGCAATGAGCTCCAATTTCTCAGCAATGACTTCATGGTGCCAATTAACATCATAACCAGGGAAATGGTACTTCACTGCCTCCAATAAATGTCTCCGGGCAAGCTCGCGCTTGGCCAATTCAGCTTTAGCTTGTTCGGCTAGGTTCATTTGTTTCTTGATTAGCATCCTTACTATTGGGCACTTCCTCAAACTCACCAGGAATAATATCAGCTTTATCTTGGGCTATTGCATAGAGCTCTTCGTCCGTGAGCTTCTTCATAGAGTCGCCCTTTGCGCTGAGTTCCACCTTAATCTGAAAATTGCCCTTAATCTTGTGTGCGCGGTCAAGTGACTTATCCACCCATTTAGGATTTTTAGAGTTCAATAGACTGAGCTCACGTTCCAACAACACTTCATCAGGTACATAAAAATCAAGCAACTCTTTAAATGAAGGGCTGTGTGCAAGGTTATAGGCACTTTGTGGCGTGACCATTGATTTTGGATAACCAGCATCAAGCATGGCTTTCTGCATACTACAACCATTTACCAGCGCTATATGCAATGCGCTAATTTCACGCTCCATCCTTTCATCGGACTTATTCCTACCGCGACTACTGGGCGATGCATTTTTATGGAGAAACTTATCCAACAACGCAGCATCAACAACAATCTCCTTTTGGTTAAGGCCTTCTTTCACGATAATCGTTTTAAATTTTCCTTTACTTTGTTCCGACACCTTTAGTAATCCGATAACGAATCAAAGACTTACGGCCACCTTTCTTGGTGCCGCGTGGATTATTTGAATTTATCTTAGCTCTCTTATCACTCTTCGCACGATTTCTTGACATATATACGGGGTCAAGGAATTAAGTTAATTAGCTAATGTAGTAGGTTCGTGAGCTCGTCGGATAGGTACCTGATGTATAGGTCATAAACGAACTGGCATCAACCAAGAATGTTTCACTACCAACCATAGAACCTGAACCTTGGAAAAAAGTTGTTGTTTTACTTGGATGAAACTTTAAGCTCAATCCAAATTTTTCCAGGTCAATCTCCGATATAGCACGAGCCTGAGACGACTTTTCTTGGCGCTCTTTGATTTTATCAAGACGCCCTTCCTTCAAATCGTCTAAATCCATTTTCAGGATTCTAATATTCTCTTCACTGTTCGCTTTATTAGCTTTTTCTTTCTCCAAGCGCTCTAACGTGTGCAGTGTTTGCTGCTTCACTTCCTTAGAAAGGCGCTCTTTGAACTCTTTCTCTGCTTCCTTAAAACCTTGATTGTATTCTTTGGTCATATATTTGTCTCCTTTGGACACTTGACCCCGCGTAATATGTCACCAGCAAGAAGACTGGTGAAAGAAGGCGATGTGGCACGAAGCAATACGATTATAACACATATACCTTGACAAAGCAAGGCGATGGTGGCGTAATGTTTTCGAAAATTTTATAATTTTTTTTGGGCTCTAATACGTTACAGTTGATATTTTACAATTTATAAAAAATTTTTTGCGCGGGATACTGAGGGAAGTGCATAGCAAAGATTAATATAAAATTTCGGGGGCGGGGTCGAATCGGGGGGATACCCCATGCCCTTGACATATTGCACGAAAAATGTTGTAAAATACCCTTTTTCAACCAACAACAAACAAAACCAAACGGAGTGCATAGGCTAAAATGGCTAATGTTAGCCAAATGTATGTGTCGCAAAATGACTGTTAGGCGACACATAGCGCATGAACACACAAAAAGGTACAACGTACCACCAAAAAAGGAAAATACACTGCTCGAAAAGCAGGTATGTAGTAGCTGAAAACGCGTTGCTGTCTTCTATTACAGTATGCCGTATTTTGCTAACCTTAGCCAAAAAGCTTAAAAAGCGGGCACACATGGGCACACATGGGCACGCTTCGGCTTTTCTTCGGTTTTATCGTTTCATGCCCATTTTCATTACCTAAAAACACGTGGAACACATGGGCACACATGGGCACGGTTCTTATTAGTATATATATTATACTTTTTTCATATACTGGATAGCACAGGGAATGTGTGCCCATGTGTTCCAGTCACTTTTATGTTGCCCTGCTTACATAAAAGCGGGCACACAGATGTGTGCTCAATGTGTGCTCAATGTGTGCCCACCACATGTGGATAACTCACAAATCATCAATGTTTATAGGCCTTGACAGCATATTTTAGCTATGATACAATGAAGCTATAACCTAAGACAGCAACACAAGAACCAGCACGCAAGGTACAAAACAAAGGCGAGTACATGCGAGAGAAGAACCTTGACAATCTATGAAACGTACCGACTGAATGGCTAACGATATAAATATGTTTTACACTTTAAAATGGCGTGGTACATCTCATATCAGAAATATCGAGGCAAATACACTACAAAAAGCGAAGGAAAGATTTGCGGAACTTGAACTTGTAAAATATGAGTATGTGAAAGGTAGAATCCAACACGTTAGAAAAGCAAGTTTTATCGAATCCATAACAAACATGGAAAGAGCAACGGCCTAGCCGTTCGCTCGGTACGTTTCAAAATGAAGCGGTAAACCTTACCAACTAACATATAAAGCTATGAAATATACCGAAGCTATCAAGCGGTCGGCCAACGGCTATGCTAACGCCAAAGGTGATAACTACAGGGCAATAGTCTGCGAATCACTAGCCGAGCATACTAGCCTAAGCCGTGTAGCACTCTACAACTGGTCGAAAAAGCACATGGTAGACCCCAGCGATTTATTCAACGGCTACAGCAATGGTCGATACTCATTCCTAGACTTAATTGCAGCCGTGCTGAATGATACTGACCCGTCATTCCTTACGGCCTAACCAGCCAACCCTACTTGGTAGGGTCTACCGCTTCAACACAACGGGACACGCAAGAGCTACACAAGGCGAGGTTTATTTTAACCTAGCTTTTGAGAACGGAGTTTATATGGAACTTAAAAAATGGGAACTCAAAAAAATTGCAGACGATATGCTTTACACAAAACATGCGGTAGAAATTGGCACAATAAGTGGTGAGGATAGAAAACAGTACAATCAAGGCATTATGGACTTAGCAGATAAATTAGCAAAGTATTGTGAAGAAGATAGATAACCCCTTTCTCGCCTTGTGCGTCTCGTTGTGCCGACACTCCACGGATTGGAGTACATACTGCTTGCCTTGTTTATTGGGTAACAATGAAAAATATGAAATACGAAGTAAAATGGGAACAGCTTGAAAGCGTTGTCATAGACGCTGAAAGCGAAGAAGAAGCAAGGGAAAAAGTTTTGAATGGTGATTTTTCTGACCATTTTGTGGAACATGGGGGAGTAACAAGCGACCCCATTGCAAAACGCATTCAATAGTCAACGCCTAGTACCCACTAGGCAAGGCGAGCAGTATCAATCAATCGAGGTGCAAGCTTACCCGCTAACCTTAAAACTATGCAAAAAGTGGAATACTGCGAATGCGATACACTAGACGAGGCAAAAAAATGCCCTTGTGTATGCCACGAAAAAATTAAGGAACTAACAAACAAAGTCGGACAGCTCGAAAACGAAATACTCGAAGAGCGAGAAAAAAACGACTAGTTTACCCCTAGCGGGTAGACTTGCGCCACGATTGAACCTCACACGCTAGAGCATAACGCTAGGGGCTTTATTCCTAATTTATAGCATGCGCAAGCATACTATTCATGCCCTAGAGAACGGAGAAAATTTATGCAAATTAAACTATACTATCACAAAACAGACGGTGGTGCTGAATACTTAATGGATACATTTATTCCTTGGAAATACAACGGAAAAAGTGGAAAAGAGGGCGCTATAAACGAAAATACAAAATACGTTGTACGAATTGACGGAAACATTGAAAAAGACGCTGAATTGAATATAGTAGAACGATAACAATTTTCTCCCCTAGCGTGTGAGGTAACTCACAAAACGTGAGCGAAGCGGTTGCCTTGAATAGCAAGCACGGCATTCAACTTAGTTTGCACCACCAGTCAGTTTACTGACTCGAAGGGATAATACTAACGCCGTTTCGTCTCCGTTCTATCTTATCAAGTAATAAAATCTATATGAAAAAGTACAAAGTAACTTTTTACGAAACAAGTTACATAGTAGAAGCAAAAAATGCAGAAGACGCAGAACTCGAAGCCATGAATCAAAAAGACAAACATGAAGAAAAAAATGGTTATGAGGGCTATGTCGAGCAAATAGACTAACTACACAAAATAAAATGAAAAACAAAAAAGAAACCTTAGACAAACTGAACGAACACATTGACCGACTCATCATGCAAGGTCGTGATGACTCGGCTCACTACAAAAAGCTATGCCGTATACATTATCAACTAACTCATAATTAAAAACAAAACAATGAATACCTTAGCAGACATTCTCATCATCATCGCATTCTCGGCTTGTGTCGGAATAATCTTAGCCAAGCAGTACAACGTAAAATAATATGCATAGCTATCGCATAGAATCGTTCGCAGACGCCCGACCTATCACAACCGAAATAATTGAATCATCAAGCATTTCAAGTGCTGTGGGGTTAGGCGCACGAATCACACGCAAAAAATGCAAAGGTCGAAGAATCCAACAGTTAGTAGTAAGAGCAACTAAAATATAAAACCATGCACAATAATCAAATCAACCACGAAGCAGAAATCGCACGCTTGAACTTAGAGCGCAAATATCTTCTTGCTGGTACCGAAGTACAAAACGCCCTCACCATTACCGTAGAACTCATGGACATTAACGCGCTTATCGCTAACCATACCGCAGTGCGCTTGTGTGAATGTATTATGAACAATAATCAATAATCATATGACCGACTACACTCAAACCACAAAGCAAATCACTCTGCACAACTGGCAAATCGCCGAAGTGTCAAAAATACTGTGCAACATTTCCGAACTCTATCGGAAAAATAAACAGTACGACAAGCGCGGTGAAATTGAATCGATTATCAAAGCGCTTGATATATAGTGTGCGTGGCACACTATATAAAACCACGAGTCAGGCGTGTCGCCTAACGTACATCTTACAAAGCCAACCTGCTTTATTATCAGCGCATGATAATAAACGACAAGAGTCAGGGGCAAGGAGGGTATGGTGGACGATACACTTGACTTGTGGTTTTATATGCGCTCCATATCTGGTATACTTATATGGACGTGTACGACAAGAACATTAACTTTTTCTTATGAACTCGAACACAAACGCGCCAGACCCTTTGCCTAGTGGGTGGCATAAACGCCCGCTAGACATTAAAAAAATAAATAAAAACATAAAACATATGAAAAAAATACTTTCACGAGGGTCAATTTGGACTTGTACGCTTCCTGACGGCACACTGTATGCGTTCTTAGTGGCCGTTTTCGGCTTTCTTATCATCTTTTACGTGCTTATGGTACAAAGTACACAAGCGCATGAAAAAACGCTAGAAAGTACCTTTTTGTCGCAAAAAACCATATTCAAAGAGCAACTCAATCAAGACAACGCACCAAAATTATCTGATTTGGACAAAATTCAACTGTCCGCGTGCAATGGCGACGAAAATTGCGCGAAAGACTTAAAAGCCCTTTGCACATTAGAAACGAACTGTAATCCCGAACGCGTTGGCGACGGTGGCAATTCATTTGGCCTGTATCAGATATATCGGCCTGCGCATCCCGATATATCTGTCGACCAAGCAAAGGATATCGTGTGGTCAACCGAGTGGACATTGAATCGTTTACGGCATTACGGCTACGATGACCCAAGTACAAAGGACTATGCTATCATGCGCCATAATGGTACGGCTTATACGCCAAAAACTTTGGCGTATCTTACGAAGTTTAAATCAATAAGAGCAAAATTATGAAGCTACAATATATTTTATTGACGGTTTCAATCGCAATCATCTGTATCCTGTTTTCGTTTCTCGCGTATGTTTTTGCTGTTATAGGTACAGCGTACGTCGAGACAGTAGACATAGCGCTAAAGTACGAAGCGCCTGAATATACAAATAAAAATTTGTATATAAACGCTTTACCACAAATTCCTGACAAGCCAACGTCCGCACCTGTTGCTTTGAAGGTGGAGGAACCACAACCAGCAAAGGTTCAGGAATCGCCCCAAGCATATCAGGCGCCTGTTGTCGTGAGCAAGACCGCGAAAGAAACTGTCCCTGAAATCATAGAAGAATCGCAAGACGTGATTGTACGGCTCACGCAAAAAGAAAATGCGCTTGAGAAAGCAATCAATGCTATTCGTGTGGCAAACAATTTGCCGGAACTCATACCAGAAAACTGTTTGCGCGATGCATCTGAAATCCGCGCCGAGGAAATGTTTGACGGTAACTATTTTTCGCACGCAAGGCCAGATGGTTCGCGTTTTTGGTCAGGGTTATATTGCGATTATATAAGCCGTGGTGAAAACTTGGCAAAGAAACTAAAACTTGACGCGCCTGACAATTGGATGATTGACTCATGGATGATGAGCCCGACGCATCGTGCTATTATTCTTGATGCGAAATGGCAGTACATTGGCATCACAACCGTAGGCAATATTACTGCTATGGAGGTCGGTTTATGACGTACGTTGTACGTCATCCTGCGCCGGAGTGGCCAAGCGATAAAGGCATCGCACCTGTAATGCGAAGACCGTCGGTTTGAATCCGACCTCCGGCTCCATATTTTATGTACGAATTCGTACACATCATACGTGGACAATCGTGGGACATCCCACTCATAGTTAATAAGGTTTTTAAAACTGTTCCTTATTGACCGTAGGTTATCCACAATCACACTCCCCCAAAACACCGTACATCCTCAACCATGTGCGGTGTTTGGTTTTTATGACACCTTGCGCAATATAAAAATATGTGGTACTATACCTCTTGTCTTATCCGTGCTCACACAAAGCAAAAATGATAAAGGCAAAAAACATTCAGTACGCAGTCAAGAGACCCATTTTCGTGAGGATATGGGGCGTCTTTCATTACGCGCTTCCCTCTTGACTGCGTTTTGAGTGGTTTTATGTATGTGTGATACACATACACACTAGCTGATTAATTTTAAACCATATGAACTCCCTACAACGCCAAGAAGGCGGTGACCATTACAGGAAAATGAAAATCCAACCATGGGAAATTATAGACGCGCACAATCTTAATTTCTATGAAGGTAATATCCTGAAATACTTATTGCGTAAAAAGGATAGCAGGATAGATGACCTGAAAAAATTGATTCATTATGCGGAACATCTGTTGGAGTTAACACAAAAATAACCCATGGCACAGAAGCGTATACATAATAGAGTATTGGTCGACTCATTCCTCGCATCAGATGACTATAAGCACAATCTTCTGTACTGCAGAGGCTTTGACCTTTTTTATTTGTACAAAGAGGGCTTTTATAAAGAGCTCCCGACTCAGGAATTCAAGCAACGTGCATGGGAATACTTAAACCAAAATCTTTCATCAGACCAAGATGTCACGCCCACGACAGTAGAGCAACTGGTGCAAAGCGCAAAGTGGCAATTAGCAAATCAGGTAGACGACCTTGACTCACCGTATATTGCATTTACCGACCAGCTTTATAACACGGATACATTTCAATTTGAATCGTTTGACAGGCGTAAAATAGCGGTGCACCATTTGCCGTTTACGACTGCAGAGCTCGACATGAAGATTCCGTCGTTCAGGAAATTTTTGAATACGACCATAGTAAAAGATGACCTGACGACACCTGACGAAGACCTGATACACGTGATACAGGAAATGTTTGGCTATTATCTTATCAATAATCTAAAAGCACAGGTCGTTTTTTTCCTTGTCGGCCCAGGTGCAAACGGCAAGTCAGTCATGTTGAATGTATTGGAAAAAATGATAGGCCAAGCGTTCGTTTCCGCCATGTCAATTGAAACATTGACGACTGATAAGTTTGCAACCGCCGGCCTGATAGGTAAGAAAGTCAATATATGCAATGAAGAAGAATCGCGCTACTTGCGCTCGGACAGATTCAAAGCGCTCATTTCAGGTGACCTCATACAAGCAGAGCGCAAATTTGAGGGTACCTTTGCGTTTCATCCGAAGACAAAATATATTTTTGCATCGAACGCATTACCTACTTTTGACGGTGTGAACTACGGTTTAAAGCGTCGCATAAAAATTGTGCCCTTTAAACGTGTGTTTAAAAGCCACGAACAAAATAGGCAGTTGACCGAAGAGCTGTTATCTGAACTTCCGGGCATCGTAAACTGGGCGCTTGGGGGTTCGCGCAGGCTCGTGAATAATGAATACGAATTCACGGAAAGCGAAGCCGTGAAAGAAGCGGTATGGGAATTCGAAAGCGCGACATCTAGTTCCTTGATGTTTTTCAGGGAAAAGTATTCACCAGATAGAGAGTTCACAAACTTTGTCTCAAACCATCAATTGTATCAAGAATATCAACAATGGTGTGTTGATGTTGGTAAGAAGCCACTGAACGCTATAAATTTTCATCGTGATATTAAAATGAATATACCGGATATTAAAACAAGTCATAGGCGTATTGATGGTATAAATGCACGCGGCTACTTCATTCATACCCGTGATTGGGCTGATGTCCCACTAGGCGGTGAACCAGAACCAATGACAACAGACGACATATTTGATGCATTAAAATAATATGGATAAGAATATAAAAAATGAAATCCTTGCATCTGAAACAGGAAAAGCAATGTGTCGTGATAAGATTCAAGAGATTAATAATGAGATTATCTTGATACGGAAAACGATACGCGAGCTTGATGTCAAAAACACTAGTGTTAGTGATGACCAAAAATGGTACTTGGATTGGCTCATCGAACGCTGGAATGATGACTTAGAACAAAAGGAAGCAGAACTCAAGCGCTGGAAATTTCGTGCCATGCCAGAGAGCAAGCGTCCGCAAATGTCGTTTGATGTAGATGATATAAAGCAGATACCCCTTGGGGGTATATTAGAGACACCGGCTACATGGAATAGCCCGGAGCGTGCGCAGTATTTGTGTCCGGTGCATAATGAAAAGACTCCTAGTTTCTTTTGGTATAAGCAACAGAACCGATGTCATTGTTTCGGTTGCGGACTTGATGAGGATGTAGTAGGATTATATATGGCTATGCATGACGTAGATTTTAAGGAGGCGTGTCGCGACCTTCAACAATACATATGAGCGATGATTCTCAACCACTATTTTCAGAACAACATCCCATACCTCCTTTTTGGAAACGAGTAGGATATTGGATATATGTTTATTTAATAAAATGGAATCGTATTAAAGGTTTGGAATGATATGACCAAAGCTCAGCTTGAAACTATCATTTACTCAACGGCGACGCGGGCAATGATGAAAGGATATGGGCTCAATTACTTTCGTGAAACAGGCATACCGCAAATTATAGAGGCAGTGCGTGTGGCGGACATAAAGAAGTGCGACAATTGTAGCAAATCTATGCAGAAGTCCTTGTGCCGTGATTGCCAAATGCTTGAAGGTTTATCAAATATATTTATTAGGTAATTTTATTAAACGTAGTTTAATACTATGAACGACATACATCCGATACTAAAACAAAAGATAGATAGGCTCTTTGAAATTGCACGGATTCCTTATAACTACGACCTGCGTATTACATCCGGGTACCGAAGCCCTGAAGAACAGCAAGCGTTGTACGAACAAGGGCGCACAAAGCCTGGGAGTATCGTAACAAATGCACGAGGCCTTCCAATCTGCGAGTCAGACCACTGCAAAGGACTGGCCGTTGACGTTGTAGACCGTAAGAACGGATACAATATCAACTGGAAGTTATTAGGACAACTTGCCCGCAGTGTGGGGCTAAAATGGGGTGGAGACTGGGCGCAGTTCCCCGACAAACCGCACTTTTATATTGATAATCCAATAATTAATGACCCTATGAGAACAGACAAACATGACTACATATTACGCGCACGCACGTCAGGAAAATTTGCATTCGCAAAAGCTGGCACTGGCAAGAAACAATTGCTCGATAGAGAGGATTTCGGTTTAGCATTAATGACATTTCTTGACCGTCTTAATGCCGGTGAATTCGCTCAAGACTACATCGTTAATGTAGATGATAAAGAGTGGTATGAGTACGAAGAAGTCGCTAAAGGAACGTGGATATAGTTATCCACAGCCCTTTACTTGCATAAAGTAACAATCTGTATTAAATTAAAGCTATGAAGAAACGAGGAACAACAACCCCGCAGGATAATCCATTGTATCTGTATGCTGAAACACATAACATGACATACGATGAAATGATTAAACTGTCCGGGATACCAGAAGCAACATTTTTCCATTTGTTGCGCAAGGCGCGCATTGAGTTTGATGATGTGACGGTCGGCACAGCACGCAAGCTCAAAGCATACTTTAAAATTAAGTTGATATAATTAACTAAGAAAACATTATGGCAAAGTCAGATTTACCAAAGGAATTAGACGGCGGAAAAGAAGTAGAGGCGAATTGGATTAAGTTCGAAAAAGTCGGTGACTTTATTAAAGGAACACTACTCAAGCGAACATTCCAGAAAGCAACAGACCCGATGTACCCAGACCAGTGGATTTATGAAATTAAAAAAGATGGCACGAACGAAGTTTGGAACGTCGGCATTTCAGACCGCAAGATTGGCACAGTTGGCCGATTGAATAAACTTGCTATCGGTGAAATTGTTGGCATTCTTTTTGAAAAGGAAATCCCTGCATCGAAACCAGGTCGCAAACCAGCTAAGGCATTGAAGGTATTGAGCTATGGCATTGACCCTGAAGTTGCTATGCATGCAGATGAAGAAGAATCTGCTGAAAGTGTGATGTAATTTGTTTAGACACTGCTCGTGTGCGCACCTTACAGCACATGAGCAGGTATAAGCGCGTTACTATATAAACCGAGTTTATATACACATGGAACTAACACAAAAAAACTATTTCTCGCGCACGAACACTGCGATAAGCAATTCAAAGGTAAAGGATTTTTTGGTTGGCAAGGAGTATTATTATCACAAACATATCAAACGTGACCTCGATGAATCGCCATCCGAGGCTCTTGTTGTTGGTTCGATACTCGACAAAATTGCGCAACAGGGTACGTTGACCCATTTCCGCAGATTGTATCAAGTGTCGGTGAAGAAGTCCGAGAATGCGGAACGCTTTGCAAAGCAGAAGAGTAAGAGCGATAAGTATATATTGACCCGCAGACAGTACGATATGATTGAAGGCATGGCGACTAAGATGCTCGCTAGTCCTTGGTACAAGTGGTATGGAGAGAAGACTAAGAAGCAGGTTCCGTTGATGGCAAATTTAGATATGATTTATGATAAAGGTGGATTAGATGATTTGCGTGTGTATAATAGAATTAAAATCTGCGGTCTCCTAGACTTCTTAACCATTGACGGTGACACGGCCTACATAGACGATTTAAAAACGGCACCGAACGATGCGCTCTATTCTACGACGTCGTGGTTCCAGCAATGTAAGCGCTTTGATTATTTCAGGCAGATGGCAGTTTACCGACATTTAGTTTGGGCGAACTATAAAGATATAAAACAGGTTGTCTGCCGTCATGCAGTAATAGGCAAAGAGAATTACCACCCTACGAAGCTGTTTATTATTCCTGAGTCCATGATGGCTGGGCCAATAGAAGAATTTGTAGAGGTCGCCAAGCAAATTGCAACGACTACCGATTGGACTGAACAGCTTCCTGATTGGTCGAGGGCTGAAACATTAGATGAGGAATTAATAAACCTATGAGAAAAACACGCGTTAAAGCATTAAAGAAACATTTCACGGAAAAGTTTGGTCAAGCACCAAGCAAGTTTGAATTTCGTAAGTATAAGAAGGTTTACATAGGCCTAAGGTCTATGCCTACCTCGCAGAGACCGGAATTAAATCTTCGAGACAAGATTACATAGCGCTTCGCACTATGTAAGAATCCCCTCTGTCCTGCTTGCCATTCTATCTGTCAGATATCTCTCGTGCAGATACCGGAGGGACGACAGGATGGAGGGGACATATAAATAATAAAACCTATGCCAAAAACAACATTACCAGACATTGAATCCGAAACCTACCCAATGCCATTTCTATGCATGAACTGTAACCATAGATGGACGGCAGATATACAATTGCGCTTTCGTGTCGCATACTCACAGCTTGAACACGCCATGATAGCGCGTGACCAAGCGAACAGTGACAACGCACAAATAATCATGTGTCCGAATTGCCATTGTCTTGAAGATGTGGTGAAGGATACGACCTTAACTAACGAAGATAACCTTAACGACGATGAATAAAAAACATCCAGGAATCGGAGACTGTTTAATTGCTGTATTAGTTTTTCCTTTTTTAATTTTAGTTTGGATTGGTGTATTAATCTTATTAGGGAATGCATATTTTAGAGCTCGTTTAATGGAATTAGAAAAAGTAGATGATTCAGATAAAGATAAAGAATAAAATTGAACTACATGATGCACCTGAACATGTAAAACGCGTTCTTAGAAAGACACTCTCACTCAGCAACCCACTTTATTTCAAGATGCTCAGGATGGGCAACCACCGTGCCCTGTACGCAACCCCAGAATTCTTTAAATATTACACAGAGCATGATGATGTGATGTACATAGGCCGGGGCATGGAAGACAGACTCATCGCATACTTAGACAAGAATAATATTGCATATACCTATGACAATCAAATTCAATGCCCAACAGCGAAAGGACCTGGGGTCGGCACACTTAAACTCCGTGATTATCAACGAGGAGATATTGCCGTTATTAAAAGAAATACGCATGGCATTATTAGACTTGGAACAGGGTATGGCAAAACGGTTATCGCCACAGAACTTATACGACACTTGGCAACTACCGCTCTTATTATCGTACCAAGAACTCATCTCCTTCAGCAGTTTGTTGATACTTTCAAACAATACTATGGATACGAGGTTGGAATACTCCAAGCTCAGAGAACAGATAAACGAGAAATTACGGTCACTACGTTCCAAACACTTATAAAGAGACCTGAGTTCGTAAAAGAACACTGGAAAAGTTTCGGTTGTCTCATAGTTGATGAATGTCATACGGCGGTCACAAAAAAACGTCTACAGGTCATCCAGTCCTTTGCTCCGAGTTACTTATACGGTTTAACCGCAACTGCACGCCGTACAGATGAGCAAGGAGAGGCATTACACTTTACCTTTGGTCCAATCATAATAGACAAGGAAATGGAGCAACATACACCTCACGTCGAGATTCTTAAAACAGAAATGGCTATTCCGGTACGCGAATATCCGGACATGGTGTATGACCAAATCAATAACCCAATACGGAATCAGCTTATCGTGCAAGCAATACTGAAGGAAGTGCTCGATTCAAGGCGCGTGTTGGTCTTAACAAAGCGCATTGAGCACTACGAGAGGCTTCATGAGTTACTGACACTTAAAAACCCATTACTAGTCATGCATGCCATATCAAGTGGTACAGGGCAACGTGAGCGCATTCAGCTACTCTCTGACCTGCGTGAGGGGAAGAGCGACTTTGATGTGTTGCTTGGGACGTACAGCATGCTTGCAACAGGCACAGATATCCCGTCACTTGATACGTTGGTCTTTGCCGGTGACCTGAAATCGGATGTCTTAGCACAGCAGGCGGTTGGCCGTATATTGAGATTATTTAAGGATAAGCAAAGCCCAAAGATAATTGATGTCGCGGACTTTGGGAACGGCATATTCTTGCATCAGTTTAAAGAGAGAAGAAGATTTTATAAATCACAAGGATGGGTATGAAACCTGAAGATAAAATAGAAGGTATTGTTTTGGTATATCTTAGTGAATTGCACACCTATGTAGGTAGACGTATTAAAAGTCGTGCTGAAATGAGTGCGATTGAATATAAAATGTATGTAGTTGGTGCATATATGATTAGAGATATGTTACAATTTTATAATAAGAAAGTATGACCGAGTCCGATTTGCAAAGCCGCTTTACTAAGTACATGAAACACCATGCGCAGGAACATTTCTCTGCGTCGGTGTTCTATGAACTGAAAATCACAAAGACTGGCTCTTTGCCGTTTTCCCGTATTGAAGACCACCAAATACAAGCGCTCTTGGATGTAAAGTTCGATGCACTATGCCATAAAATCAGTGATATGTCAATAGGCTTCAAACCATTCGACGGTTTTATAGCAATAAATGCAAATGCCTTTATTGGTATTTGTTTCTATGTCCCACGCAAACCGCTTGTCGTTTATCTCATTGATATTATGGCCATGAAGAACGAAATTGCGAGCTCGAAACGAAGAAGTCTAACGGAAAAGCGTGCGAAGGAGTTATCCACAATTGCTATAAAATTGTAGTTTTATGACTATTGACGGTTAAAGTTTAATAGTATAAAGTAATCAATATGTTAGATATCGTTTGTCCACATTGCGGTTCGTACATACAGCCTGTCATTCATAGTACTATGAATGACAGTGGTGAAGAGTGCTTTGAGGAAGAGTGTCCGGTGTGCGAAGAATCATTAACTGAGAATTAAAACAATGAACTATAAACTCGTATTCATAAGCGGAAAGTACAGAGGAAAAACTGAATGGGAAGTAAGGCAGAATATTTTAGAAGCTGAAATATACGGTGCAATAATAACGGAAGGCTTAATTGGTAAAAACCTCTACCCCATAATCCCCCACAAGAACACCGCTTACTTTGGTGGACTGCGCTCTGACAAGTATTTCCTAGACGGCGCAATAGAACTTCTTTCACGGTGTGATTATATCTACATGTTACCTAACTGGAAGGAATCACAAGGTGCAAGGAAAGAATACGCCTACGCCATGAAACATAAAATTAAGATACTTAACGAGTAGAAAGGTCGAGTTAACGAACTCGGGGGTACTCCACCCTTTGCACATAATAAATTAAGAATTGAATATGAAATTTATTAAAAGCTCTGGATGTAAAAATAATGAGCATACCCTTGTGAGGTGTAAATCCTCACCACTAGCACACATGAGTTCTTAAACAAGAAACTTGACATGAGACGTAAAGAATTACCAAAATATTACAACAAAGAAAAAGATTTAATAATCTGCCAGCTTTGTTTTAAGGAATTTCGTACAATCCAAACCCACATTACAAGAGTACATAAAATGGATTGTGTAGAATATAAAAAGAAGTTCAAATTATTCAATGGTGATTTAATGTGTTTGAGAACACGAAAAAAAATGCGAATAAACCAGAAGAATTTAAGCAATATCTTAGAGATAAATTACCAAATAATATTAAAATGGGTTCAGCCCGCGGGAAGATAAAACCCTATATTAAAGAAATAATGTCTGAAGCTAATTTTGTGTCTCGTGGTTCAGTGAAAAGAAAAGAGAATTTATCAGCATATTGGAAAACCGAAGAAGGAAGGTTATCTATACTTAAGGGTGCAGAAAAAAGAAAGACTGGAACGTATATTACTTGTATAGAATGTGAAAAAACAAAATATGTGAAGAAATGTTTTCTTAAAACAGCAAAATTTTGTTCCAGAGAATGTCATGCAAATTATGATTTTACTCATTCAGAAAGTATAGGTAAATTTGTTCTTAAACAATCTTGAGATGTCCAATTCTGGGGTGGATAGTGGTTTAACAAATTAACTTCCTAACAGATACGGTATGTGGTTAGTAGCGGGCAGAGAACCGTGAGCGAAAGGGTCGCCATGCTATACGAACGTATATCGCAACATGGGTAATTCCACACTAGTCGATTACTACTCGAAAAGACGGAAACGAATCGCTTAGTATGTCTCCAAGAGTCCTAATGTAATCTGTGAGTCTAACCTCACCACCACATACCATACTTGTTCGTAAGTAACGCTCATTGAAAACTAGGGTCAAGTCTAATCAAGTCAAGTTATGTCAAATCCAAAAACGATAGAAGAAGAAGCGATAGAACGAGGAGAAAAACTCATCTGTTATTCAGCCATTGAGCATAAAGTTAAACAAATGGCTGGAGAAATACTTACAATTGTTGATGCTTCGATTGTAGATGAAAAGCAAAATAAAGCATTGAAAGATTTAGTTAAAGGTCGGATTCGAGAAACGCTCTTTGACTTTCAGGGTTTATGCCTGAATGGCTCTGGGCATAGTATCCAGTTCGATAACTAATTAACAATATCTTGACCCTAGTTTTAAGTGAATATGAGATACGAAAAACCAAAAAGCGGTGAATGGGTGCAGCCAATTCGAAGGGGATATAAAATGATGTGTTGCGATTGTGGGTTAGTTCATAAAATGAACTTTCGTATAAAAAATAAAAGAATACAATTTTGTGCAGTCAGGGATAATCGTGCGACTAGCGCAACAAGAAGAAAATGGAAAGAGATTTATATTAAAAGAGTTCGTAAGTAATAAATAACTAACTAAACGTATATGATAAAAGAACAACAACCATTATCAACAATCCATGAGGGGATTAAAATAATACTAGAAAAAATAGCTGAAGAGGAATTAGAATACGCCAGAAAGCGATTTAACGAAAGAGGGAAAGAAGCCGTAATGAACTTTTCGGTAACAATGCTTGAACGTTTTGATATTCAAGTAAACCGCAACACATTTACTGTCGAGTTTCGTAATAAATAATTAACTAGCCTTCGGGCGGAAAGGGAAAGAGGTATGTTTGATACAATTATAAAATGCGACCACCCTCATTGTTCTTGTGGTTTATATGAGATGGAACCCCGTATTTTTTCTGATGCTTGGTATGCAAGAAATAGATTTTTAGAGATTGAAAGAGAACAAGCATACTATCGAGGAAAACTCGATGGTCAGCGAATGTATGATAGAGGATACGCACCCAGAGATATTATGGCGATTATCCCTTGACAACAGGTAATTAAAGGAATAGAATGGAAGTATTAACAAGTAATACAACCATTATATGTCCAAACACTACACAATCAAAATGTTCAGAACAGATTACAACACAAATGAGAAATGCCTAAAAGCGATATTCCTAAATCGCTATGGCAAGAAGTTTGAGTGTCCAAAGTGCCAAACAAAAGGCAACTGGTATCTCATTGAGAGCCGAAAGCGGTTTGATTGCTCTTGCGGTTTTGGACTTTATCCTCTTGCTGGCACGATATTCCACAAGTCGGAAACCGAACTAAAGGATTGGTTCTATGCTATCTATCTGTTTGCTTCAAGCCGAAACGGAGTGGCGGCGAAAGAGATTGAAAGGCAACTCGGCGTTACCTATAAAACAGCGTGGAGAATGGCAAAGCAAATACGGCTCCTGTTTGCTCAAGGCAACCAGACACTATCGGGTATGGTTGAGACGGATGAAACCTATGTCGGTGGAAAGAGACGAGGCAAGCGGGGTTTAGGTGCAGAGGGTAAAACGATAGTGTTCGGAATGACCGAGCGTAAAGGCAAAATGAAAGCCCAAGTAGTGCCGAACGCAAAGCGGACAACGATACTGCCTATTCTGAACTCAACGATTGAAAAGAATAGCACCGTCCTCACGGACGAGTTGAATATCTACCGCACTGTAGCGAGCCACGGATACGCCCACGAGACGGTAAAACATAAGATATACGAGTATGTGCGTGGGAAAGTCCACACAAACAGCATTGAGGGCTTTTGGTCGCAACTCAAGCGTTCTTTGGACGGGACACATCACGCCGTTTC
>Ga0265297_10003970_pt1 | contig 25240 bp, 22 predicted proteins | sample Munlanlwell13791_FD_192502 | JGI IMG/M metagenome (GOLD analysis project Ga0265297, IMG submission 192502) | Leachate microbial communities from a municipal landfill in Southern Ontario, Canada - Leachate well 137-91 | ecosystem: Engineered > Solid waste > Landfill > Unclassified | place... | reverse complement strand
GGGCGCTGATGCTCCATCGAGGAACAGAACTCCGCCCGTCATTGTTGCTTGAACAGGAAGCGCATAGAGGAGAGCCGGCCGTTGTCCCCTGTCAAGCAACGGATCAGCCGCTGTTGACACTCGAGGAAGTGGAAATGCAGCATATCCGCATGATGCTTGACAGGTTGGAAGGAAATTATACAAGAACAGCAAAAGCCCTGGGCGTATCTCTTTCCACGCTCAAACGTAAAATAAAATCCATAAAATAACCTGCTTTTTTATGTTACTTTCCAGTCATTCTGAACAAGCACCTTATAAAATGAGTAAGCAAAAAGGAATAGGCAGATCAAAATAGACGTCTTGAAGTCTATTCCCAACTTGTTTTATATGGTTTTTTTCCGCGTATTTCTTTCTTCAATTTCTGGTATTTCTCTTGCAATATTGAACATGCATGCGAGGTAAATATGCCATTTGAGGAACAACATAAAAAAATACTTCTTTTGGATGACGATGTTAATTTTTTATACTCAGTTCAGGAAATCCTCAGACAAAACGGGTACCAGGTAACCATAAAAACGCAGGGGGCTGATGCGCTATCGTTTTTTGATAAAGGAAGCATGGTGGATGCAATTATCGTTGACTATAAAATGCCTGACATGGATGGGTTAAAATTCCTGAGTCTTTTGAAAAGCAAGGGGCAAAACATTCCTGTTATTCTGTTGTCCGCGCATGGTGATATCGAGATTTTTTTCAGAGCGTTGAAATTGGGAGCGTATGCAGTGATCAACAAGCCGGTAAGCATACGCGAACTGACGGAAACGGTCAGGTCCGCACTTGTAAATGAAATGCACGAGGCATTGATGGGATAAAATTGTGACAGCGGAAAATGGGGAACAGGCACTTTATTGAGAAGCCGTTCAGTCTCGAGGAACTGGACCATTATGATTCAGGAACCCCCGGGAGGAAATGATTCTCCGCCTACGCTGGTTTCAATGGCTCTGCCATAAACCGCATTGTTGCTGTGGCAATTTATACATCACCACATCATACCATAAGCACTTCGTATTGCTCCTGATGAAGATTCGGATCAGCCTTGATCAAAACTTTTTTCTGAAATTCCTTTTCCAGTTCTTCAACGCCAACACGCTCTTCATCATACAGCATATCAGCAACGACTGAATTTACCGTCACGAGCGCTTTTTTCTCGGGCGATCCCGCAAACGCTCTCCGGATTTCTCGAAAGACCTCGTAACATATAGTCCGGGCTGATTTGATATATCCGCGCCCGTCACAGTACGGACAGGATTCACAGAGCGTGCGACCGAGGCTTTCCCGAATTCGCTTACGGGTCATCTCGATCAACCCGATCGGAGAGATGTGTGATATGGTGGTTTTGGCCTTATCATTCACCAACGCTTCCTGAAGGGCTGCGTACACCTTGCGGCGATTATCTTCGCGTTCCATGTCGATGAAATCGAGAATAATGATTCCGCCGATGTTCCTGAGGCGAAGCTGATACGCAATTTCACGAACCGCTTCCAGGTTGGTTTTGAGAATCGTATCTTCGAGCGTCCTTTTTCCGACATATCGTCCGGTGTTCACATCAATCGTGGTCAAGGCCTCGGTCTGGTCGAGAATAATAGAGCCTCCTGATTTAAGCCACACCTTTCTGCCAAGTGCCCTCGAAATTTCAATTTCAACACCGTAATGATCAAAGATGGGGTCATCGGAATCGTAGAGTTTCACATGCCGGCTAAGTTGAGGAAGATACGATTCCAGAAATTCTTTTACCCGCTGATATTCTTCTTGCGTATCAAGCACCATTTTATCGATGTCCCGGGAGAACAAGTCTCGTATCACGCGAAAAACAAGGTCCAGCTCGTTGTGCATCAGCGCGGGAGCAGCTGTACGCTCCTTTTTTTTCTGGATTGTATCCCACAGCTTGCCGAGAAATTCTATGTCAGCAATGAATTCTTCTTCGCTTCGGTCCTGGCTCGCTGTTCGTATGATGTATCCGGTATTCGGCTTTCTCAGTCGGCCCACGATTTCACGAAGTCGTTTCCGTTCCTCCACATTTTCGATGCGTCGGGAAACACCGATATGGTTCACCCCCGGCATCATAACCAGATAGCGGCCAGGGATGCTGATGTATGTCGTCACCCGGGCGCCCTTGGTGCTGATAGGCTCCTTGGAAACCTGTACCAGGATTTCCTGCCCTTCCTGCAGCAGGTCTTCAATTTGATTTGTATACGTCCGCTTTCTCTTCGTCTCAATCTCAAGTTCCAGGCTCTCATCGTCCATCATGGGAGTATATTCTGAAGCGCTGTCGAACACATCGCCCACGTATAGAAATGCCGATTTCTCAAGCCCGATATCAATGAATGCCGCCTGCATTCCAGGCAAGACCTTCATAACCCGGCCCTTATACACATTCCCGGCTATGCCCCGGTCTTTTTTTCGATCAATATAAATTTCAGTAACCAGGCCATTCTCAATAAGAGCCACACGGGTCTCTTCACGGCCTGCGTTTACAATCAGTTCTGATGACATGAAGTCTCCTTGAATATATAAAAATAGATGTTCTTATTGTATCTGAGGAAGTGTTTGAATACAAGGAAGAAAAACCAAATTTATTTGGGTGGAATTCCTTTTCTAAACAGGCATGGGACTCATCCACTCATTTTGTTGCCAGCAAAACAGTCCTATTCGTTTAATTTTGAATGCCAATACCTGTTCTTTTTCAAGAACGAATAATTGCTCGATCACATCCTGCACGCGTGGCTTTATAGTTCCAAAATCCTGAAGAATGATTATGAGCGTGTTGCCTTGTCCTTTTAGCGCAACTGATTTTATGCCTGGGCGAATATCCTTCTCTTTTCCTTCCCGTGAAATAATTATTGCAGGCAAAGCCAAAAAATGTTTCAGCCGATCTTCCCGTCCCAGTGCATACAAATCAGGAATTGTCACTTCATAAACATATTGTCCAATGCTTCCTGAAAGTGAAGGAGCCTTCAAAGAAACAACTCTTGCTTCCAGAATACGAATTCCTTCCGGAAGAACCGCATTAAGCAGTTCAGGCAATTTTTGTATATCGATAAACGGCTCCACTTCCATATCAAGATATTCTGCTTCGCTCTCCATGCCAACGGAAAGCGCTGGGCCGAATGAAATTTTCGGATGAGGATTAAATCCCTGTGAAAATAAAACAGGGATTTCTGCACGTGCGGCAGCGCGTTGAAACACTGTCATACTATCCAGATGCGAAAGAAATCTAATGCGTCCGGTTTTGCTGTACTTGCATCGTATGCGAACAGCAGATTCATGACCTGTGACGCGAGAGGTGGTCATGGGATCGGTCGCATCTGTTCCCGATACACCTGAAGTGCCTTCCGATGTCATTGCATCTCTATCCGTGCATCCAACGCCGCACTGAGCGCATGCCGTCCGGCAATTCGGCGTGATTTCTTCTTTTAGGGCGCGCTGAAATTCCTGCTTTAAAAACTCAGGAGAAACACCTGACTCAACATAGTCCCAAGGCAGTTCATCCTCAAGGTTAAATGTCCTCGAAGAATACGACGCAATAGCAATCCCGCAGTCTCTGAACGATTGAGACCATTTTTGAAAATCAAATTGTTCTGTCCAGCCGTCAAATCTGCAACCCTTTTTTACTGCTTCCAAAAGAAACTGACCAATTCTCCGATCTCCTCGTGAGAATGCCGCTTCCAGCAAACTCATTTCAGGATCATGCGATTTGATTGTGATACCGCGCTTTTTCAGACCACGTGCAAGGTAGGACTGTTTTTCTCGGATCTCCTCAAGGGACGCCTGTGCACACCATTGAAACGGCGTATGAGGTTTGGGAACAAAGGTAGAGACGCTGATATTCAGCTGGACCGGCCGTTTTGTTGAGCGCTTGCCAACAGCGAGCAATTCATTTGCAAGATGAATGATTCCATCAAGATCAGCCTGTGTTTCAGTCGGGAGCCCGATCATGAAGTAGAGTTTGAGAACGTTCCATCCGTTCGCAAAAACGGTCTGCGCAGCATCCAAGAGGTCCTGATCGTTTACCGGTTTATTCATAACCCCGCGCAATCGTTCTGTTCCTGCTTCCGGCGCAAGCGTAAATCCTGTTTTCCGGGTGCTCGCAATTGCTTTGATCATCTCCGGGGTCAATGTCCCGACCCGCAGTGAAGGAAGAGAAACGGAAACACGCTGGTCCTTATAGTATCGTATCAAATCCGGTAATAAGGTCTGCATGGATGAATAATCACCTGCGCTGAGCGAGGCAAGCGATAATTCATCATAGCCGGTGCATCGGATAGATGATGCAAGAAGCGTCTTAATAGACTCTGCCCCCCGCTCCCGATAGGGACGGTAAATCATTCCTGCTTGGCAAAATCTGCATCCATGAATACATCCTCGTGCTACTTCAACGGTCACCCGATCATGTATTGGTTTCATAAGAGGGAGGATTGGTTTCAAAGGAAAAGGAGCCGCATCCAGATTCTGAATAAATCTTTTCTGTACCGTTTTTTTCCCGAACATCGGAACATAAAAACCTTCGGTCTTTGAAAGTACCTCTAGAAATCGATGCCGACTGCTGCACGACTGATGCAGTTCAATCATCTCATGAATCGCGTTCTCTGCTTCGCCGATAAAGAAGACATCAATAAAGTCGGAAAGCGGTTCAGGATTCATTGCACACGGCCCGCCTGCAATGACAATCGGCGACGTGTTGTCACGGTCTGCCGCGCGAACGGGGATTCCCCCCAGTTCTAATCCTGCCAGAATATTCGAATATGACAGCTCATATTGGAGCGTAACACCTACAATATCAAAGGCAGAAAGGGGAATATCCGATTCCAGGCTGGTGAGCGGTTTTCCTGCAGAACGGAGTTGCGCTTCGTAATCAGTCCAGGGCGAAAACACCCGTTCACAGAGCGTATCCGTTCTCTCATTCAGAATTGAGTAGAGAATACGAATGCCAAGATGGGACATGCCGACTTCATAGGTGTCCGGAAAGAAAAAACAGACTTTGGTTCTTACTGTCGCGGGGTCCTTGTGTACGCTGTGTATTTCAGTGTTAATGTAGCGTGCAGGCTTTGACACAAGCGGTAAAACGTTTTCGAGCATAAACTTCCTTTACAGGATGCCAGATGCATGATACCGGATACAAGATAAAGAAAATCTATGAACATCAGGTATCCAGCATCTGGGATCAGGCATCAATAAAATAACATAAACCGTCTTGAATGGATATTCAGAAGCAGGCCAAGCGCAAGAAACGTGGTAATGATGGATGTGCCGCCATAGCTCACCAGCGGCAGCGGAACTCCGACAACCGGAACAATACCAATAGCCATACCGACATTGATAAAAACATACAACATCAACATGGAAACAATACCGCCTGCCATCAGGATGCCGAGGCGGTCTTTCGCATTTTTTGCGACATCGATTCCCAAGAGCAGCAAGACGACATAGAGAATGATGAGCGCTCCTGCACCAAGCAGACCGGTTTCTTCAGCAATGACCGCAAAAATAAAATCCGTGTGCCGCTCTGGTAGAAAGGCCATCTGGCTTTGTGTCCCTTTTCGAAATCCTTTGCCGGTTATCTGCCCGGATCCCACGGCGATTTTCGATTGATTTGCATGATAGCCTCTTCCCAGCCGGTCGGAACTCGGATCAAGAAAAGCTTTAATTCTGTTTTGCTGATACGGCTTGAGCGAACCCCACAATTTCTTTTGCACCGGCGGCACGAATAAAACCAGCGATGCCATCAATGCACCAATGACCACGACAGTCATCACCGAACGAAAATGAATTCCTGCGATGAGGACAATGCACGACGAGGTCAGCAACAGCATCATAGCAGTTCCAAGATCAGGCTGCTTTAAAACAAGAAGAAGCGGGACAAGAACCATTGCTGCTGGTATTGCAAGATCTTTCAGGCTGTATCCGCCCTGTTTAGGATCCTCGGCAAAAAACCGGGCCAGGGCAAGCGTCATGGAAAGTTTCGCAAGTTCTGACGGTTGGAATGCGAATGGACCTATGGGAAGCCACCGCTGTGCACCCATGCCTGTTTTCCCGATAACCATGACAAGAATCAAAAGCAGCAGAGAAATGGCATATAAAATATATGCGTAGCGCCCTATGGTATTGTAATCCGGAATGAGAGCCAGAAGCATAATGACGAAACCAAGAGAGACCCAGACAAGTTGCTTATAGAATAATGACGAGGGACCTTTTGCCGTATACGTCGCGCTATACACCGCAGCAAGACCCATAAGCGCGATAAGGAGCACTAATCCCACCATGCCCCAGGACAGGTTTGCAAACCTACTTTGACTCTGCATTTTTTAAATACTCCTCGATCACCCGCCGGGCCACCGGAGCCGCAGCACTCCCGCCATGACCTCCATGTTCCACGACAACAGCAACTGCAATTTTCGGCTTTTCAACCGGCGCGTAGGCAACGAACCAGGCGTGATCCTGTGTTTTCCCGACAAGTTTTTTGCCGGGAATTTTTTGTGCGATAACCTGCGCTGTGCCTGTTTTTCCTGCAACAGTCGCAACCGGATTTCCTGCTGCATGCCCGGTGCCGCCAGGTTCGCTCACCACTCCGGCAAGCGCTTTCCGGACCGCTTCAAGTGCTTCTGCGTTAAAGTGATATTCTTCCTTCTGTTCAGATGAAAAAACTTTGAAGTCTTTTGTTTCGCGGTCGCGCATTTTCTGAAGGAGTATTGGTCTAAATAACCGTCCTCCATTCGCAACCGCGCTGATCATCTGCGCAGCCTGCATAGGGCTTACCAGAACAAATCCCTGGCCAATGCCGTTAATATAGGAATCTCCCGCATACCATTGTTCTTTTGTTCTTTTTTTCTTCCATGCAGAAGTGGGAATGAGCCCTGCCTTTTCGTCTTGAAGCTGGATGCCGGTAATGGTCCCAAGTCCCAGTTTTCGAGCATACTCGGCTATTCGATCAAAACCTATCCGTTCAGCCATGGTATAAAAATAAACATCACACGATTCCACAATGGCCTGATGAAGGGAAACGACCCCGTGCCCGTGTCTTTTCCAGCATCGGAAGATATGCTTCCCGCTTTTTATGAACCCATTGCAGGGAACCTTGTCATTCGGTTTGATAATACCAGAATCAAGTCCTGCCAGGGCTACCACGATTTTGAATGTGGAGCCAGGAGGATACACGCTCTGAATCGCACGATTATACAAGGGATGTGAGGGGTCTTTGGTAAGCCGGTCCCAGTCCCTGGGCGTAATGCCACGGGGAAACAGGTTGGGATCGTAATTGGGATGACTTACCATTGCTATAATTTCGCCGGTATTCGGATCCATTGCCACGACAGAACCGGCACGGCTGCCGAGCGCTTCTTCTGCAGCCTGCTGCACATCAAGATCCAGCGTAAGGTAAATATCTTTCCCGAGTCGGGGTTCTTCAATCCCGAGGTCCTTGACCTTTCTTCCTGCAGCATTCACCTGAATCATCCGCCTTCCGGCAGCGCCGCGCAAAAGTTTGTCATGCATTTTTTCGAGGCCGCTCTGTCCGACAAGCAATCCCAAGTCAACCTTGCTCTGTTTTCGCTGGGACTGCGACACCTTTCCGATATAACCAAGTTGATGCGAGGCAAGGCTGCCATACGGATAATGCCTGCGGTGAACAGGCTCGACAATTGCTCCCGGAAGATCGTCCTGATGTGATTCAACTATGCTCACCAGGTCCCAGGGTACCTCTTCCTTGATTTTAACCGGTTCATACCGCGTCCGCACAGATGACACATCTTCAAGCATTTCTCTGATTGAGGCGCGATCGATCTTTACGATGGATGACAGTTTCCCGATTGTTTCATCAAGATTGGAGGCGTCTTCAGGCACCAGAGAGATATCGAAGGTAAGGACATTTTCAACGATCGGCCGCCCATTCCGGTCATAAATCACTCCCCGGGGAGGCCTGATCTTAACCGGTCGTATCCTGTTGCTTTCGGCCTGTTCATAATAATAATCACCCTTTACTGCCTGAAGATACCAGAGCCGGATGAGCAGGATCAGTGCCAAAAGCACAATAAGGCCGGCGAGCAAGGGAAGCCTTCTGAGTAATGCTGTAGGGCTCACCTCGTGAAACATCTAAAACTCCTTTTGAACCGTCCGCCTTTTTAAAAGGGCAAGAATGTCTTTGGTAGCCATAAAGCGGAGCAAAACAACACCGAGCATGCCGGTGTATACAGCCTGGGGAAGAATATGGCTGACAAGCAGACTCACAACAGGAAGCGTGCCATAAAACAACGAGAGAAAAAACATCAGAAGCAACCCTTCAGCCAGGCTGAAAACCGCGAGAAAAATTCCGTTTGACGGACTGGTAATATCAAGAACCTTTCTTCCGAGCAGGCTTGCGGCAATCCCTAGCAGTCCCCGCGTAAATCCGCTCACACCGAGCAGGCTTGCTGATCCGATATCCAGAAGCAATCCTGTTCCTATTCCCAAAAAGGCGGCTTCAAGCGGACTGATAAGGAGACCGATTATATACAGAAGAACCAGCGTAAGGTCGGGCTTTATTCCGGCAATCGAAAGAGGATTGAGCAAACTGGCCTGCAGCGGAACAAGCAAAAGAAACAGAATAAAATAAACGCCTGCTTTCATTTTATCAATACCAGCGTTTCTTCAATTCGTGAAAATCGCACGACCGGTTCGGCCACCACGATCTGAAACGCGTTGGCTTCTCGTTTTGTTACTTTGACAACAACAGCAACCGGCAGCCCTTTTGGAAAAATACCGTCAAGGCCTGACGTGACCAGGATATCTCCTTTTTGAATATCAGCGTAATAGGAGACATACTTCAACGCACAATTGACAAGCTTGCCTTCGAGCAGCCCTTCCTCACGGTTCCGCTGAACCCGTACCGCAAGTGTGCTTCCCGGGTCGGTCAAAAGCATAACCTTCGATGAACCGGCAAGAACCGAATGGATTCTTCCAACCACTCCGTCAGCCGTAATCACAGCCATGTCTTTCCGGATGCCTTGATCAGTTCCTTTATTGATAGTAAGCGTGGCGGAAATCGGAGACATATTTTTGCCGATCACCGGGGCAGCGACCGACGACAAGGGATTCAGCTGTTTAAAGCGCAGTGCTTCCCGAAGCCGTTCATTTTCGTTCAAAAGCTCGTTGAGAATGGCGTGCTCGAGCTTTAAGGTGTCGTTCTGTTGTTTTAATTCCTCATTTTCGCGCTCGGTCTTTACGAGCCATACATAGCGGTTCACTGTGGACTCGATCGACCGGTAGGTTCCCGTGATCATGCGTTCAAAAAAACCGGAAACCGCCAGGATCGGTCGCTCCAAAAAAACAAATCTCCCGTTCTTGACCTGGATGGTAACCAGCCAGAACAGAATGGTAAAAAGAATGACAACAAAAATGATTTTTCTGCGCTTGGCAATAAACCCGGGCATCGTGCCGTTTCTTTCCGTTTACTCGGGTTGAAAAAACCGAGAACGAACCTTTTCCCGAAATTACATGATGATTTTTTTGAGAATTTCTTCATCATCGAGGATCTTGCCGGCTCCCAGGGCAACACACATGAGCGGCTCTTCCGCAATAATGATGGGAAGCGACGTTTCCTCCCGGAGAAAAATATCCATGCCCTTCAGCAATGCTCCACCGCCTGCCAGGACAATACCTTTATCAACAATGTCCGCGGAAAGTTCGGGAGGGGTATTTTCAAGTGCAAGCTTGATCCCGTTTAAAATCTGACTGATCGGTTCTGACAGGGCTTCGCGAACTTCGTCATCATCGAGAATCAGGGTCTTGGGAATGCCCGAGACAAGGTCTCGACCCTTGATTTCCATGGTCTGACGGGTGTTTTCCATCTTATATGCGGAGCCGATTTCCGTTTTGATCTGCTCAGCCATCATTTCGCCGATTAAAAGATTATATTTGCGTTTGATGTAATTAATGATCGCCTCGTCCATTTTATCGCCGCCCACACGGATGGCTTTGCTGTAGACAACGCCGTCCATGGAAATAACCGCGATATCCGTGGTTCCGCCCCCGATATCGACAATCATGTTGCCTGAAGGTTCGGAAATAGGAAGTCCAGTTCCGATAGCCGCGGCAACCGGTTCCTCAATAAGATACACAGCACGGCCACCGGATGAAATCGCGGCGTCTTTCACCGCACGCTGTTCCACTTGCGTGATGCCCGATGGCACTCCAATAACGATGCGTGGCCGCATAAAAGCTTTTCGGTTGTGCACCTGCTGGATAAAATGTTTGAGCATTTCCCCGGTGATGTCAAAATCCGAGATAACCCCATCTTTGATCGGCCGGATGGTTTTGATATCTCCGGGAGTCCGGCCAAGCATTCTCTTGGCACCGGCTCCTACGGCAAGAACCTTCCCTGTCCTGGCGGACAGAGCGACAACCGACGGTTCATTGCAGACAATACCTTTGCCCTTGACATATACCAGGGTATTGGCAGTGCCCAGATCGATTGCCATATCGTTCGAGAACCATCCCATGATCGCGTTAATAAACATTGTATATACAAACTCCTTTCCCTAAAAACCGGCTTCCGTGTACGAAGTACGAACGGTCTCTGCCAACCATAATACCCCCGGTTAACCGCAATTGAAACGACCTGTCCGCAACCTCTCCTGTAAAATTATTGCTGCGAGTCGTAAGGCTTAAGCGTGCATGGCTGAGTGGCACTGGATTGCTTTTCCGGCACAGTGCTCGATTTCCGGGTAACGGGGACTTCCGCAACAACCCATGTCCGTGCGATCATATCTCCGATCCTCATTCCACGCTCATCTCCAAGGGAAATCAGGAATTCAATCCCCAGAACCACGAGCCCGAAAATCCACCCGGCATACGGAATAAAGAAAAGAAAATAGGCCACAACGAAAGGGGTATTTCTGATGATCGACTCCCGAAAATGCACGCTATCAGAATGTTCAGAGGACACCACGCGAAGATTGATGAGCTTTTTCCCGATGCTTCGCTGATCGAACAAACCATCACGAATAAGAATATACGCTGTTACGGTTAAAAAACCAAGAATATCCGGCAGCCGTGACAATGCGATCACAACTAAAAGATCGATAAGTCCTGCAACTGCTCGTGTTGTAATATCCGCTCGTTTCAAGGATTCTCCTCAGTTTCATGATGATATCAGAATGGTTTCATGATTTCAAGAGTAAAAGTGGTAGAAGCGCTGATACTTAGAGTAAAAAGGGCGAAAAATTCAAAAAAACGAAGAAGCTTTTTTGCCTGAGAAGGTGTATAATGCCTTTTGTTGAAATGAAGTCGGGAAACAGCGGTGGTCTCCCTTCGATCCATTCAAAAAGCCGAACTGACACGCCGGCAAACCAAGAGGAGAATGTCCATGATAGAAAAATTAATGGCAGGCGAACAAGTGGTCTCGTATTGCACCAAGTGCAAGCTTAATCTTGACCATACCATAGTTGCGATGGACGGCGAAATCATTGCAAAAGCAAAATGCAGAACATGCGGCAGTACGCATAAATTCCGTGATCCTGCCGAAACGCGAAAAACCCGCACTAGAAAAGAGGGCGCTCAGAAAACGGTTGAGGTTCTCTGGGAATCCTGCATTGCAGAGGCAAAAGGACAGGAACGCACGTATGACATGGCCGGCAAGTATCGTGTCGGAGACATCGTTCTTCACAATACCTTTGGGAAAGGCGTTGTGCGTAAAATTTACTTTCATAAATGCGACGTGTTATTTCGCGATAAAGAGCGGTTGATGGCTTCGATGAATTAAAACCTTTCGCACCATGTGTTTTTATCCTGAGCGCGGCTGTGTTTTTTCAGCCGCATTCTATTTTCTCTCGTATGCACGAATCTAGAATTCTCATCACCTGCCCGAAGGGCATTCCTCCTTTTTTAAAAAATGAACTTCTTGCCGGATCATTCCCCATCCTGGAGGAACACCGTGCCGGCATTGAAACAAAGGGTTCGTTGCAGGAGGCCTTATTGCTGAATCTTCTGATACGAACCGGCCATCGCGTTCTTTTTCTTCTCAAGGAATTCTACGCTCAATCTCCTGACGTGTTGTATCAGGAACTTTCAACTTTTCCCTGGGAAACCATCATTCCGGAAGACGGGTATGCGTGTATAACGTCAAGTGTTAACACTGCTTCCATAAAGGATTCACGCTTTGCAACGCTAACGTGCAAGGACGCTCTGGTTGACCGAATGAGAACTGTTTTTGGAAAACGGCCGGACACAGGATCTTCACGTGATCGCACCGTGATTCATCTCTATTGGGAGAATGATCAGTGCAAGTTGTATTTTGATACTTCCGGAGAGCCATTGTCACGGCGTGGATATCGAAAAATCCCGCTCAAGGCGCCGATGCAGGAAACACTTGCCGCAGCCGTTGTGCAAGCAACCAGCTGGAACGGAGATGGAAATTTTATCAATCCCATGTGCGGCAGCGGAACACTCGCAATTGAAGCTGCTCTTGTCGCGCTCAATCGTGCTCCCGGCCTTCTGCGAAATAATTTTGGTTTTCAGCATACAAAAAATTTTGATAAAGCGTCCTGGGAAAATATGAGAGAAGATATAAAAAGGAGAGCACGAAAATCATTTCCCGGAAAAATTATTGCAACGGATATTGATCCGAAGGCCATTGAAGCTGCCCGTAAAAACGCAACCACAGCAGGAGTTGAGAATCATATTGAATTCCAGACGTGCAATTTTTCAGATACACCGATCCCCGAAGGAGGCGGTGTTGTTGTGCTGAATCCGGAATACGGAGCACGCATGGGAGAAAAAACGAGCCTTGAGAAAACGTACAAAGACATTGGTGACTATTTCAAACAGAAATGCCTCGGATACACTGGTTATGTATTTACCGGCAATCCGAGGTTATCAAAGAAAATAGGATTGAAACCGAGCCAAACATGGACGTTTTTTAACAGCGAAATTGAATGCAAACTGCTTGCATATGAATTGTATGAGGGAAGTAGAAAAAATAGAAATAAGAACTGAGGTCTTCAGAGATACCACGTGTAGTAGGGATATAAAACTGGCGGGGCGGACGGGGCTCGAACCCGCGACCTCCGGCGTGACAGGCCGGCGTTCTAACCAGCTGAACTACCACCCCCGCATGAATATTTCTGTGAATTATGGTAGGCGGAACAGGGATCGAACCTGTGACCCCAGCCTTGTAAGGGCTGTGCTCTCCCAGCTGAGCTACCCGCCCGGAACATCTTACTTCAGGAGACCGTACTATCTATTATTCAGCAATAAAAGTCAAGAGGAAATTTATCATTTTTGGCTGAAAAACACATGAATACATCATGTTCATGGAAAAAAGCATGCGTACCATCATTTATGAACCTTATTTCCTGATGTGCCCTGTTTTCCGAGCCAGGGTCTCTGCTTCGCTCAATACCCGCTCGATTTCGTCTAATCCGCGATTCCAGAATTCCCGGTCGGCAATGTCGATTCCGAGATTCCTAAAAATATTTTTCGGTGAATCCGATTGCCCGGCGGAAAGAAATTCCTTCACCAGGTGTATAAAAGAATGATCATGTTTCACAAAATTTTGAAGCGCCTTTGAAATCAGCAAACCGCTGGCATACGAATACACGTAAAAGAAATACCGGATATGGTTCCAATATACCCACCAGTTTTCGGAACCCGGCGACTGCTCGACAAACGGCCCCATATACGCGGCCATGTGATGCTGGAACAAGTCCCCGATTTTTTCCTTGGACAGATATCCCGTTGCCCGGAATTCCTGATGCAGTGACTGTTCGAATTGATAACAGGCAACTTGACGGAAAATGGAAGAAACATCATCATTTAACTTAGCCATTAGGACTGCGAGTCGCAGTTCATCATTCGCCGCCCCAAGAATTTCCTGAAGCACAAAATCCTCCATAAATGTGCTTGCAACTTCTGCCGTTGAGGTGGGAGTTCCGAAATCAAGCGCGTGTTGTCGTGTTCGAACCAGTTCATTGTTAATGCCGTGTCCAAGCTCATGGGCAAGCGTCAGTACATCATGCAGCTTCCCCGTATGATTTAAAAGAATATAGGTTGGCTGGGTTATAAGATGATGCATGCAAAAGGCGCCTGAGTCCTTTCCCTTTTTGGGATACGCATCAATCTGACCATTCTTGACGAATGCTTCAAGAATCAACCCGAACTCCGGATCGAGTTTTCCTAATGCTTTCTGTGCTAAAGATACGGCCTGGGAAAAGGAATATTGTTTTGACACGACGCCATATTCTGCATTCCGGTCATGATAGCGTAGTTTTTTCACCTTCAGAAGCTTGGCCTTCAATGCATAATATCGTGCTGAAAGGGAAAAGCGCCGTGATACGGTATCAAGCACCGCATCCACAACATCGCTTTCAATATCATCAGCAATGTGCCGCATGGTGTCCGGCCGGGGAGCGTTTCTGAGGTCGTCTTCGATTTTTTTATGTGCAAGCACGGAATTGAGTTCTGCTTCCGCAGTATCAACATGATAGGCGAGAATATCATTAAATGCTTTCCCTGCTGAATCCCGAATTGTTCGTTTCTTGTTGTTCATGAGACCGAGAATTTCTGAAAAATTCCGGCTTCGTTTTGCGCCCTGTTCTGTCAGAACAACTCGTGATTCACGCGACAAAAAACCTGCCGTCATTTTCACCCAGTTCAAATAAGATGTCGATGATTTTAAATTAAGAATTTTTTCTTCCGGTTCACTCAAATGAAACCGTGATTCAGCAAAAATCCGTTCGAGAAAATGACGGTATTTCCCAAGAGCGTCATGCTCAAGAAATTTCTGTTGCTCTTCCGGCTTTATGCGGGCAATCCGAAGATAAAAGAACAGGATATCATTCTCAATCTGTCGGCTGAATTCTTCAATTTTGTTCATTCGCGCCTTCAGCTTAGGATCATTCTGGTCCTGGCGGGTCCTGAGCCAGAAATAATAACCTTCATTTCCATCAGTGCCGTATTCCCGTTTCCAGGATTCATACTGATCGAGCGCCTGCCTGAGAACAGCCGGATCTTCAAGATAGTCTGTCCGGTCTTTCCAGGTAGTAATGAATTCGTAGCTTTTTTGTTGTATGAGTGACCGCTGTGTTTCCAACCCGGGATCATTATCCTCCCGAGCAAGCGGCGAAAGATTCCAGACCAGTTGTTTTGGCTGGAATGAGGGTCGTTTTGTCCGTGTCATATCTTCTCCTTGATTTTTATCTATCAGAAGTATACTACCGGTCGTATGAACATGTCTACTGTGTCGGAAGATGGGTAGCCGTGAGGAACAAAAATCCTTGACATTCAAACAGGCCTATGTGATTATACCGGCGAAGTTCGGAAGTCTTGTTGCAAAAGTGCAGGATGAATGCCTTGTGGTGCCTTATGTAACATTTCCGTTATCTTCAATTTTTTCAGAAGGAGGTTCAGCTGAATGGCAAACGGAACCGTTAAATGGTTTAATGATTCCAAAGGTTTTGGATTCATAACCAAAGAAGACGGCGGAGATGTTTTTGTTCATTTTTCTGACATTCAGGACAGTGGATTCAAGTCCCTGGCCGAAGGTCAGAACGTGACATTTGATGTTGTTGACAGCCCAAAAGGCCCCAAGGCAGCGAATGTAGTAAAAGTCTAAAAACTCTTCCCAAAAAAATTAAAGCAGGCAGAAATGCCTGCTTTTTTTATTTTATCCTCCCTTTTTGTCGCTAAACAAGCTGTTTATTTCATCAAGATGCCATGGTATACTGTTTGGTATGAACCAGCTCATACCGCTCGATCAGGTTCTTCACAACCGGGCTGTATCTACTCCTGCAAAAACGTTTATTAAATTTCAGGGTAAAAATTTTTCTTTTCAAGATATTGACAAGCTTGCAACCTCTTTCGCTTCTTTCCTGCTTCAGAGAGGCATGCGATCAGGAGATCACATTGCTCTTCTGTGTCATAATTCCGCCCTGTACATTGCCGCATATTTCGGAATCATTCGTGGCGGCGGAATTGTGCTTCCTTTAAATAATCTCCTCACGCATGAGGAAATACAGTTTATCTTGATTGATGCCGGTGTACGAATCTGTTTTTATGATTCTGATTGTGCGATGATTGTCTCAAAAATTGAGAAGGACAATAATTGTTCATTTATTCCCTTGTCCGAGCCCGAGATAGTATCTGCACACGATTCGTTCCCCCCATCGCAGCACACTGTTGATGATGTTTCAACTATTCTGTATACGTCAGGAACAACCGGAAAACCAAAAGGCGCACTTTTAACCCATCGCAATTTTTTAATGAATGCCCAGGCCGCCACACAGGTTATCCATATTACGCACAAGGATCGGTTCATTGTATTCCTTCCCTTGTTTCATTCATTCACTTATACAGTTTGCGTGATTCTTCCGCTTGTCACCGGCGCGATGATTTCATTGCTGCCCGGGGTGCGTCCTTTTTCCCGAGTTATAAAGAGCCTGATCCTGGATCGGATCACGCTTTTTGTGGCGATTCCAACTGTGTATAAAATTCTTGCAGAAAAAGACATGCCGCTTTTGCTGAAATGCCTTCTGCAGTTACGATTATGCGTCTGCGGAGCAGCGCCCCTTCCGTTAAAAGTGATTCATGAATTCGAGAAAGCTTTTAAAGTTCCTCTTCTCGAAGGATATGGGCTCACCGAAGCATCGCCGGTTGTTTCCATTAATCCGCTTGACCGCGCAGCACGAAAGCCAGGCACTGTTGGCCTTCCTCTTCCGGGAATTCAGGTCAACGTGGTTGATGAAAGCGGCAAACAGCTTCCTCCAGGAATGCCGGGAGAGCTGATTGTAAAAGGTCCAAGCGTCATGAAAGGGTACTTAAACAAGCCTGAGGATACAAAAAAGACAATCAAGGATGGGTGGTTATATACTGGCGACATAGCCTGCATTGAAGAAACCGGGCATATCCGGATCATTGACCGAAAAAAAGACATGATTATTGTTGATGGCCTGAACGTCTATCCCTATGAGATTGAGGAAGTGCTCCGAAGATATTCAGGAGTCCGTGACTGCGCCATGATCGGTGTTCCGCATGAACATGAAGAAGGCAAAGAACTCGCGATCATGTATGTCGTGTCTGAGGACAAGGTAACGCTTACCGCAAAAGAACTTCGCGATTATCTCGCTGAACATGTCGCTCACTATAAAATCGCACGACGGTTTTTATTTGTTTCTGATCTTCCACGAAATGCAACAGGCAAGATCATGAAAAAAGAACTCAGAAATCAATACCGCACCAAAGCAATACCCCCAGTCATCTAACCACAGGAGCTTCGCTCACACGGATATACACAGAGAAATTTCGTTTGGTTTTTTTAATTATCCGTGTCCATCAGTGTTCATCCGTGGTTCCCGGTTTTATTTGCTAAGCTTAAAAAGAGGTCTATTATGTCATCACCGCATAAAGTCGTATTTCTTTTGGATGTTGACAACACGCTGGTCGACAACGATTATGTAACGGCCGATCTACGTCGTTATATTGAGCAAGCGTTTGATTATGAAAGCGCGATTAAGTATTTTTTAATTTTTGAAGAATTGCGTGAAGAATTAGGATATGCCGATTATTTAGGCGCATTGTAACGTTATCGTTTGAAAGAATTGTGCGATCCTCGAGTTTTTGAAATATCCTCATTTCTCGTGGATTATCCTTTTGAAGAGCGGTTATATCCGGGAGTTCTGGATGTTTTATCCATGCTTGAAACAGTCGGCCAAACCGTAATTCTTTCTGATGGTGATGTTGTGTTTCAACCAAGAAAAATCCAACGGGCCGGGCTATGGAAGGCAGTTCAAGGCCGGGTGCTCATTTATATTCATAAGGAACAGATGCTCGAGGATGTTGCGCGACGATATCCAGCTGATCATTATGTCATGGTTGATGATAAGCTTCGGATTCTTACTGCCATGAAAGCGACTTGGAAAAATCGACTCACAACAATCTTCGTTCGTCTGGGACATTATGCATTTGATCCTTTGCATCTGAATTCATACCCAGCTGCTGATATTTCAATCTATCAAATTAAAGAACTCAACAAATATATCCTCTCCGTTTAAACCTAACGCTCATGATATCAGCATGGCTTTGCCCATGTCCAGTTACAAGTCGTGTAGGTTGAGCAAAAGATTCATCTTGCCAAACAGAATCTCTGTTAGTGATTGGGCTTCACATGAAAATGGTCAGCTCAACCTATGAACTACTTAATTTTTTTTAATATTTCTTTACCTGCCGCATTTGGTAACCACCATCCCTTATAGTTAATAGATCTATTTTCAATGGGTATAGTCCTCAAGACTATAATTCTGTTGAGATACGAAGAGTCCTCTGTATAGTTGTCGTGAATAGAGGCTATTTCCATCAGACGATTAGCATCAAATCGCCCTAGATATATCGCTTTTCCCGCTTCAACTTCAAACTCTATGGGATTATCAGGCAAAGTTGATGTTTTGTTAATCCTACCATAATCAAGTGCCCAGCCTGTAACCTGATATTTACCTGGAGGTAGTTGTAATGCAAAAGTGTTTCCAACGCCTTTTGGTAATTTTGGAGGAGTATTGATAATTGAGTAGCTGGCGTTTTCTGCACCACTGGACAAGATTATTTGTTCGCCCTGGGGAGTTGTTATATAAAAATAAGCCCCGTACGGTGTAAAAACGGCTCGCTCAAAGACCGTACCAACTATGATCCCTTTTGTTGCATCAACTTCTTTGATCTCGTACTTCTGTTTCAATAGCCCAATGAAGGCACACCCTGACAAGAAGAATGAAAGAAAAAGCACTAAAATAAAAGTTCTGGACACTATTTTTTTAATGAGCATTGTGTTCCTTGTTAAATCAGGCAAGTAGCTAAATGACTTAGTGAACTTTATCATGTCTTGGGCCATTTGTAAATTTAAACTCTGGAATTGCAATAGTACCCAAGTCGTGTAGTTAGGCAAAAGATTTCATCTTGTTAACGTAATCTTTGTGAAGCGGTTCGACTTCACATAAAACGTTCAGACCAACCTACGGAACTTTCCTGAAATCCCATCTCCTTCCTTCGACCACCAGCAGCTTCTCTATCTTATCTGGATCGGCAAGAATAGAGAGATAACTGGGTGCCTCGGATTGAAACCAATAGGCACCGAACAATGCGTCTTCGTCGATATCAAAAAATCCAACACCCTGTTGAGTTCCATTTTTCAAGCTCCAGCGGGAGGACATAGGGGACGTTGATACGCGACGATCATGCGGTCTGAATGTGGTGAACAGTCTTTGTATTGACAGTCTTTATAGGCTCAATTCGTGACCTTCACCTATTGCTACACATGCTCAAAATATTTCAAATAATATATTCCTGATGTAGCACGATGTCAACGATGTTAAATGATTTGGGATGGAGAATGAAATTATGATTCCTTAGAATCTTTAAACGCCCAATTTGAATTGAGGGCATAGTTGATCAGCGTTGCAGGAAGAATGGCGATGACCTGATGAATTTGCGGTATTCCACTCGGATTTATTATGCTTAGAATCAGAAACGTTGTATAACTTACTACAAGGGCAACGAACGAAACCGCATTGAATTTCAATCCCCGAATATGCAGTTTGATGGTACGTTCCCGGTGTGCAAACGTCCAGAAGTTGTGCAGAAAAAAATTGGATACGATCGACAGTTCTATGGCAATAGGAGACGCCAAAAATTTGCTTAAACCAATGTAGATCAACAAGGTAAAAGAAGCAACGTTGACAATTACACCGCTCACGCCAACCACACAAAACCGCAAAAAAGTTTTGCTCGATTGAAACCTGATCCACCAAGCATGAAGCATGAATTCCAGGATGTCCTTGATGCTCATTTTGGTTTCACCGCTTTTTCTGTTTATGAAGTCAACCGGAATCTCTCGGATAATTGCCCCTTGAAGACGAGCTTGATGTAGTAACGCTATTTGAAATGCATAGCCCTGAACCCGAAAGTCAGTGAGATCAATTTTTTTCAGCAGCGATACGCGTATGGCGCGGAAGCCTGCGGTACAATCTTTAATCGAGAAAAGCCCAGCAATGTACCGGGTGACCAAATTGCCACCAGTGGAAATCATTCGTCTGACAAGTCCCCAGTCAGCAGGAATACTTCCTCCATTAACGTATCTGCTCCCGATGACAAAATCAGCTCCTTCATCAATCGCTTGAATTAACCGAGGAACGTCCTCTGGTTTGTGTGAAAAATCAGCGTCCATCTCCATAACGACATCCGCATCCAAGGTGTCCATTGCGTACTGCATGCCTCGTATATAAGCTGCTCCCAAACCTTCTTTTTTCCCCGTGATTAAAAAAACATTAGAACTGTGGTCACGCTCCGCTCGCACACAGTCACCCGTACCATCAGGTGAATTATCGTCAACGACCAGAATGTTCATATCATGAGGAATTTTGATAAATTGTTCCTGAAGCGAATGAATCAACGGTATAATATTATGTCTTTCATTATAGGTAGGAATAATAACAACGATTTTCATGCAAAGCCTTTCTTGATTCAAAAACGCGGAGAAATAACCAGGCCAACCAGATGGGTTAACTTTTATTGCTTGCACACTTCCTTTGGTACAAATTCTGCACTTCTCGGCGTCCTCAGCGGTTACATGTGTTTTTCCTTTTCATAGAATTTTGATAGTACCTTAAAAAAGAACGAAATTATTTTTGGTGCTCTACCATGAACGATGAATTCTTATTATCCTGTAGCGTTTTTTTGTCTTGAAAAAACCGCATCAATACATATCCGCACAAAAGAATTGCAAGAAACGGGGAAAGCCAGATTGCCTCCGCCTTTGGAGCAACCAGCCGTTCAATCACTCTGCTGCCCAACATGCTTCCCGCAATTCCTACAAGGAACGATCCTTCTCTAAGCCGCTTCTGAATCAAAAATGCTTCGGCCAGAAAGAATCCGATTATCGGACCGAGCATCATATAGGTATTATTTTCTGTCCGCGGACTGAAGAGAATGATGTACAGAACAGAAAAGAAAAAAAGAAACATTGCTGATCGAACTGGATCATACCAGCGGCGTGCCAGAATACAAAGCCAGAGAGTGCCGAAAGCTGCTGTTATGCGTAAAATGGTTTGTACATTTTCTGCGATGTCAATTCCTGCGACGCGAAGAGCGGTAAAGGGGGTCGTCCATCCACGGGCAACCACACCAATGTGGGCGGCAGTCGTGGTATTCTGCAAACAGGCTCGATACTGTTCCACAACATAGCCAGGATGCTGCAAGGCAAAAGGAAGAATGGCAACAGCGCTCATTCCAATCAAAATGCGCCAGGTCATTGCGCGATCAATTGCTGCAAGGAGCAGAATGAGTATGATGACAAGCGGCTTGAGCGACACTGCAAGAGAAAGCCAGAGCGTTGCACGCCATCTGCGCGAGTCGGCAAGATCGTGCACCGCAAGGAGCATCAGGCCGGTCATGGCAAGTGTTGCCTGGCCGTTCCGTGCACAATCCCAGACCAACGGAATGCAAATAAGCGACAGAAAGAAAAAAAATCGCTCGTCTTTCTGGCCTTTTGCCATCCGACTAAAAGCATGGAGCCCTATAACGAATACAGCAATATTTATAAAACGCCACAACACTTCCCCAACGAGTGGCGGCAAGAAAGTGAATGGAATGAATAGAATTGCTGCCTGGGGAAAATAAACAAATCCACCTACTCCGGTACCGTCATACAGGTTTAGACTACGAAGCCAATTGAACGCAGCAGTTTGATACGCGGGCAAAACAGTCCTGGTGCTCCCTGAAATCATGATGAATGCAGTGATGAGAAACAGGATAAGCCAAAGAGACAACGCTTTGAGTTTCCATTTCTCATGCAGGAATGAAGGTATATTTTTCATAGAAAAATCGAAAAATTCTATTGAACCACGGGGGCTTCGCTATCTGTGAAAATCAGTGTTCATCCGTGGTTCGCTCGGTTTTCAGTGGTAAAAAACCAGCGCATTATAACACAGTAGTCTTTCCTTATCGAGCACTTTATCAAGCGATAACCGCGGGAGCTTCCGTGGTTACAAAATTGTCCGGGATTTTATTGACAATAATTTCACACTTGTTTATGATGAGCGTTCGTAAAGGAATTACTTGATAGATCATGAAAACTAAGTTCTTTTCTCTTGCCATACTCATTCTGATTTTTATTCTCTGGATAACACCAGGGCTCTTTGGCCGAGACCCCTGGAAGGCTGATGAGCCGTACACGGTAGGGCTTGTTAATCACATCGTCCAAACCGGAGACCTGGTTGTGCCCACGCTGACCGGAGAGCCCTTTCTTGAAAAACCGCCGATCTTTTTTATAACCGCAGCTGGATTCGGCAAACTCCTGTCTCCTCCTTTTGAACTATATGATGCAAGCCGTCTTGCGACTGCATTGTTCATGGCTCTTACCCTGTTATTCATTGCTCTTGCAGCCAGGGAACTATACGGTAAAAAATATGCTCCGGTTGCATTTATTCTTCTCATCGGTTGTATGCATCTACAGGAAAATGCGCATAAGCTCATCACCGATGTTGCGCTGCTTGCAGGCTTTGCCATCGCGTTGTACGGGCTTGCACTCAGCAGGAGGCTGTCCAAAAGCGGCGGTTTCTGGATCGGAACCGGTACGGGAATCGGCTTTCTTTCAAAAGGTCTTCTCGCTCCGGGCATTCTCGGGCTTATTGCGCTGGTCTTGCTCTTCTTTCCTTTATGGAGAAGAAAAGAATATTTTGTTTCTCTGGGAATCGCGGCACTCGCAGCGCTTCCCTGGTTTATCATCTGGCCGGCAGCGCTTTATTTCAGATCGCCTGATCTTTTTGTAGAATGGTTCTGGTACCAGAATCTCGGCAGGTTTCTTGGTTTTGCAAGGGGTGGCTCACAGGATCCGCACAGTTACTACGTGATAAACCTTATCTGGATTGCATGGCCGGTTATTTTACCCGCCCTCTGGTCAATATGGCATTTCAGAAAATCATGGAAAGACCATCCACTGTTCCAGATCCCGCTTGTTGCGAGCATTGCGATCCTGGGTGTGTTAAGCGCTTCATCAAGCACTCGGGCATTGTACGCACTCCCTGCGCTCCTGCCGCTCACGCTTGTTGCAGCATCCGGAATTTTCATGATCCCGGAAAGAGCAAAACGAATTGCAAATCCGATCATTCTTGCTCTATTCACTCTTCTTGCAATCATTCTTTGGATCGGCTGGTTTGCATTCATAACTGGAAGTCCGGCATTTCTTGCCCAGAAGTTACACGCATTTCAACCGGATTACATTCCATGCGTTAATGCTCTTTTACTCAGTATTGCTGTTTGCTATACGCTTGCCTGGATTATTGTTGTACTAAAAGTTACCCGGGATCATGAGTATGCTGTCATAAACTGGACGTTGGGAATCGTCATGGCGTGGGGTCTTATTATGACCCTCTGGCTGCCGCCTTTGAATGCAGGATCAAGCTACCGCGCCGCATTCACCGAGCTTCAAAAAAATCTTCCTGAAAAATTTATTTGCCTTGACAGTCAGGGACTCGGCGAGTCAGAACGGGGAATGCTGGAATATTTTACCGGAATAAAACCCCTGCGGATCGGGGGTTCTGGAAACTGCGATATGCTTCTTGAACAACGAGGGAGTGAACAACAACCGTCTGTCGTCCCTACCGGATGGGAAAAGATATGGGAATTCAGAAGACCAAGTATAAAGCCCAAGGATATTTTTACGCTCTACAAAAAGACACTACCGTAATCTGCCACCGCCATCTTTTATTACTTAACAGGTAACATGCAAACTGTTTTTTTGTAGCTAAGTCCCCCGGCACAGCCGGGGGACTTCTGTCTTCTGTTACTTTTTTTTCGTCTTCACACTGGATGTCTTGCTCAAGAAAGAAGTATCCATCCAGTCTAAGTGTTGAGTATACCTCACCACAGACCAATCAGGAAGTTCTTCATAAGACCCGAATACGCTTCTAAGGGACGATACATATTCAACATTCATTCGAATGGGAACATTTGCCCTATTGCTTGCAACGAATCGGTGATGTCCATCTGCAATAGTGAGTTTACCATCCGGGGTCCTGGCAACTTCGATTGGAGCGACTTTTTCTCCTGTAAGAAGCTTTTTGGTATAATCATCGACTTTTACCCGACTAATGCTAAATTGACTCGGTTTTATGTCAACAAAAGGAGTTCCGACAATATCTCGCGATTCAGTAGGAACATACTTAAATTTTCCGCTTACTTTCCCGATAGGAACAACCGCTGCATAACTCAAGCCTGCATCAACATAATCTCCTTTCGACAGCTGATAGGTCCCCTTTGCTACGTCATAGGGAGGAAACAAACTCAACGCAGCATCCGTTTTATACGTGTCTTGTTGTCCTTGAAGCTCGACAAAGGTGGTTGTTTCCGCTGGGGTCATATGATACATATTTTCCGCTAACCAGGCATTGTGTTCGTCATCTATATTATGCCAGGTATCGCTCACTGCATCCCCTGTATCGGCAACCGATTTTACAACTTGTCTCCCCCCTTCAATCGTTCCATCTACTGCATTGTCTATTGCATTAGAGTTGGCTTGAATTTGTTCAGTGTCTTGGCTGTATTCTGAAATCGCTCCTTGATATTCCCCTGTCCCAAGAAGTCCTCCCGACCAATAATTCAGGTTCTTATTGAGCCAGTCGGAGTTACCCTGCGTATCAGAGAGATCAAAATTTCCGCTTGGATCGATCCTATTTACCGGATTATTGCTCACATACGCATACCGGTTCATCCCTATCACCGAATCCGCACTGATAAACCTTCCCAGCGCCGGGTCGTATATCCGTGCATTGTAGTTGTATAGTCCGGTCTCGGTATCTTCTTCCTGGCCGGTAAACTTATGATCCTCTATATCATCGGGATTAAGCAGAGAGTCTTTAGCATCATCACTGCCATACGGATAATAGAACTGCTTCGCCTTTATGTTCCCTCCGGAATCAAGAATCGTGCTGGTTCCGCCCAAATGATCTTTGAGAATGAAGTAAACGCTTCCATCGGACTTCTTCTTGATCGTTGCGCCTCCGGCACTGATATAAATATGGTGGTCTCCATTCTGGTCTTTTTCCATTCCACCTACATATATTTTCCAACTGCCGCCGGTTTGCTTTTTAATGCGTTCTCCATTTGCCCCGTAGTCAAACGTGGTGGTGGCCCCTGCTTTTGTTATGGAAGCAGGTTTATTATCATAGTTCCAGGTAAACGTACGGCCGGCGCCACTGGT
>Ga0265297_10003969_pt1 | contig 25248 bp, 26 predicted proteins | sample Munlanlwell13791_FD_192502 | JGI IMG/M metagenome (GOLD analysis project Ga0265297, IMG submission 192502) | Leachate microbial communities from a municipal landfill in Southern Ontario, Canada - Leachate well 137-91 | ecosystem: Engineered > Solid waste > Landfill > Unclassified | place... | reverse complement strand
AGTATACCTGGCCGCGGTTGCAGTAAGCTTGAGCAAATGATCTATCGATGCTGATAGCTTTGTCCAGATCGGCAAGTGCATTATCCAGCTCATTTTTCCCCATGTATGCTTCACCCCTGAGGTTATAGGCGATGGTGGAATTGGGGTCAAGTGTAATTGCTTTGGTTAAATCGGCTATAGCCAGGTCAAACGAGCTATTGAAAGCACGTAATTTGGAGCGCTCGATATATGACTCGACTACCCGGTGTTTCAAACTGATACTTTTGCCCAGGAAGGCCAGCGTTTTAATAATATTTCCCTGCTGATGGTAGGCGACACCAAGCTGGTAATATGCCTCGCCCATGTCAGGCTCGGTTTCTTTAGCCAGCATGGAGTCGATATTAAAGCCGGTATCTATGTCTGCCATAGCTAAATCCATTTTGCCCATAAGGCTGTAGGTCAGGCCGCGGTCGATGTATGCCCGGGCATAATCGGGCTTAAGTTCGATAGCTCTGGTCAAATCGGCAATAGCCGGCTCATAGTAGCTGCTGCTGCGGTAAGCGATGCCTCGTTTATAATAAATCTCGGCGTCTTCAGGGCTTTTTGCTATTGCCATGCTGTAGGCATTAATGGCTCCTTGCCAGTCCCCGCCTGCTGTCGCTATATCTCCGCTTTCGATGTACTTCTGTGTTTTGTCGGCACAGGATAAAATTAATGATGGCAGCAAAATGCAGACCAGCAGTAATAATCTGAATTTGGTTTTTATCATAGAGGGCGGAACTCCTGTTTCTAAGCGGAACAGATGGCAAATCTCTGAAACGATTCTATCATATCTGTTTTAGATTATAGACGTATTTGCTAAAATATGAAAGCTTTGAACCTGTCCACAGGTGACCCTGGTATCCAGTCGCCCGACTTCGAGTGATTGGAGTTGTTAATAGGGCTCACGAGTTCTCTATACAGTACCTAACGATACTTTCAATGTGAATAGCACTGGTATTCAGGAAGGGAATGCCATATTCATCTCTGTCGAGAATCAATGGTAGCTCAGTGCAACCAAGTACTAAACCGTTGATGGAATTCTCTGCTATCATGCGCTTGACAATGGACAGAAGCTGTTGTTTGGTAGCTTCCTTTATCACTCCGAGTTCAATCTCACTCATGAGTTTATCGTGGATAAGCTGCTGTTCATCTGAGTTCGGAAGCGAAATGGAAATCCCTTTTTGTCGGAATACTCTTTGATAGAAGTCTGATTGCATGGTGAATTTTGTGCCCATGAGTCCGACTCTTTTCAGACCCATATCTACTGCTTTCGAGCATGTTTGTTCAACAATGCTCAGCATTGGTATCGGTGCTTTTGATTTTACTTCGTTAAAAACAATATGAGGGGTGTTGGCAGCGATTGCAGCGAACTGAGCTCCAGCGTCATGAATGGAATTGATACTATCCAGTAGAAAATCTATAAGGTTATCCCATTTTTGTGCCTCTATCATTTGCAGCATTCGGGTCATATTCACGCTGTATAGAACGATTTCAGGGTAATCCGCTTCATGCCCGGATTGCTGGCGGAAGACGTTAATAATTCCCTTGTAGTATTCTACAGTTGATTCGGGGCCAATCCCACCGACTATTCCAATCTTCTTCATTGAGGTACCTTCATTTTTGGGGTTTATTCTGTGATTAGCTACATTGTAGTGTCGATGGTGAGAGCTCGTCAAGAAAGACTAGCTGAGGCGTTGGATTTCAGGTGTCACCTGTTTACAGGTGTTCCTAACGTATAATTACACGAAGACAAGTGAAACGCAGGGAAGCCTCTGTGCTATAATCTGACCATTAATATTGAGGATGCTGGAATGAAAGTACTTGGTATTGCCGGCTCTCCCCGAAGCGGCAATTCGGAATGGATGCTTAAGAAACTTCTTGAAGTGGCTGCTGAAGATGGAGCCGAGACTGAATTGATACTTCTCAGGAAAACAGATATTAAGGGGTGTACTGGTTGTTTGACCTGTGAGGTGGGTGGCAAGAATCGAGAAGGTATCTGCAAAATTCAGGATGATATGAACCGCATCTATCCCAAACTGCTGGAAGCCGATGGGCTGGTCTTTAGCACGCCGGTTTATTTTGAGTTGCTTTCAGGCTTGCTCAAGAATTTCATGGACAGGACTTGTCCCATCTGGCCGAAGCTCGAGGGCAAGTACGCTGCCGGTATAGCCGTGGCTGAGGAAGGCATTGGCAAAGCGATAGATAATCTGAAGACATACGCTTCTATCTGTAATATGCAATGGGTCGGCCATGTCACTGCATTAGCTAGTACGCCTAAACAGGCGTCGAAAGATAGAGACATCGAGAAGCGCATCGAGCGGCTGGGCCACAAATTGGTAAAGGCTCTACGGCAAACTACTTAGTACTCATGTGTATCTGTTGTGTATTTAGGTGTCACCTGTCCACAGGTGCCCCTGACTGATTTGGCGATTGACCGGTTTTGTTATTATTTTTATATTCGGAGGTAAGGTTGATGAAAATGTCGGTTATTCTGGCGCATCCCGATAAAGGAAGCTTTAATCATGCCATTGCCGGAGCAGCTATAAAAGTCTTGAAAAAGAACGGGCATGAGGTTGCTTTTCACGACCTTTACCGGGAGAAATTTCCTGCCGTTCTTCCTGCCCGTGAGATTCCCCGAGACGTTTCTTTACCGCCGATAATAAGCAGGCATTGTTCGGAAATCTCCAGCGCAGAGGGAATAATCATAGTTCATCCCAACTGGTGGGGGCAGCCGCCGGCAATTTTGAAAGGCTGGATTGACCGGATCCTGCGTCCCGGAGTGGCTTATACATTTGCCGAGGGGGACAGCGGTGAAGGTGAGTTAATCGGGCTGTTGAAGGCGAATACAGTACTGGTATTCAACACGTCGAATACGCCTGTGGAGAGGGAATTAAACTTGTATGGCGACCCTCTGGAAACTCTATGGAAGAACAACATGTTAATATCTTGCGGAGTAAAGAGCTTTTACCGCAAGAACTTCGGAATTATCATTACTAGCAGCCCGGAACAAAGAGCAAAATGGCTGAGTGAGGTGGAGCAAATTACAGGTAGCTGTTTTCCCAAAAGTGAGGAATAATACCTTTTGTGAGAGTCACCTCCCAGAGGTGACCTCATATTGGCGTCACCTGTAGGCAGGTGACTGCCACAAAACAAATAAGGAGAGGTGAAAAATATGAAAAACCAAAAAAGCGAATTTATTACCACTGTTGCAATCATAACCAGAAGGCTGAGGGAAGGCAAGACTTATGATGATTTCCGCAAGGCCTGGTACCATACTACCGGCTTCGGAGTAGAGGGCGAAGAAGAAGGCGGCAGCAACCGCATGTACAGCCTGGTTAATGTATTCGATCCCCGTGAGATTGTCGTCCTGGGCTTTGCCACCACTACACTGAAGCAGCTCGAAGATGCGCTTAAGATAGATGTGAAGTATCGTGGAGAGAACCCCATGGACAAAATCATCGAGCCGGAAATAGGTAGAAAATTCTGTGCCCTGATTTCGGAGGACGATTTTTCTGCCGTGGGGGAAATACCCTATAAACCAGCCAGCATTGGCGGGAAGAGAACAAACATAGCAAAGTTCTACAAGAACCTGGAGGCTATAAAGAAAATCTTTGCAGTTGCCTCAAGGAAACGCGATGCCATAAACGAGGCACGGAAACGGAAAAAATAATTGATCAATGTCCTGATTCAGTTTTTGTAGCTGGGGGACGGGGAAAACCACATCCAATTACGGTTACCCGAAGGCGGGTAAGACGTAAGGAATTAAGGTTCGATGCCTATGATAATAAGAGGTACTGCAGGGATACCACGCCCCTGCCTGACAACATTGTAAAATTCACCCTCATAATATGCAACACCTGAGCTCATGCGGGATTGAAGGGATTTCATAGGGAGAATCTCTATGCCAACATCAATATAGTTACCAATATAAAAAGCAAGATGTTTGACAAAAAGATCATATGCTACAAATGAATATTTACCAAATTGAACCTCAATAGCCACTCGATCTTTTACGAAGTCTGTTTGATTATAACTAAAGATCGGAATTTCTCCTGCTTCTTTGATCACTTTCTTTTGCTCTTCAGGAGAGAGTGACAGAGTTTTCCTTATTAGTTTTTCACTTTTTGTAACCCAATAACTGACACGACTTTCTTCCCATTTCTTTTTACGAAGTAATTTCTTGAATATTGAGTTCATTTCTATGGGACTGTAAAGCAATTTACCCTTCATGGTCTTTTCTTTGGATACTTTGGTTTTACACTTTTCGGCATCAACATAGGTTATAACGTTCTGGATTTCTTTCCATAAGTTGGGTTTATGTACAAGAAGATATTCAAGACCATTCAAATGTGAATATGTTTCAACAATTTTCATAAAGTTGCATACCTATGTTTCTCAGTTGATTTATCTAGGAGAATCAATTGGTTTTCTTTCCGAATTACTGACCATGGGGCAATAGTAAGACTATTACAGGCCTTAGTCGGATCATAAACAGGCTTATTCATAGGGCGAGTCCTCAAAGTTCCTACAATTTCTTGCTCAATACGCTCTCTTGCTAAGTTGGCATACTTGGAAATGACCTCTGCACCTGCTCCCTTTCGTTTATGACGAATAGCCGCTATTATCGTTGTGCCGGTACCGAGGAAAGGGTCAAATACCCAATCACCTTCATTGCTCATAGACAATACGAGCCTTTCAATAAGTTCTACAGGAAATTGGCAAGGGTGGTCTGTTTTTTCAACATGATTGCTTTTAACATTAGGTATGACCCAAAGATCACCTGGGTTTTTACCGAGAGGGTTGCAAGAATATTTGCCGGCTTTAGGCCCTTTAAAATATTTCTTGCCAGGATATTTTTGAGGGGTCCTCACTGCATCTAGATTAAAGATATAATCATCTGATTTTGTGAACCAGATTATTGTTTCATATCGCCCTGAAAAACGCCGTGAACAATGAAGACCGTGTTCAAAATGCCATATGATTCGGTTTCTTAATTTTAAACCTTGATAGTTAAAAATTGGATATAAAACTGTATCGAGAGGAATAATAGAACCCTTATCAACATAATTACCGACTTGCCAACAAATACTACCTCTTGGAGAAAGGCATCGCACACATTCTCGTATTACCGAAGTCTGCTGTTCGAGATAGCTATTTAATTTAAGCCGTTTTTCATATTCCTTGCCAATATTGTATGGAGGCGAGGTAACAATAAGTTGCAACGACTCGTCAGGGATAGTTTTCAAGAGATGAAGGCAATCTCCAGGAAAAACAACTATATCCCCATCTGAAGAGAATAGTTCGGTTATTTTCATATCCTTAAATACAATTATAGAATACATCTATTGTTTTAGGACGTCAATGAAAATCGAGGTTAAAAAGTGGTTAATTTGTATTGAAGATATTACCTAAATTGTGAACTTGACAGGTATTGGAAATGTGACTAATCGATGGGTGACTTTTCATGGAAATGTATTCTTTAACTAATCTCAATCTTTCGGGATGTCTTTGCTGGCTGGAATTGAGGCCAGGCTGGTGGCGCTGGTGACTGCTTTTATTATGGAGCGGCGCAGTACTTCGGCAGTCAGCGTTCCTATTACGTTCAGATCGCCCTGTTTCTGTCCCAGGGAAAGGGCGAAGATTGTATCTCCGTCCAGCATGGTATGGCAGGGGTTGATGGCGCGGGCCATGCCGTCATGAGCCATCTGTGCCATCTTGTTAGTCTGCTCTTTGGTGAGTGATACATTGGTGGCAACGATGCCGATGGTGGTATGGCTGCCGGTACCGTCCTGGCAGCTCTGCCCCTCTTTTAAATATTCCACGGTGTTGCCGAATCCTTTGCCGTCGAGCTTTCTGACGCCGGCTGCTATTTGTCCTGTGGCCGAATCATAAACATCGCCCAGGGCGTTAACCGCTACGATTGCCCCTACCACCACACCTCCGCCGATAGTTTCGCTGGCAGTTCCCAGCCCGCTCTTGGTAGCCCGGTTTATGCCGAATAGCTGGCCGACCATGGCGCCGGTGCCGGCGCCGACACAACCCTGAGGCACCTCCCCATCGGTTGCGTTCCGGCAGGCCTGATAACCTTCCGTAGCGCCAGGCCTTACTTTGGGATTGCCGATGGCCAGGTCAAAGAGCACTGCTGCGGGCACGATGGGCACTATGCCTCCGGGCGTAAGAAAGCCGATGTTTTTCTCTTCTAAATAACGCATCACGCCGGAAGCAGCATCCAGGCCAAAGGCGCTGCCGCCGCCTAGCAGGACGGCATGGACTCTTTCCACCTGGTTCATGGGACGCAGCAGGTCTGTTTCCCTTGTGCCCGGCGCCGAGCCTCTGACATCCACGCCGGCTATCGCCCCCTGCTCGCAGAGGACTACGGTGCAGCCCGTGGCTGCTTCAAGGTCGGTATAGTGGCCTGCTTTCAGTCCGGTTACATCGGTTATGGCATCGTACATGATTTTTTGCCCGTAGCGGTATCTGTTATGACTATTCTACCATTTTCAGGTGCCACCTGTTTCTACGGTCACCTGTGGACAGGTGACCGTAGAAAACTTGTATTTCCTGTGGCATCGATTGACCGTGATTGATGGGGTTGCTAGAATGTACCTGAATTGTTTTTTCCGGCGAATACAGGCTGCTTGAGATGTCAGTTGAAGCAGTAAAAAAACAACCTGGAGGTGAGGTGATGGAAAATAAATCAATGGTAGCAGGGATCTTGTCTATCATTTCCGGCGTATTCGGTGTTTTGTGGTTGGGTTGGGCAATACTTATGGTGTATATGTTCAATACCATGTCCCAATGGGGCATGCCTTATTCTTCCGGCCCGCCGGAAGCACTTATGGTAGTAATGACAGTGATGTATACTTCCATAGGAGTATTCCTGACTCTTCTGGGTGTGCTGGCAATAGTCGGAGGAGTGTTCAGCCTGAAGAAAAAGCGGTGGCCTGTGGCATTGGCCGGGACTATAGCCGGCACCATAACCTTTTTCCCCTGCGGCATACCGGCAATCGTACTGGTTTCTATGGCTAAGCAGACGGAGTTTACCGAACCAAAACCATCTGTGTGATGATTTTCCCACGGTCACCTGTGGACAGGTGACACGTAGGAAGAACCTGTGGACAGGTGACATGTAGAAAGGGAAAAAAGAGGGGCGACCTGTAAAGGTCGCCCCCCTGTGCTGTTCAGGTATGAATTTTCCGGTTTTATAGATGGTATTCTGCCATCTGTCTTATCTTCAGTTTGCCTTTGGCGTTGCCCTGGTTCTCCGTTCTCTGCCGTGTCTGGTGTTTTTTGCCGTCTTTCTTGCCGGCATTTTCTGCGGCTTGGGAGTTGGGATTGAACGGCTTTTGCAGTCCCGGTGCAGTGTCAATACCTTTGCCGGGAACTCCTCTTTGCTTAAGGATGTCAGCCTTTGTCCAGTAAGATTTAGCCAGTATGGTGACTTCAGCGGTGGCAGTAGCGGAGACGGCCTCATTGTCAGGAGAAGTGCCGACTGCTTCGATAGTGCTGGTAAGGGTGCCTTCTTCAACTTCGCCGATAAGGGCATTGAAGGTGATGCTGGTTGAGTCGCCCGGTTCCAGGGCATCGAGATTCCAGGCTAGTATATTGCCTGAAATGGTTGGTTCTACAGCGACTCCGCCGGCCAGTGCGCTGCCAGCGACATAGCTCAGGCCATCGGGAAGAGTTTCATTTATGGTTACGGGGTCGAGCGTACAGTCACCGGTATTTGTGACCACGATTTCAAAAGCAACTTCGGTTGATGGAGTGGCCTCTGTGGGGTCAACAGTCGAGGTGATGGCGATGTCCGGCGATAGTACCGGTTCCTCAACGTATACTTCTAATTCAGTGGTAGCAGTAGCGGAGACGGTATTGCTGTCAGGAGCAGTGCCGATGGCTTCGGCAGTGCTGGTAAGAGTGCCTGCCTCAATTTCGCCGATAAGGGCATTGAAAGTGATGGTGGCATTATCACTGATTCCTAACGCACCCAGATCCCAGGACAGTGTAATATTATCTGAAGTGGTTGGTTCTATAGCGATTCCACCGGCCAGTGCGCTGCCAGCGACATAACTCAGGCCATCGGGAAGAGTTTCATTGACGGTTACCGGGTCAAGCGTGCAATCGCCGGTGTTGGTGACCACGATTTCAAAGGCAACTTCGGTTGATGGTGTTGCCTCTGTGGGCTCGACGGTGCCGGTGATGGAGATGGATGGCGATGGTACTGTATCTTCAGCATGTACGGTGGTTGATGCTGCCGGGAAGATACATAGACTCAAAACCAGACTTGCGGATGCTAGCTTTGTCCATAACGAATTTAGCAATTTCATTTGTCCTCCTTTAGTGCTGTTTGATAGTAAAAACGTAAAAAAAGTTAAAAGGTTTATGTTTTTTTGTTTGACATATTGTCTTATAATATTGGCATAATCGAAGAGATATGAAGCCGACTGATAAACTATCATTTAAAATCGCTGCGGGCATTATAAAACCGCTGATCAATGCTATCGTCCGCCTGGACATAAAAGACAAAGAGAATTTGCCTGCGGAGGGACCGATTATCGCTATCTGCAATCACATGCATCTGTTCGATCCCATAATACATATCATTAGCATACTGCCCCGTGATAGTATCTTTCTGGCAAAGGAAGAGCTGTTTCGTCCCTGGCCGGTGCCGCTTTTTGCCATATTGATGAGAGTTACCGATGCCCTGAAAGTGCCCCGGAGAGGGACAGACGCGGAAAGAAAAGAGGTAATTGTAAAATCGCTGGCTGTACTGGAAGAAGGGCTTGTGCTGGGCATTTATCCCGAAGGGACTCGAAGTACCACGGGTAAGCTGGGCATGGCTCATCCCGGTGCTGTCAGGATCGCCCTGCGCAGCAGCGCTCCGCTTATTCCCATCAGCATTTACGGTACGGAAAAACTCAAAGGAATGGGCTGGTTGAAACGTCCCAGAGTGGTGGTTACCTTTGGTAAACCGTTTTATCTTCCCAAGCTGGACCGTGAGCCGAGTTTTACTAAAGTGCAGCAATTGAGCAATCTGATTATGGAGCAGCTCTGTGACATACTCCCGCCTGAATATCATGGGGAGTACAGTAAGCAGAAAGCTCCGCCAGCCAGTTCCGCTTCCGGCAGCGGCGGGAAGATTGCACTTCAGGCGGAGTAGAGAGATTGCTTCGTCACTTCGTTCCTCGCAATGACATTAATTAGTAGCTGGTTGATAAGAACATAAATGGCAAAGAGTGAAGTGAAAGTAGAAAAAGCCCGTGAGCTTGGTTTCTGTTTCGGTGTCAGGCGGGCTATCAAGATGATTCAGGAAGCTGCCGGAGAGCATCAGGGCATAACGACCCTGGGGCCTATCGTGCACAACCGGCTGGTAGTGGACAAGCTGGCTGATATGGGCATCAAAGTAGTAAATGGGCTTGACCAGCTTCAGGATAAGTCTATTGCTATTTCATCGCACGGCGTCTCCCCGCAATTACTATCGCAGATTGAGGATCGTCGGCTTCAGGTTATAGATACTACCTGTCCTAATGTCCGCAGTGCTCAGCAAGCGATTAAGGAGCTGATCGAAGCGGGTTTCGGTGTGGTTATATTCGGCGATGCCAATCATCCCGAGGTAAAGGGGTTGCTGGGTTGGGCGGATAGAAAGGCTGTAGCCACTTTGAACGGTAAGGAACTGACCGATGCCAGCCTGCCTAAAAAGCTGGGCATCCTGTCACAGACGACGCAGAGCCGTTTACAATTCGCTGAGTTTGTCAGGGAAGTTATCAGCTTGGTCTTTCCCCGGGTGCAGGAGATACGTATTGTCAATACCCTCTGTGAGGAGACTCAAAAGCGTCAGGCGGCAGCTCTGGAGCTTGCCGAGAAAAGCGACCTGATGATAGTGGTAGGCGGGCGTAACAGCGCCAATACCAGACGCCTGGCGGAGATATGCTCATCGATAGTTGAAACTCACCTGATAGAGACCGCTGCCGAGATAGAGGATAGCTGGCTCGTTGGGAAAAAGCATATCGGCGTTACCGCCGGCGCTTCCACGCCTGACGAGGCGATTGAAGAAGTGGTAGCAAGATTAAAACAATAAATCCTTGCTGATTACCTGAAGGCGGTATAGTACTTAAAGAAATCCTAAATCCTAATATCTAAATTCTAAACAAATCTGAATTATCCAATTCCCAAATTCAAAACCGAAATAAGGTCTGGTTTGAATAATTTGAATTTTGAAATTGTTTAGGATTTAGGGTTTTATGCTCAGGATTTAATGGGCTTTAGCCCATCTGGTCATCAAGGCGGCGCCCGCCGAGCAGGTGGAGATGCAGGTGAGGCACAATCTGGCCGCCATCAGGGCCGCAATTTATAGTTACCCGGTAGCCGCTGGCGGCGATGTTTTCTTTCTGAGCAATCTTTTTAGCCAGCAGCAGAAGCCGACCCATTAATCCCTGCTGCTCTTTACTGACTTCTGTCAGTGAGCCAATATGAGCTTTGGGCACAATCAGGATGTGCCTGGGCGACTGAGGATTTATATCCCGAAAAGCGATAAACTCCTCATCCTGAAAAACAACATCAGCAGGTATTTGCCCGGCAATTATTTTACAGAAAATGCATTCCATCTTTTAGAATTCTGCTAAGAGACACGGATGGCAAGACAGGTTACAGTTCTGGTGACGCCTTCTATAGGATGGACTTTAGTGGTAACCAGATTCCCCACAGCGTTCAGGTCGTCTTGTTCGATTACGGCAATAATGTCATAGGGGCCGGTTACGGCGTCGACTGACTTTATTCCCTTAATCTTGTTGAGGATAGCGATAACATCCTTGGTCTTGCCCACTGCCGTTTCAACGAGAATGAATGCTTTGGCGGCCATAATCCCACCTCCTCTGTGGCTATTAATTTTAGCCTATTGCAGGCTACTAAGCAATAGTTTGTTCTTTCTGTTACAAGAGTAAGTGGTGGTTCTACACCGCTGTCTGCGCAGTTTTGCGTCTAATTTTTGCCAGTATAAAAGTGAATATCAGTCCGATGATACAAAGTCCAGCGACAGCATAAAACCCGGACTCAAAGGAACCGGAAGTATCCTTGAGTACGCCGAGAAGGTAGACTAGGGTGAAGCTGCCCAGATTGGCAAAGAAATTGCTGAAGCCTGTAGAAGTGCCAGCCATGCGCTTGCCCAGAATTTCCACGGGCATGGCGAACATCGGGCCGAAATAGAACTGTACGAAGAAGGCATTTACCATGATGATGGCGATGAGCAATACCATGTTGTCTACCCTGACAAAAAGAGCTGTGGTGATTGCCAGGATGATGAAGGATATTGCGATGACCATGATAGGACTTTTCGTTTTGTCCGAGACATAACCGCCCAGAATATTTGCCGGAATGGTGAGCAGCCCCCGGACAGCTACGATTATGCCTGCTACCTGCAGTGCCACGCCCTTTTCCTCGATGAGAAGACTGGGCAGCCATATGGCAATGCTCTGGAAAATGGCGAACCTGACATACTGCAAAATACCGAACAGCCACATGATCTTGTGACGGAAAAGCTGGAATACCTCGCGAAGATCGACCTTTTGCTGAGGTGCGGTGGGGCTTGGAGATCCCTTACCGAACCATAGAAAAGCAAGTGAGATAACTATGCCGGCTGCTCCGAAGACGATGAAAGGGAAATGCCAGCTTGAACCAGCAGCCAGAGGAGGGCCAAGACCGCTGATAAATACCTGGGCAAGGAAAAGTCCTGATGAAGCCAGACCCATAGCGGTTGCTCTTCTGTCCGAGCTGAACCAGCTTGTTACCAGTGCCAGGCCGGGTGCGAAAAGAAGAGCGCGGAAGAGACCGGAAAAAGCCTGGTTGGTGACTGCCTGCCAGTAAGTGGAAGTAAATCCGAATGCCAGGCAAAGCACCGTGGTGGTTAAAACTCCGGTGACGAATATTTTTTTGTAGCCAAAACGGTCTGCCAGATATCCTGACGGGATTTGCATTATGGTATATGCCAGGATGGATGCTGCCGAAATGGCGCCGCCTTCGGTAAAAGAGAGGCCGAAGGTTTTCCTGATTTCAGGCAAAAAGATAGCTACACCATAAAGGGAAAGGTTCTGGAAAATCAGACAGAGCGTTACTAAAGAAACGGTTATAATTCTGTTTCTTTTGAAAGCCGTACTCTGCCCGTCTTGCGTGTCCATGTCAAAAGGATAATGTATTATGATATCACTAAATCACGGGTAGAAATAAATGTCCCCTCGCCTTGAAAGGAAAGGGGACTATATCCTGTTAGATTCCAGTGGTAATTACAGTCCGGCGGCGTCTAAGATTGCCGGTACTTTGTGCTCCAGTCCGATAGCCATGATATGAGCGCCCTGGCACATGCCTTTGGTATCGTTAATCAGGCGGGCGGCTATCTCGATGCCTTTTTTGATTTTATCTTCGGCTTTGTCCATTTCACCAATAAGGTCATCGGGAACGTGGATACCAGCTACGTTCTTGTTCATGAACCGTGCCATACCTGCTGATCTGAGAAGCACTATGCCTACCATTATGGGCACACCGAACTGTTTAGCTTGCTTCATAAATGATTCGAACTTCTTCGGTTCGTATATTGCCTGAGTTTGAATAAACTGGGCGCCGGCCTTTACCTTCTTTTCCAGCTTAAGTAGCTGTGGTGCCAGGGGGTCGGCTCCGGGGGTAACACAGGCACCGAGGAAATATTTGGGCGAGCCTTTCAATTCTTTACCTGCCAGGTCTTTGCCCGATTCCAGCATTTTGGCAGCCTGCAATAAGGAAACAGAATCGAGATCAAATACAGGCTTAGCCTGGGGATGGTCTCCCAGAGTAACATAGTCACCGGTGAGGCAGAGCACATTTTCTATGCCGAGCACGGCGCCGGTAAGCAAGTCCGATTGCAGGGCAATACGGTTGCGGTCGCGGCAGGTCATTTGCATAATCGGCTCAAGCCCGTTTTGTAGCAGTAACATACACCCGCCCAGCGACCCCGTTCGCATTACCGCACTCTGCTGGTCGGTAACGTTGACCGCAGTCACTCTGCCTTTTATTAATTTGATATTTTCCAGGTACTCGTGAGTATCGGTACCTTTAGCTGGGCCAACCTCGGCAGTGACCACGAATTTTCCACTTTTGAATGCATCGCTCAGGTTGCTCATTATATATTTACCTCCTTAAGACTGCCTAGGCTTTCGCCTGCTGTTTTTGTTCTGTTTCTTCCAGAGCCCACAATATGGTGCCTCTAATGTTCTTCGGTGGCTGCATCTTGCTGTAGTCTTTGATCGGGACCATTGTCTTCATCTTGTCCAGCCGTCCCAGTTTCTCCAATCTCTCATAAATCAACTGCCAGCCACAGGGCCTTACATCAGGTTCGACCTCGCATCTGCCATCTTTGGCTCCGCCGCATTGTCCGTTGAGCAACTGCTTGGTGCACACGGTTAAAGGGCAGAGGCCGCCAGTATAGTCCAGCACACATTCGCCGCATTCGCGGCAGCGCTCGCTGCCCTTCCATTCGCCGCGGCTGCCGCCAAGATTAATAGTATTGGCAGCAGGGTGTACCAGTTTATTTACCACCGCTGCGGTAGCCTGAACGCCGATACCACAGGTCATTACCAGCAGAGAATCGGCAGCATTTATCTCAGCTTCATGCGGGAGAAGCCTGCTTTTTATCAGTGCTTTATCGCAGAGAAAATCAATAACGCTGTAGCCGGTGATAGTCTTGCCTTCCTTCTCCAGTTTTTGTTTCATCTCCAGCACTTGAGCTTCATCGCCGGTGTGGCAGACTTCGGCACAACCTTTGCAGCCAACCAGGAAAATCTTCTTTTCTCCCTCCATGTATCCTATAACTTCGGCAAAAGGCTTCAATTCGGAGACTATCATCTCTCTACCTCCATATATGTATTCGTTTTATTTATCTCGTTAAGGACCAGTTCCATTAGCCGGGGCATTTTTTTCTCTAATTCCGGGGAAAGCTTCAGTCCATAGTCTACTACTTTGGGCTCTACTCCGATGATGGTCACCTCTTTGGGACAATTGCCAAATAAATTCATTATCTTGAGGCTATTTACTAATCCGAGTTCATGCAAAGACATTGGTGACGGTTCTCCCGGGTCCAGATCGTCGATATCGAACCGATAGATAGTTCCCGGTTTGTCACCGACCACTGCGGCATCGATGATAATCAGCTTGTCAATGTTATTGTCCACCAGCGACAGTATATCAGGGGTGGTACCGCCATCGATTAATTTAATATTCGGTGAATTTACCTTATCCGCCAATCGCTGGATGAGGTGGATACCCACGCCCTCATCCCGAAGCAGCAAATTACCTATACCCAGTACCGTAATTCTGGGCTGAGCAGCTTCTTTGCCAGGGGGGCGGCTAAGTTCCGCTTTAGCAGACTTTGAACCTGCCAATCTCTTTCCCCTTAGGTGTAATCACGTGTACGGCGCAAGCCAGACAAGGGTCGAAGGAACGGACGATTCTGACAATCTCGAACGGATTTTTTTCATCCTTTATCCTGGTGCCGATCAATGCCTGCTCAACTGCACCGGGTTGTCCTTTATCGTCTCTGGGTCCCAGATTCCAGGTGCTGGGCACTACGCATTGGTAGTTGGCGATTTTCTTATCTTTAATTTGAACCCAGTGTCCCAGAGCGCCGCGGGCGCCATCAACCAATCCCATGCCGCTGGCCTCATCAGGTATTTCATAATCCACGTAAGCCGGTTCGCCGGGCTTTAGTTCCAGTAACCAGCCGGGCATGGTGTCAGCAACAAACTTACAGTAAAGCGCCCGGGCGGCATGGCGTCCTAGAACAGAGAATAAGGCTTTGGGGCTGGCTTTGAACCTGGCCAGTGTGGAATCAACCATTTGCTTGACTGTGGCGTCGCCACTGACATAGGTTGCCACCACGCGAGCCAGAGGGCCTACTTCATAGACCTTGCCGTCATACCGCGGTGCTTTTGACCAGGAGTAGGCACCGACTTTGCCTAGCTGTGGTTTGGTCATTCCCTCTGTAGGATGTTTACCGGTGCTGGAGTCCTCGTACCAGGAGTGTTTGACATGCTCCATGATTTTAGCTGGTTCCAACGGGTTCAACTTAAGGTCTGTAGCTGATACGGTTCCCTGTTTTAGAAGTCTCTTGCGTTTGGTCAGGTCGGCGACATTGCCCTCAAGGTCGAAACTGCCATAAGAGAGCAGGTTGCCGCAGCCGGCACCTATTCCGAAGTAATCGGAATAGACTTCAGCTACTGCTAGAACATCGGGAATATAAACATTATCGATAAAGTCTCGTAATTCGTTCAATTTCCATAGAAAAGAGGCAATTTTATCTACTGTGACAGTCTCGGTTACTCCACCGGGAATAACGCCCATATTATGGGGCATTTTACCGCCGAAGATGGTCAGCATCTCCTGTCCCTTACGCCTCATCTCCAATGCTTTGACGTAATGGGCTGTTGCCTCGATATTCATCTGGTCACTGAGACGATAATCGCCTTCATAGCGTGGTACGAACGGTCCCAGTTCGCCTCGCTCGATAAATGCCTTGACTGATTTTAATGTTGTGTCATTGCCGGTATAGCCGGCTACTTTGGTCACATCTACATAGTCCAGTGCCGTCAGATGATAGAAATGCAGTATATGGTCGGCAATATGGGCAGCACCAAGGATAAGGTTACGGACGATACGGCCGTTATCGGGTATCTTGTCGGCAATGCCGAAGGCACTGTCCAGGTTCAAAGTAGCAGCTATGGAGTGGCTGGTGGGACAGACGCCGCAGATGCGTTGAGTGTATCTTTGAGCATCTCTGGGATCTCTTCCCTGCAGAATAAGCTCGATGCCACGGAACATCATGCCTGAGCTATCGGCATCTTTCACCACGCCGTTCTCGACAGTTACTTCGACCTTGAGATGTCCCTCAATACGAGTTATGGGATCTACAATAATCTTGTTCAATTATTTGCCCTCCTTTCCCTGGAGTTTGCCTACCATAGGCATATTAGCATCATTCAGTTTCTGGTACATGGGTGCTACCAGATCGGGGAATCCGGGCTCGCAGCAGCCGATGCAGGGCGATCCGGCGCCGATGCACCAGTTGGTACCATGGTTCCATAATCTGAGTGAGCAGTCAGCGTATGTAACAGGACCTTTGCAGCCCAGCTCATTTAAACAGCCGGGTTCGCCGAATTTCTTGGCGAACTTGCCTTCATCGAAATAAGCTCGCCGCGGGCAGTTCTCATGGATCAGATGTCCGTAAAAGGCCTTGGGGCGCTTATGCTCGTCCAGGTCTTCGGGTTTGGGTAAACCTGCAAGGAGCACGGAGGCAACTGTGCCCACGAACCAGTCGGGGTGTGGGGGACAACCGGGGATGTTTATCAGTGGTTTGTTAATACCCTTTGATTTTAATAGAGCATCGACGCCGACGTAACCGCCGGGGTTGGGTTTGCCTGCAGCTATGCCACCGAAAGCGGCGCAGGTACCCAGAGCAATGATTGCCAGTGCATCTTTAGCCAGAGCTTCAATGCGTGGTGCCATTGGTATGGGCTTGCCGTCTTTTTCTCCTAGTGTCCCATACATGCCGCCGTCTTTAGTGGGTATGGCGCCTTCGACGACCAGAACATAGCCATTTTTATTCTTGGCGGCTGTGTCATCGAGTACTTCGAGTACAGCATCTCCCTGACCAGCCATTACGGTCGCCTGGAATCTGAGGTTAACATGCTTGCCGGGGATGACTTCATCGATGAGCACGTTTTTGATGGTAGGGCTGACCGTATTGAGGACAGATACGGAACACCCGGTGCAGGTGCCAGCCTGTACCCAGAGAACTGGAACTTCTTGGACTTTTGCTTGAGCCATATATCCTCCTTTTCTGTAAATAGAAAAGCCAGCACAAGTTTTTAGACAACTTGCTGGTCTAAAAATCCTAACCAACTTAGATTTAAGAGGAGAACGACTTAATCCTTATGACGTTTTGCTGGGAGCCACCCAAACAAAACTTCCAAATTTTACACCCTGATTAAGCCAGTGTCAACCGATGTTCCTATCGGGAACTATAGTACTATAGTACATCCTATCAGAGCATGGATTAAAAGGAGATCTTAATGTCTGGAATGTGATTATTGTTCAGCTTAATTTGCTATATATTGACAATCTATATTGCTGTGATACAATGGGTGTTAACGAAAAATTAGGAAAGGAGGTATTAAAATAGTGAAGAAGGCAAAGGTATTGGGCATGATCGGGTTCTGGGCGTTTGTCCTTGGCCTGATTATCGCAGTAATCTGCGGGGTTATCCTACCCCAGAACACTATCATTATCATCGTCTTGATTGTCCTGGGTCTCATCGTCGGTTTCCTTAACATTACCGCTAAAGAGATTATGCTTTTCCTGGTTGCGACTATAGCTTTGATTGTTGTAGGCAACGTATTTGCACCACTAACGATGCTGGGTATCGGTAAGATTCTTGGCAGTATTTTAAGTTATGTTGCTGCACTGATGGCGCCGGCTGCAATCATAGCTGCAATAAAAGCGCTCTGGGCGGTAGGCAAACCGGGAGATTAATTGGTTATTTGGCTGGATTGACAGCAATAAAAATCTTGTATCTGTAGTTTAAAAATATCCCCTCCCTTTTTAAAAAGGGAGGGGATATTTATTTTTCAGCAGATCCTGGGCAGTAATTCCCCGGAGAGCATGTCTACGATGCGAGAGGCACCCAGACGGGTTTTCATTACTACCTTGCCCTTATGCTCGGGGGTTATCTCACCGATAATTGCGGAATTGCCTCCATAAAGGTGTTGCTTCATTTTGTTCAGTATTTTATCTGCATCTTCGGCGTCAACTATTGCTATCAATTTGCCTTCATTGGCAACATAGAGCGCATCGAAACCGAGTAGCTCACAGGCACCCCGTACCCCGTCATTAACAGGTATCCTGTCCTCATATATCCTGATACCCACGTCCGACTGTTTGGCGATCTCGTTCAGGGTCGTTGCCAGCCCTCCCCGGGTGGGGTCGCGGAGAGAATGGATTTTAGGCGAAACTTCCAGCATTTGTGCCACCAGTTTGTTTAGCGGTGCACAATCGCTCTGGACAGGCACGGAGAATTTCAGCCCTTCACGCTGGCTCATAACAGCGATTCCGTGGTCACCGATGTTACCGCTGAGTATAACTTTGTCACCTGCTCTGGCATTGGCTCCGGAGATATCAATGCCCTTCGGCACAATTCCTATGCCTGCGGTATTGATAAACAGGCGATCGGCACTGCCCCGGTTTACCACCTTGGTATCCCCGGTTATTATCTTGATTTCAGCTTCTTCAGCAGCAATCTTGATGGAGTTTATTATTTTGTCCAGTTCGCTCAGTAGAAGCCCTTCCTCTATAATCAGGGACAGGCTCAAATACATCGGTACAGCGCCGCTCATGGCTAAGTCATTGACTGTGCCGCAGACTGCCAGCTTGCCGATATCACCGCCGGGGAAAAATAGCGGGCTGACTACATAACTGTCTGTAGTGAAAGCAAGTTTTCCCTTCAGGTCGAATACTGCTGAATCATCGAGCTTAGCCAGCAATTGATTATTGAGAGGGCGCAGCAGTTTCTTTTCTATCAGGTCATGGCTCAGCTTGCTACCGCTGCCATGTGCCAGCAGTATGGTTTCATTCATAAACCATCTCCATACATATAGTAGGCGGAACAGGCGCCTTCTGAGGAGACCATACAGGGACCTACGGGATTTTCAGGTATGCATACTTTACGAAACAACTTACAGTCGGCAGGGGTTTTTACACCGCGGAGGATTTCTCCGCAGATACAGCCCTTTGCCTCCTGCACGGGCTTAACTGTGAAGTTGAAACTGAGGTTGGCATCGAACTTTTCATACTCCTTCTTTAGTTTCAGCCCGCTGCCGGGTATTTCACCTATGCCCCGCCAGTCAGCTTTGTCGGTTTCATATACTTTTTCCATGAGTTCCAGCGCTTTTATGTTGCCTTCAGGCTTGACACCACGTCGGTAGGCTATTTCTACCCGCGGATTTCCTGTTTCTATTTGCTCTACCAGCATAGCCACGGATAGTAAAATATCTAGCGACTCGAAACCGGAGACCACGCAAGCGATTCCGTAATTTGAGGGGATGAATTCGTAGGGATGAGAGCCGATTATGGCGCTGACATGCCCGGGGCAGACGATACCGTCCAGTTTGATTTCGCCGAGATCAAGCAATGCTTTCATTACCGGAGGACATAGCTTTAGCAGGCACAGGACGTAGAAATTACCGATTTTTTCTGCTTTTGCCTGGAGAATCGAGGCGGCTATAGTCGGGGCAGTGGTCTCGAAACCGATGCCGATAAAAATGACCGATTTGGCAGAGTTATCCCGGGCGATTTGCAGGGCATCCTGTGTGGAATAGACAATGCGGATGTCTCCCCCCTGGGCTCTGGCTTGCTGGAGGCTGGAGTAACTGCCGGGTACTTTCATCATATCGCCAAAAGTAGTGATGATGACATCAGACAGATTTGCCAGGGCGATAGCTTTGTCGATATCGGCATTTGCGGTAACGCAGACAGGACAACCAGGGCCGGAAAGCATTTCAACAGTTGGCGGTAGAAGCTGGCGGAGGCCATTTTTCATGATGCCTACGGTATGTCCGCCGCAGAATTCCATTAATCTTGTAGGTCTGGTAGATAATCTTTCTATTCTTTTTACCAGCTTTTTAGCCAGTTCGGTGTCGCGATATTCATCTATGAATTTCAATTGTTTATCCACCAGTTCTCAGTTCTCTTATCCTTTGCTTGGTTCTTTCAATTAGTATGGGATCGTCAGACAATTTAATAAACATCTCGAAATCGGCTATAGCTTCAGTTTTCTTACCGAGCATATCATAGAAATGCCCCCTATTCCCATAGGCCTCTGCATATTGTGGTTCCAGATCTATAGCTCTGGAACAATCAAGGATGGCTTGTTCATATTGTTCCATGAGGTAATAGACCTGTCCTCGTTGAGCATAAGCCAGCACGAAATCAGGCTTTATCTCAATAGCTTTGCTGAAATCAGCCAGTGCCTTATCATAATTCTGGATCCTGGCGTAGGAATAACCCCTGGCGCTATAAGTGGGGGCATCGTTAGGATTCAGTTCTATTGCCTTAGTATAATCGGCTATAGCTTTTTCGTGTTCCCCTTTAAAATCGTAAATATCACCGCGGTAGTTGTAGGCATCTACAAGTTCTGGGTCCAGATCAATTGCCCTGCTGTAATCGGCAATAGCCTCATCGTATTTCCCTTTGCTGGCATATGCAGAAGCACGGTTGGTATAAGCCTGGACATAATCGGGAGCCAGTTCTATTGCTTTGGTGTAATTCTCCAGAGCTTTGTCATAGTCGCCCTGGCTTTCACAGGCAAGCCCAATGTTTCTGTAGGCTTGTGCATAATCAGGAACCAGTTCTGTTGCCCTGGTGAAATCGGCAATCGCCTTATCATATTGCCCCATCTTACCATATGTGCCACCGCGGTTATTGTAGGCTTCGGCATAATTGGGATTTAGTTCTATTGCCCTGGTATAGTCGGCTATAGCTTTGTCATTTTCGCCGATATAATCATAATACATTCCCCGGTAGTAGTAAGTCTGTGTATTTTCGGGGTCTAACTCTATGGCCCTGTCGTAGTCAGAAATGACTTTATCTAACTCATTATTAAGAAAGTAGGCATATCCACGTTGGGTGTATGTTTTAGTATGAGTCGGCGCCAGCTCGAGTGTTCTGTTATAATCGGCAATAGCCTTGTTCAGCTCTCTCTTATATAGGTAGGCATTGCCTCGATTTTGATAGGCACCGGCCAGGTCCGGGGCCAGCTCTATGGCTTTGGTAAACTCGGCAATCGCCTGGTCATATTTGCCTTCCTGCACCAGTGACAGTCCTAGCTCATTATGCTGGTCAGGGGTTAGTGCCTCTGCGGCGGACGGTTCAGCGTTCGATTGGCAGCCAACTAAAGGTAATGATATTAAAAATAGGGCTATTATTATCAGATTAGAAATTGTTAATTTCTTAATCTCGATTACCTCCTTTGTGGGTATAGTGTCATAGCAAGTTTGGCTAATCGATTAAATTGTTGTTAATGAGCCTTGTTTTTCTTGGCTTCAGGTAAGCTATAAGACATTTTCTTCGAGGCTGGCCATTTCTTCGAATATTTTCAGGGTTTCCTGTGCTTCTGCCTCATCAATAACGTTGATAGCATAGCCGGTATGGAGCAGAACGTAATCCCCGATTTTTGCCTCCGGGGTAAGCGCAATACTGACACGGCGTTTCACTCCGCCGATTTCTACCTCGGCTTCGTCACCTTCTACGGACACGACCTGTACCGGAACGGCTAAACACATAACGAATAATTTTAACCTCTTCTGAAGTCGTTTACAAATGTGGGTTTGGGAGGTCTGTGCGGCTTAGCTTTGGTTTAATAGGGCAGTGTGGTGAAACTTGAAGCGGGTATTATATTAATTATTTAACTCACCTGATCATCCTGGAAATTAGCTATTACAGCCTGTCCCAGAGAAACGCCGCCGTCATTGCAGGGCACCTGTCTATGTGTCAATACTGAGAAACCAGCAGCTTCCAGCAAAGGTACAACTTTTCTCAATAGCAGGCGATTTTGAAACACGCCGCCGCTTAGAGCCACCTGATTCAGTCCGGATTTTTTAGCAATCAACCGGCACATTTCAGTGATCATATGGGCTACCGTATTATGGAATTTGGCAGAAATCACACTTTTAGGTACACCCTGAGATAGATCGTTGATTATTGCGGAGAATAGAGTTTTTAGCTGTATAGCGAATAATCCGCTTTGCTCGGTTATGTTGAAAGGATAGATTTCATTGCCGACGAGGTCAACTCCCTCATAGGCCGTCATCTCCAGTTCTATGGCTGCCTGTGCCTCATAATCTATAATTCCTCTGACCGCAGTTAATGCCGATACAGCATCAAACAGTCGTCCCATGCTCGAGGTCAGCGGGGCATTAAGCCTGGATTCCATCTGTTGTTCTATAAGTTTCACTTCGGCGGGATCGATTTCTTTCAAGAAGTCCAGTCCGTGTTTGAGGACATCTTTACCTAGCAACTTTGTTAGATAGCTTATGGCAATACGGTATGGTCGTTTAATAGCAATACTACCGCCGGGCAAGGGTAAGTACTCAAGCTGGCCCATCCTGGTAAAAGCTTTGTAGTCGGCTATCAGGAATTCGCCTCCCCAGATATGCCCGTCGCTGCCGTAGCCGGTTCCATCGAGGGCCACTCCGATAACCGGAGTTTCAACCTTGTTATCTACCATGCAGCTTATGATATGAGCATGATGGTGCTGCACAGGGACAAGTTTAATGTTGCTGAGCTTATCAGCCAGTTCCAGGGCATATTTGCTGGAGAGATACTCAGGGTGCAGGTCATAGGCAATGATTCCAGGTTCGATACGGAACAGTTTCTTATAAAGTTTGATGGTGTTTTCGAAATGCTCCAGTGTCTCCAGATTTTCCATGTCACCGATATGCTGACTGATGAAAGCATAGTTGTCACGGGTGAGGCAAAAGGTATTTTTTTCCTCAGCACCGCAGGCGAGAATCTGTCTGGATTCGAAGGGAAGATGGATGGGGTGTGGTGCATAGCCTCGTGCCCGCCGTACGATTTGTACTTCGTCCCTTTCTATCATGGTAACGCTATCATCATATCTGGCATAGATATCACGATTATGCACCAGAAAATAATCAGCAATTCCTGCAAGGCGTCTCACGGCTTCGTCGTTATCCTTGGCAATCGGTTCCTCACTGATATTGCCGCTGGTCATCACTAAAGGCAGACCTGTTTCCCGGAGCAGAATGTGATGCAGAGGTGTATAGGGCAGCATGATACCCATGTATTTTATATTAGGAGCTATTGCCTGGCATATACCACTGTCAGGCTTCCAGAGTAGCAGCACTATAGGGCTTTGTGATGAGCTGAGCAGTTTTTCTTCTGCCTCGGATACGTAGCAGTATTTTTTAGCTTCGTCAAAGTTGGAGACCATGATGGCAAATGGCTTGAACTGACGTTGTTTTCTCTGTCTTAGAAGCTCCACGGCTTTTTGACTGGTGGCATCACAGGCCAGTAAAAAACCGCCCAGACCTTTGATTGAGATCGTTTTGCCCTCTTTCAGAAGCCTGGCGGCAGCGGCAATGACATCAGGTACAATCACCGGGTGGCCAGCCGCATCTAGTAATTCCAATGAAGGCCCGCAATCCGGGCAGGCATTGGGCTGAGCATGAAAACGGCGGTTTAGCGGATTATCGTACTCAGCCTGGCAGGCAGGGCACATCTTAAAAGCTCGCATAGTCGTTCTGGGGCGGTCATAGGGAATGTCCTCTATTATGGTGAAGCGAGGACCGCAGTTAGTACAGTTGGTGAAAGGGTAATGATAACGTCTGTCTTCCATATTGAAGATTTCGTTGAGGCAGGCCTGGCAGGTAGCGATGTCCGGAGAAATGAGCTGGTACTTGTCTTCTTCGGCGATACTGTGGCGGATTTCAAACTCTTGATAACCCTGCGGCGGATGATAGGAGATAGAGATGCCCTCTATTTGTGACCGGGGAGGAGCATTTTGTTGCAATTCAGCAAAGAAACGTTCAATGCTGGCATTGTCGCCCTCGACTTCTATTTTTACGTCTTCAGAAGTATTGCAAACCCAGCCTTTTAGTTCGTGCTTGGCTGCCAGTTGATAAACGAAAGGCCTGAATCCTACTCCCTGGACTATGCCTCTGGCGCTGATGCGAGCTAGCTTTAAAGTGCTGACTTTAGCCATAAACTTAGCTGAATTTTACTTCAAGCGATGCTATTGAGCAAAATTGGTTTTAGAAATTGAAGGAAAAAGTCTGTGAGCGATGCTGTACTGATGCATTCCTTTTTGCTTTTACTAATAGTATAATCGGGAGAAATAATTTTGTTGCGATTTAGCAACATTTTCTCCCGTTGACCGAGGGTGCTAAAAGAGAGAGAAAAATTGTTTAAAAAGCTAAAAAATATAGTCCCGGTTGTGGTGCTGTTTTTGGTTATGTCTGGCTGTGCTCAGCAACCGGCATCTGTACAGCAATCTGAATCAACTAATATTCCGCCGAAGGCGGATTTTATTGCCAGCCCCGGTGAAGGACAAGCTCCTCTGGTTGTTACTTTTACTACCCTGAATGTCGGTGAAGTAGAACGCTGGCACTGGGATTTTGGTGATGGACAGTTCAGTAATGAGCCGGAGCCCATTCATACCTATACTTTAGAGGGCACATATACTGTTTCTCTGACTGTAGCCGGTCCTGGCGGTAGCGATACCGATGCCAAGGTTGCCTGCATAAATGTCGGTCAAGCCAGCATTAGCTGGAAAGAGGCAGGTAACTATATCGGGCAGAGCAGGACGGTCGAGGGAGTTATTGTGGGTACGTATTATGCTTCTAATATCAAAGGTACACCTACCTTTCTCAATTTTAATATGCCGTATAAGGGCTATTTCACTTGTCTGATATGGGGCAGCGATAGGGCTAAGTTTATCAAACAGTTTCCCCCTAACCCTGAGACATATTTTTTGAACAAACGGGTTCTGGTTAAAGGGTTGATAGAAGAATATCCGCAGGGTTCAAGTGTACCTGAGATGATTCTCAAGGATCCGGCCCAGATTGAGATTTTCGAAAATTAACATTAAGGAAAGCTATTTTTTTGGCTTTGCATGATAAAAATTGTGCTTTAGGATATCGGAGTTTATAATTAACTTAATAATTTATTAATAGTTTGGATTTATATTAATGTATGTTGTAAATCTTGCTTTTACCCATTGCTTTATTTTAAGTTGTCGATGTATAATCGTAGAAAGTAGTTTAGATGGCAGAGGTAAATGCCGAAGGAATCTTTAAAAAGGGAGAGGCAATAAAGCTAGAGGAGATAATATGCAGCAACCGATAATGTGTCCGAGATGCGGTTCGCCGAATGCATTGGGTCAAAGATTCTGCTGGAATTGTGGTACAAGCTTGGGAGCTGGTTGTCCTAATTGTGGGGCTAGTCTGGATCCAGGAGCTATGTTTTGTGGTAACTGTGGGGCTCAATTACCGCCGCAGCAACAGTCTGGGGGCTGGGGGCAACCGCCGCCACCGCAGCAGTCTGGAGGTTGGGGGCAACCGCCGCCGCAGCAACAATCTGGAGGTTGGGGACAGCCGCCGCAACAACAGCCTGGAGGCTGGGGACAACCGCCGCCGCAGCAAC
>Ga0265297_10003968_pt1 | contig 25252 bp, 27 predicted proteins | sample Munlanlwell13791_FD_192502 | JGI IMG/M metagenome (GOLD analysis project Ga0265297, IMG submission 192502) | Leachate microbial communities from a municipal landfill in Southern Ontario, Canada - Leachate well 137-91 | ecosystem: Engineered > Solid waste > Landfill > Unclassified | place... | reverse complement strand
TGTGCCTATGTTATTATTGATTTTCAAGACACCCAACGCTGATTAGGCACCTGGCCCTTATTGGAATTGGGCCAGTGTTCGCCTGGTGGCGAAAATTGCGTTGGTGTTGTCTAGGTAGACTGATACCCAACGCTGATAGGTATTGCGTTGGTGTTGTCTAGGTAGACAAAAAGGAGAGGTAAGCTATGAAAAAATTATTGAAATTCGGGTTGGTCGTTTTCCTAGGTTTAGCTTTAGCCGGGTGTACCTTTATCGTTCAGAGCGGCAGGCGTTCGGATAAGCAGAAGATTGACGAACTTACGCAACAGTTAGACAGTTTAGCTCAGGCTAAAAAACTCCTGGAAGAAAGGTTAGGCCAGGAGATTACCGACAAGCAGGTAAAGTTGCAGATGATGGAGAAGGGGCTGGTTATTACCGTAGTGGGAGATCTGCTTTTTGATTCCGGAAAAGCCAAAATCAGGCGGGAGGCTTATCCGCTTTTGGATAAAGTCGCCAGAGTTTTAAAGGATAATATGGCCGGTTTCAACATCGGCATAGAAGGATATACGGATAATGTCCCGATCAAGCATTCAGGCTGGAAATCAAATTGGGAACTATCTACCGCCCGGTCTTTGAGTGTTCTGCATTTTTTAGTCAATGAAAAAGGCGTTTCTCCGGAGCGCCTCTCGGCAATTGGTTTTGGCGAGTATCGTTCGGTCGCTTCTAATAACACCAATGAAGGCCGCAAGCTTAACCGTAGGGTTGAAATTGTTATCCAGCCTAAAGTGACTAAGGTTAAAAAAGGTAAGGGCCAAATAGAAGAGCCGCTCTTACGCGAGCCAAAAGAAAATCTTAAATAAGGCTTAAGCTTAAACACAATTTTAAAAATAAACGCAAAGGATGAATAAGGACAAAGTTATAATTATATTGGCAGTAGCAACCCTGCTGCTTTTTGTCCTTAATATAGGTTCATGTACCAGCGCTTATAATCAGAATTCCCTGCGGAAAAAAGAGATGCTCCAGAGAATGAACCTGGAAGAAAAAGCGGGTAAGGCCATCCAGGAGCAGGCGGGCCTTATTGAAAAGATAGAAGCCGGGGATAAAGAGCTGGCTGAGGAAAAGGCAAACGCGGAGGCATTAAAAAAAACATTAGCGCAGGAACGGTTGGCTAACGCAAGCCTTAAAGTTGAGTTGGAGAAGGTAACTAAGCTTAAAGAAGCCCTGGAAGAAAAATTGCAGAAAAAATCATCGTTCAATAAAAAGGCTAAGAGATGAACTAGGGGAGGTAAAAGAACAGTCCTTACAGTTCTTAAAAAGGGGAGATTTTCCCCTTTTTTATTCTTAGAATACGGAGGTGAGGTATGGTTAGGGCAAAAAAGATAAAGAAAGTCGTTTCTAAAAAACCTATCTCGAGAAAGAGGCAGACGCGAATAACAAAATTCAAAGCAGCCCCCAGGCCGCAGGCTAAACAAACCGCCGGGATCCAAGTCCAGGAGATTGCCGTAGAAACAGCTAAATTCTCCCATCCGGAGATATCCCGTACAGCGAAGACTTTCTCTCCTGAGCTGCCCTCCCAGTATGAGCAGGATAGGATGGTCCTTTTGGTACGCGACCCCTGGTGGCTTTATACTTATTGGGAATTAAAGCAGGAGACGGTAGAAAAAATAAAATCCGAACTTAAGGATGAATTCTATAAAGCTAAGCGTATCCTCAGGGTTTACGATGTAACCAATATTATTTTTGACGGTTTAAATGCGCACCGCTTTTTTGATATCGAGATACATGAGTTTGCCAATAACTGGTATATTGACACTGCCGGCCCTGGAAAATCCTGGTGCGTGGATTTAGGCCTCAGGCTCTCTAACGGTAAATTCATCACTATCTTGCGTTCTAATGTTGTGCAGACCCCCCTGGACGGACCATCCTGGATTACCGATGAAGAGTGGATGATTCCCGACGATATGTTCGCCCGGCTTTATGGCCTGGGTTTTGGCCAGGGGAAGAGTTCTCCCGCAGGAAAGGCCTGGAGAGAGAGGATGGTAAGTTCTTCCGGTATGGCCTCTATGGCTAGTCCCGTAAAAAAGGCGCAGGAAAGAGGTTTCTGGCTTAAGGTCGACTGCGAACTGATTGTTTATGGCGCGACGCTTGCCGGGGCAAAAGTTACGGTCCAGGGTAAACCGATAAATTTAAGGCCGGATGGAACATTTACTTTGCGTTTTGCCCTTCCCGACGGAAAACAGGTTATCCCGGTGAAAGCCGTATCCGCGGATAAAGTAGATGAGCGTACTATAACTCCCACCGTGAACAAGGGAACCAAATAATATGCCTAAAGGATATCTTTGTCTAGTATTACACGGCCACCTTCCCTATGTGCGCCATCCCGAGCACGAAGATTTCCTGGAGGAAGACTGGCTTTACGAGGCCATCACCGAGACCTATGTGCCGCTTATCCTGGTCTATGAAAGGTTGGTAGCGGACAGGATAGATTTTCGCGTCACGATGACTTTGAGCCCGACCTTGATTTCTATGCTCTCCGATACCTTGCTCCAGGAGAGATACCTAAAACATATTAACCGGCTTATGGAATTAGCGCATAAGGAAATAGAAAGGACCCGCTGGCAACCGGAATTCCATAACCTGGCGTTGATGTATCTATCCGAGTTCACCAAGGCCCGCGATACATTTTTAAAATATAACCGCAATCTGGTAAGCGCCTTTAAGAATTTTCAGGATTTGGGGAAATTAGAAATCATTACCTGCGGGGCGACCCACGGTTATTTCCCGCTTATGGATATCTGTCAAGAGTCGGTGCGGGCCCAGGTCAAGGTGGCGGTCAGTCATTACGAAAGCGTCTTCGGCCGCAAGCCCCGGGGCATCTGGCTTCCTGAATGCGGATACCATCCGGGGCACGACGCGATATTAAAGGAAGCAGGATTGCGTTATTTTTTCTCGGACGCTCACGCTATCCTGCACGGTTCGCCGCGGCCCAAATACGGAGTATTTGCTCCGGTTTATTGCAAGGGGACGCAGGTCGCCTGTTTTGCCAGGGATCTGGAATCCTCAAAGCAGGTCTGGTCATCCATAGAGGGTTATCCCGGAGATTACAACTACCGCGAATTTTACCGCGATATAGGTTTTGACCTGGAGTACGATTACATCAAGCCATATATCCATCCGGATGGAGTGAGGATTAATACCGGGATAAAATATTACCGGATTACCGGTTCGGGTAACCGTAAAGAGCCTTATCTCCCGCACTGGGCGCAAGATAAAGCTAGCCAGCAGGCGGGTAATTTTATGTTTAACCGCCAGAGGCAGGTAGAATACCTCTATGATTTTATGGGCAGGAAGCCCCTGATTGTTTCGCCGTATGATGCGGAATTATTCGGCCACTGGTGGTATGAAGGCCCGCTCTGGCTGGAGTTTTTAATCCGTAAGATTGCCTGCGACCAGGATGAGCTGCGTTTGACTAATGCCGTGGAATATCTGGAGGAGAACCCGCGCAACCAGGTAATTACTCCTTCCATGTCCAGTTGGGGCTGGAAAGGGTATAGCGAGATGTGGCTACAGGGCCCGAATGACTGGATCTACCGGCACTTACATGCTGCTTCGGAGAAGATGACGGAATTAGCCAAGAGCCAAAGTAGTGCAAACGGTTTAACTAAAAGAGCGTTAAATCAGGCTTTACGCGAATTATTATTGGCCCAGAGTTCGGATTGGGCGTTTATCATGGGGACCGGCACACATACGGAATACGCCTTGCGCCGGACCAAGGACCATCTTTCGCGGTTTAACCGCCTTTATGCAGAGATTAAATCAAATTCCCTTAACCCGGATTGGCTCTCTGACCTAGAATACAAAGATAATATCTTTCCCGGAATAGATTATAAGGCACACCAGTGATAGATAAGAAGAATATCCCTCAGCATATCGCGATTATTATGGACGGCAATGGCCGCTGGGCCAGGGCGCGCGCTCTCTCGCGCACTGCCGGTCACCGCGAGGGGGTAAAAAGAGTTAAAGAGATTGTCCGGGCAGCAGCAGAATTGGGAGTCAAAGTTATAACACTCTTTGCTTTTTCCGCTGAGAACTGGTCCAGGCCTAAAAAAGAGATCGGCGCTTTAATGCACTATCTGCATGATTTTCTGGGCCGCGAAATCCGGCAGTTACACAAAAAAAATATTCGTTTTTTAAATATAGGCCGCGCCGAGCCATTGCCTGTTTCGATCCAGAAGGAGATCCGGCAGGCAGAGCGCCTGACTAAAAGCAATACCGGCCTGACCGTCGTCTTGGCCTTAAACTACGGAGCCAGGCAGGAGATAGTGGACGCGGTTAAAAAATTCGCTACTGAGGCTTTAGCCAGCAAGGCAGAGATAGAAGAACTGGATGAAGTAAAATTTGGCCGCTATCTTTACACCGTTAAATTGCCTGATCCCGATCTTTTAATTCGCACCAGCGGCGAGAAGCGCCTAAGTAATTTCCTGCTCTGGCAGCTTTCTTACGCGGAGCTATACTTTACGGATAAATTCTGGCCGGATTTTCGCGCCGAAGATTTAAAAGAGGCAATCCAGGAATACCAGTCCAGGGAGAGGCGGTTCGGAGGCCTATAGAATGTTAACTAAGAGGATCGTTACTTCTGTTCTGCTTATCAGTATGATTATCGGAGTCTTGTTTATTGACTGGCTCTGCGGCCTGGTCGTTACCCTTTTTATTGTCGGAGGGCTGTATGAATTTTTCAGCATGCTGGATAAGAAAGGGATAAACGCGTATAAATATTTTGGTATTGGCTTAGGGACGGTTATCCCTTTATCCACGATGTCCCGTTTTGAGCTTACGCGCGGCTGGGAGTTTCTGTTTATTGTCCTGGCTTTATTGTTCCTGATTCTTATGCAGTTTAAGCGCCGCCGTAATTCCGGCGCTATCGTGGACATATCCACGACCATCTTCGGAATAATCTATGTCTCCTGGTTTTTCAGTTTCCTGATTAAGATCAGGTACCTGGACGGCGGGATGGGCCTGTTGGCTGCGGTTTTATTGATTACCAAATCCGGAGATGTAGGGGCCTATTTAATCGGCAGCCGCTTCGGCAAGAACGCCCTTCTGCCGCGTATCAGCCCGCAGAAGACGGTTGAAGGCTCCCTCGGAGGCCTGGCTTTCAGCGTACTTATGGCATTAATCTGTCAGCCCATTCTGGGGTTTGGGTATCTGCATCTGGTTATTTTGGGTATTTGTATAGGTCTCTTAGGCCAGTTAGGCGATCTCTCGGAGTCCCTGATTAAGCGCGACTGTGAAGTGAAGGACTCGGGAAAGGTATTCCCCGGGATGGGCGGAGTCCTGGATGAGATTGATAGTCTTTTGTTTGTCGCCCCGGTATTTTATTTCTATATGAGCGTAATCCTTTAGATGAAAAATATCGCGATCCTGGGAGCTAGCGGTTCAATCGGTCAAAACACGCTTAACGTAATACGTAACTATCCGGATAAATTTAGGGTTATTGCCTTAAGCGTTAATTCAGATATAGGTAGATTAGCCAGCCAGATCAGGGAATTTAAGCCCTTAGCGGTTTGCGTAAGTGATGAGGATAGGGCCCTTGCCCTTTCCAGAAAGATAAAATCCGGGGTCAAGGTTTTCAGCGGCCGGCAAGGCTTGGAAGAATTGGTCAGGGATAAGCGGATAGACCAGGTTGTCTTCGCTATCAGCGGCTCAAGCTGCCTTACGCCCCTGGTGAGTGCGATTGAGAGCGGTAAGGATATAGCCTTAGCCAATAAAGAGGCCCTGGTGATGGCCGGGCCGATAATTACGCGCTTGGCGCGTAAGAATAAAGTAAGGCTTATGCCGATAGATAGCGAACAGTCGGCGATCTGGCAATGCCTGGAAGGAGAGGAGCGCGGGGCGCTTAAAAAAGTATATCTTACTGCCTCCGGCGGACCTTTACGAAAATTAAATAAGCGGGAGTGGCAAGATATCCGCCTAAAGCAGGTGCTTAAGCATCCCCGATGGAAGATGGGCAGGAAGATTACGGTAGATTCGGCAACCCTGATGAATAAAGGATTGGAATTATTAGAAGCGATGTTTTTGTTCGGCCTGTCAGCTTCCCAGATTAAAGTATTGGTGCATCCGGAGGCCCTCATCCATTCTATGGTGGAGTTTATTGACGGAGTTTTAATCGCGCAGCTATCCACTACGGATATGCGTATTCCTATTCAGTATGCGTTAAGCTATCCGCAGAGGCTCAAGAATGCGCTTCCGGAAATAGATTTCTATAAGTTGGGGGCTTTGCATTTTGAAAAGCCGGATCTTAAAAAATTTCCGTGTTTGGGCCTGGCCTACACAGCTGCCCGTAGATTAGGGACGTTTCCGTGTGTTTTAAACGCTGCTAACGAAATAGCCGTGGCTGAATTTTTAAAAGAGAAACTAAGGTTCAGGCATATCCCGGAAGTGTCGGCTAAAGTTACGCGTTCGCATACTAATAAGCTTAATCCCGCGTTAAGCGATATCCTGCAGGCCGATGCCTGGGCCAGGCAGGAAGCGCGCCGGGTAATCACGAGGTTAAATTAAGAGATGTTCAGTTTAATCGTATTCTTTATTATTTTAAGCGTTTTGATTGTAGTCCATGAGTTCGGCCATTTTATCATCGCTAAAAAAACAGGCGTGCGGGTGGAGCAGTTTTCTTTAGGTTTCGGCAAGGTATTATTCCGCAAAAAGAAAAATGGCACGGATTATACGGTCAGCGCTATTCCTCTGGGCGGATTTGTGAAAATGGCCGGGGATAATTTAGAGGAATATAGCGGAAAGCCCGATGAATATTTTTCCCAGGCTCCGGGAAAACGTTTCTGGATAATCTTCTTTGGCCCGTTGCTTAATTATGTTCTGGGAATTTTGCTCTTCTGGATGGTCTTTTTTATTGGATATCCCACACTGACGACCAGGATTGGCGGGTTGATCGATGGTTTCGGCGCCCAGGAAGCAGGCTTAGAGGCTGGAGATATCATTACCGCTATCGACGGCCAGAAAACAAAAAATTGGGAAGACATCCAAAAAGTAATTTATACCAGGAAAGCTGCCGAGTCGGTAGATGTTTCTTTTTTAAGGCTGGATAAAGAATCTACGGTTAATGTCCGGCTTAAAGAAAAAGTTTTAGAAAATCAAATCGGGCAGAAGCGTAAAATAGCGCTTCTGGGCATAAGCCCTTTTGATGAGGTAGTTACGGTAAGGCACGGGTTCTTGCAATCGCTTGGCCTGGGCCTGGGTAAGGCCTGGGATTTAACGTTGATGACTTATGCTGCCCTCGGGCGCCTAGTTAGCGGGCATTTATCTATGCGTGAATCAATGACCGGGCCGTTGGGTATATTTTTTATTACTTCTAAAGCCGCTCAGCTCGGAGTGGTCGCGGTTTTACATTTAATGGCGGTATTGTCTTTGAGCCTGGCAATTTTTAATCTTTTGCCTTTACCTATATTGGACGGCGGCCATATCGCGTTTTTAGCTTTAGAAAAAATAAGAGGTAAGCCCTTAAGTATGAAATCCGAGCAGATTATCAATAAGATAGGCCTGAGTTTTATTTTATTCCTGGTTTTTCTGGTTACCTATAATGATATTGTCAAGAACTTCGGAGAGAAGCTCTCCAAATTTTTTGTGAAATGAAAATATGGGGATTAAGCGGAGAAGATCAAGGGTAGTAAAAATTGGCAGTCTCTCTATCGGCGGGGCTAACCCTATTGCCATACAGTCCATGGCAAAATGCAAAACTTCCGAAGTAGCTAAAGTTATCCGGCAGGTGCGCGGGTTAGAAAAAGCCGGTTGCGAGATTGTGCGCCTGGCAGTTAAAGATAGCCAGGATGCCGCCGCCTTAAAAAAGATTAAAAAACAGATTAAGATTCCGCTGGTAGCGGATATCCATTTTGATTACCGCTTGGCCCTGGAAGCGATCGAGAGCGGCGTGGATAAAATCCGGCTTAACCCGGGGAATATTTATAAAAGGGAAGAAGTTAGAAAAGTAGTCAGCGGCCTGAAGGCTGCTAAAATACCTTTGCGTATCGGTTTAAATTCAGGCTCAGTACAAGATGTTTCTTCCAAGGGGATGCCGGATAAATTAGTGCATAGCGCGCTGGGCTACATCAGGATGGTGGAAGGTTTTAAGTTCTATGATATCGTAGTTTCCTTAAAGGCCTCGAATGTCCTGGATACTGTCAGCGCTTATAAAAAGCTGGCTAAACTTTGCGCTTATCCGCTGCACCTGGGGGTTACGGCTACCGGTTCTCCTTTTAGCGGCGCGCTAAAAACAAGTGTCGCTTTAGGGGCTTTGCTATTAGACGGAATTGGTGATACAATAAGGGTATCCCTGACGGACGAGCCGGCCCAGGAAGTTTACGCAGCCCGGTGTATTCTAGAAGCGTTGGGCCTGCGTAATTCCGGGGTGAGCCTAGTAAGCTGCCCTACCTGCGGCCGCTGCGAAGTAGATTTAGTAAAAATAGTCCGAGAATTAGAAGAAAAGTTAGAGCCGGGCGCTGTAAGGCGCAGCTCTTTGCGCCCCTTAAAAGTCGCGGTCATGGGCTGCGTGGTTAACGGTCCGGGCGAAGCAAAAGAAGCGGATATCGGGGTAGCTTTTGGTAAAAGCAAAGGCCTCCTATTTAAAAAAGGTAAGCCCATAAAAAAAATCGACTATGCTGATTGTGTGGGCATTTTATTAAAGGAGATAGCTCAAGAGAATGTTTTGGACTAAGACTTTCATTCCTACACTCAAGGAAACACCGCAGGACGCCGAATCGATCAGCCACCAGCTTTTACTGCGCGCTGGGTTAGTGCGTATGCTGATGGCCGGGGCCTATTCCTACCTGCCTTTAGGTTTAAAGGTCTTAAGGCATATTGAGAATATTGTCCGCCAGGAAATGAGTTCCTGCGGAGCGGTAGAATTATTATTACCGGCGTTACAACCGCTGGAGCTGTGGCAGCGTTCAGGCCGCGACGCGCTAATCGGGGAAGTAATGATTAAGTTTACTGATCGCCGCGGTAGAAAGATTTGCTTAGGCCCCACACATGAAGAAGTGATTACGGAACTGGTTAAATCCCAGGTATCCAGCTATAAGCAGTTACCCTTGGTCTTATATCAGATCCAGACTAAGTTCCGCGATGAGCTGCGCCCGCGTTTCGGCCTGGTGCGCGCCTGCGAATTTATCATGAAAGACGCCTATAGCTTTGACCGGGACGAAGCGGGTTTAGATAAAAATTATCAGGCGATGCACGCGGCTTATTTAAGGATATTTAAAAGATGCGGGCTGGATGTTATTACTACCGAAGCGGACTCCGGAGTGATGGGCGGAAAGGTCTCGCATGAATTCATGGTTCCGGCTCAGGACGGCGAGGATGTAGTGGAGGTCAATGCGCAAAAAGTAAACGCCATTGAGGTAGGGCATATTTTTAAATTAGGGGCTAAATACAGCGCTTCTTTGGACGCGAACTTTCTCGACGCGGACGGAAAGCGCAAGCCCGTAATCATGGGTTGTTACGGTATCGGCGTCTCCAGGCTGATCTCCAGCGTGATTGAGCAGAATAATGATCAAGACGGGATCATCTGGCCGCGGGAAGTAGCTCCTTATAAAGTCATGATTCTGGTTTTAGACGCCGGGGATAAGAAAATTATGGACCTGGCTTTGGCTGTTTACCAGGAATTAGCAGAGAAGGGGATAGAACCGCTTCTGGATGACCGCGACGAACGGGGGGGAGTTAAATTTAAAGACGCCGACCTTCTGGGGATACCCTTACAGGTCATTGTCGGGAAGAAGGCACTTAGCTCCGGAACGCTTGAGCTTAAAATCCGGCGCAACCAGGAAAAGATTATTCAGCCTAAAGAAGTAATATTACGGGAAATAATAAAACTAAGCAATGAATAGAGAGAGTTTGGCTAACGATTTAAAAAATATTCTGGAAGATTTCCTACGGCGGCAAAACTTAGACTTGATAGAGGTTATCCATAGGTATGAAGGAAAGGATTTAGTTTTACGTATCCTGTTGGATAAGCCTGAAGGAGGTATAAGTATCGGCGAATGCGCCGGGCTTAATCGCGCAATAAGCGGTCTGCTGGATGAAAAGAATATTTTACAGGATAGGTATATACTGGAGGTATCTTCTCCGGGCCTGGACAGGCCGCTTAAGACGCAGAATGATTTCTCGCGTTGCCTAAATAAGCAGGTAAAGTTTTTCTTAAGCGATTTTATCAATGGGAAATTAGAATGGGACGGCGTTATCGCTAAGGTCAGTGAAGGAATGCTCTATGTGCATACGGCAGCAGGAACCATAGAAGTGCCTTTGGATAAGATTAATAAAGCAAAACGTATAATCTAGGATTGGAGAGTAAGATGAGTCAGGAATTATTAGCGATAATTGAGCAGATTGAAAGAGAAAAAGGAATTAAAAAAGAGGTGTTAATCCAGGCAGTAGAGAGTGCGATGCTCAGCGCCGCCAAGCGCGTGATTGACCTTAAGCCCGATGAGGAATTCCGGGTTGAGATTGACCGCAATAGCGGCAAGATCCGTGCCTGGAGGAATGCGGAAGAGGTTACTTCCATTGACTTTGGCCGTATCGCCGCATCCACTGCCCGTCAGGTGATTATTCAAAAGATGCGCGAGGCGGAAAAAGACGTTGTCTTTAATGAATTCCAGGGCCGGGTCGGAGAAATCGTCAGCGGCACGGTTTACCGCTTTGAAAAAGGCAATATTATCATCGATCTCTTGGGTAAGGCCGAAGGGATTTTACTCAAGCGCGAACAGTCGCCAAAAGAGGAATTCAAGCAGGGCCAGCGCCTGCGGGCCTATGTTTTAGATGTAAAAAAAGATACCAAGGGCGCGCAGATTATTCTTTCGCGCACGCATCCGGCCCTGGTGAGAAAATTATTTGAGTTGGAGGTCCCGGAGATTTATGAGGGCATTGTCGAAGTCAAGGCTATTTCCCGCCAGGCAGGAGAACGTACTAAAATCGCCGTCTATTCCAAGAATGACAAGGTGGATTCTGTCGGCGCCTGCGTAGGTATGCGGGGTAACCGGGTCAGAAATATCGTGAATGAGGTTTACGGAGAGAAGATTGATATCGTGCGTTTTAACGAGGATATCCGCGAATATATTAAAAACGCGCTTTCCCCGGCTAAGGTTTCCGAGATAAAACTGGATAAAGAGCATCAGAAAGCCGAGGTTATTGTTGACGATGACCAGTTATCTTTAGCTATAGGTAAGCACGGCCAGAATGTGCGCCTGGCCTCTAAGCTTATCGGCTGGGATTTGGATATCCGCACCAAGGCTACGGCAGCCGAAGCCTTGGCTAAGGAAGAAGCTAAAGCCAAAGAAGGAAAAGCGGCTGCAGCGGCAGAAGAAGTTTCCGCGGTTGAAAAGAAGGCTAAGAAGGAAAAGAAAAAGAAGAAGGCCGCTGTTTCCCTGGAAGAGTTATCCGGCATAGGAGAAAAGACTTTAACCAGCTTAAAAGAAGCAGGGATCAATACGCTAGCCGAACTGCTTGCGGCAAAAGTAGCAGGTTTAACGCAGATCAAGGGTATTGGTGAGAAAAAGGCCGAGAAATTAATTGCTCAGGCCAAAAGGAAAAAATAGTTTTTTAAAATAAGGAAGAAGGGGTCATGGTTGTCAAGCTAAAGAAAGAAAAGAAACCGGTTAGAAAAGAAACTAAACCTAAGGCTAAAAAAGCAGTCAGGCCGGCAAAGGCCGCTGTTAAAAAAACTGCGCCTAAGCCTAAGCTTAAAGTAAAAAAGCCAGCCGCGGTTGAGAAGAAAGCAGCGGTTGTTCCTCCACACCTGCCGCCTAAGGCGGAGCCGGTTGTCCCGCATAAGCCAATTATTAAAGAAGTTGTGCATCCCAAGCCAGCGGTGCATACGCCCAAGCCAGCGGTTAAAACTGAGATTGAACCTGAAGTTAAAGTTATGCCTGCTGCGCCGGTAACTACGCTTAAAGAATTAGAACTTGAACTTCCTATTACCGTAAAGGACCTGGCAATCAAGCTACAGGAAAAACCTTCCATCATTATTAAGGGCCTCTTGGATGCCAGGATAATGGCCGGGATAAACCAGGCTTTAGACGAAGCAGTAGTAGCCAAGATTTGCGAAAAGTATCATTATAAAATTAAAAAAGCATTAGGCGAAGAAGAATTGACCTTAAGCGTGCACCAGGTTAAAGATGAGGCTAAAGATTTAAAGCTCCGCTCGCCTATCGTTACTTTTATGGGCCATGTGGACCATGGCAAGACTTCCTTATTAGACGCTATAAGAAAAACTAAAGTTGTCGATTCCGAACACGGCGGCATTACCCAGCATATCGGCGCTTACCGGGTGGTCCTTGCGCACGGTGAGATTACTTTTCTGGATACGCCGGGCCATGAGGCTTTTACGGCCATGCGTTCGCGCGGAGCTAAGATTACGGACATTGTGGTCCTGGTTGTTGCTGCTGATGATGGGGTAATGCCCCAGACCCAGGAGGCCATCGACCATGCCCGGGCAGCCGGCGTCTCCATAATCGTAGCTATGAATAAGATTGATAAGCCGGGAGCGGATATTGACCAGGTGAAAAAGCAATTGGCCAAGCTGGATTTGAATCCCGAAGACTGGGGCGGGAAGACTATCATGGTCCCTGTTTCGGCCAAAACCGGCCAGGGTATTGATGATTTACTGGAGATGATTATCCTGGAAGCGCAGATGCTGGAATTAAAAGCCAACCCTAACCGCCTGGCTAAGGGTATAGTTATTGAGGCCCAGATGTCCAAGGGCCGCGGCCCCGTAGCTACACTGCTTGTGCAAAACGGCACCCTGCATTTAAATGAGAATATTATCGTGGGGAATTTCTACGGTAAAATCCGCGCGATGTTTAATGACCACGGACAATCCGTGACCAGTGTTTCTCCTTCGGTCCCGGTGGAGGTATTAGGCATATCAGGAGTACCCGCGGCAGGAGAGCAGTTCTTTGCTATTTCCGATGAAAAACAGGCTAAGGGCGTAGCCGCTAGCCGCCTGGAAAAAGAAAAACAGCAACAGATAAAGTCCTTCAAGCATATAACCTTAGAAGACCTGCACGCGCAGATCCTGGAAGGAAAAATCAAGGATTTGAAGCTGGTCATAAAAGCCGATGTCCAGGGCTCGCTGGAAGCGATTAAGGAGACTTTGAATAAGTTAAACGTTTCGGAAATAAAGTTAGATTTTATACATGCCGGCGTAGGTAATATCAATAGCTCGGATGTTATCCTGGCGGTAGCCTCTAATGCCTTGATCCTTGGTTTCAACGTAACGCTGGATGAACTGGCCAAAGAACTGGTGAGTAAGGAAGGCGTAGATGTCCGAACCTATGGGATTATCTATGAATTGGCCAATGATATAAAAGCGGCCATTGAAGGTATGCTTGAGCCGAAGTTAAAGAAGATTTTACTGGGCCGGGCCGAAATAAGGAAGGTTTTTAAATTATCGCGTTCGGGGGTCGTCGCCGGTTGTTTCGTCGTCAAGGGTAAATTTAACCGCACCTGCGTAATCAACCTGGTCAGGAACGGCCAGCTTGTTTTTGAAGGCAAACTCTCTTCGCTCAAGCGCTTTAAAGACGATGTGCGTGAAGTAGGCGAAGGCTTTGAATGCGGGATGAGCCTGGCGGGGTTTGACCAGTTTATGGAAGGCGATAGCATTGAAGGGTATGAGATAGAAAAAATAGCCAGGAAACTATGACCCGTTCGCCTCTGCTCAGGGTCATCCTGAGCGCTTGGCGGATAAAATAAGGATTAAGTCGAAGGATGAAAAAAAGAATACTCAGTGGGATGCGGCCGACCGGAAAATTGCACCTCGGCCATTTAGTGGGCGCTTTGGATAACTGGGTCAAGCTTCAGGAAGAATACGACTGTTTCTTTATGGCCGCGGATTGGCATGCTTTTATGAGTGAATATGAGCACACCGCGGAACTTCCCGAGAATATTATGGATAACGTAGTTGACTGGTTGAGCGTAGGGATTGATCCGGATAAGTCCACCGTATTCATCCAGTCGCATATCCCGGAACACGCAGAGCTGCACATGATTTTCTCCTGTATTACCCCGCTGGGGCTGCTGGAGCGCTGCCCTACTTATAAAGAACAGATGCGCGAAGTAAAGGCGCGGGATTTAAATACTTATGGATTCCTGGGCTATCCGGTCTTACAGGCAGCCGATATCCTTCTTTACAAGGCCGATAAAGTTCCCGTAGGCCAGGACCAGCTTCCGCATTTAGAGCTTACCCGCCAGGTCGCCAGGCTTTTTAATAATTTGTCCAAAAAAGAAATTTTCCCTTTTCCGGATGCGCTATTGACCAAGACGCCTAAGCTCTTGGGGTTGGACGGCCGTAAGATGAGCAAGAGTTACCTGAATACCATAAACCTTTCGGATAGCCCGGAAGTAATAACGCGCAAGGTCTCTGCGATGTTTACTGATCCCAAGAGGATTAAGTTGAGCGATAAAGGCCACCCGGATACCTGCAATGTATTTTCCTATTATTCCGTGTTTATGCCGCAGCTAAAAAATGAAGTATCTGCTTGGTGCCTGGATGCCAAGAAAGGATGTACAGAGTGTAAAAAGATGTTGGCCGCGGCCATTATGGAGAAGCTTGCGCCTATACAAGAAAAAAGAAAAAGCCTGTTAAAGGATAAGGCGGCCTTAAAGAAGATACTGGATACGGGGGCTAAAAAAGCTGCAGACGTAGCGTCCGGGACGATGCAAGAAGTGCGTAAAGCAATAAATTTATGAGCTATAAAATAAAGATAGAGATGTTTGAGGGGCCGCTGGACCTGCTGCTCTATTTGGTCAAAAAAGACCACCTGAATATTTACGATATACCTATCGCCAAAGTTACCGAGCAGTACCTGCAGTATTTAAATTTGATGCAGATGCTGGATCTAAACATTGCTGGAGAATTTCTGGTTATGGCGGCAACCCTGATGCAGATTAAATCCAAGATGCTCCTGCCGGCAGAGGAGGGGGTAAGCCCGGAGGCTGAACAGGAAGACCCGCGTGAAGAATTAGTCAGGCGCCTGTTGGAATATGAGAAATTTAAAGAGATAGCCCAGGACCTGCGCCAGAAAGAAGCTGACCAGCGCGAGATTTTTAAACGGCCAAAAGGCGAAACGGAAAAAGGCCCAAGCGAGAAAGAAGATGTCTATTTCGAAGCGAGCATCTTTGATTTAATCAACGCGTTTTCGCAGGCGCTTAAGGAGATACCTAAAGAAGTTTTTTACGAGGTAGTTAAAGATAAATATACGGTAGAGGAAGCTACGCATGAGATACTCCATCTTTTATTAGTCAGGTCCGAGGTGAAGCTTTCCGAGATCTTTGGCCGGACAAAAAATAAAATGGAGATAATCGTGAACTTTCTGGCGGTATTGGAGTTAATCCGCATGAAAGAGATCACCGCGCGCCAGTGCGCATTGTTTCAGGAGATCGAGATCGTCAGAAACAAGGAGAATATTGTCCCTTATGAGCGAAGAAACCAGACAGGCCCTGCTTAAAGGAGCGCCTAATATAGTCAATACCACGGAATCCGAAGAGGATGTTGTTTTTAACATTTCTCTGCGGCCGAAGAAATTCGCCGAATTTGTCGGCCATAAGGAGATCGTGGATAACCTGAAAGTCTCTATTCAGGCAGCTGCGCAGAGAAAAGAACCGCTGGAGCATGTCCTATTAAGCGGGCCTCCGGGCCTGGGCAAGACTTCTTTATCGCATATTATTGCCCATGAAATGGGCTGTAAGATTACCGCTACCAGTGGTCCGGCAATCGAGCGCGCCGGGGATCTGATCGGCATACTGACTAACCTGGAAAAAGGGGATATTTTGTTTATTGACGAAATACACCGTCTTTCCAAAGTAGTAGAGGAATTTTTATACCCGGCGATGGAGAGTTTCCAGATAGATTTTGTCATTGATAAAGGCCCTTACGCCAAGACTATAAAATTTAACCTTAAACCTTTTACCCTGGTGGGCGCGACTACGCGTACAGGCTTATTAGCCGCCCCCCTGCGGAGCAGGTTCGGCATGTTTTATAACCTGGATTTCTATAAAATTGAAGACCTGACTAAAATAGTGCAGCATTCGGCAGGGATTTTAGGTATGGATTTAGAAGATGCGGCAGCCGCTGAAATCGCCCGGAGGGCCCGCGGTACCCCGCGTATCGCCAACCGGTTACTCCGGCGCATTAGGGATTACGCGCAGGTGGCCAAAGCCAAAAAAGTGACCTTAGAAATGGCGGCTAAATCGCTGGATGAGCTGGGTATCGATAAAGCCGGCCTGGATAGCCTTGACCGTAAGGTTTTAACGCTGGTTATCGATTCTTATAACGGCGGCCCAGTGGGCGTAGAATCCCTGGCAGCAAGTTTAAATGAAGAAGTGGATACTATCGCCGATACGGTTGAGCCGTACCTTTTAAAAGCCGGATATTTGAAACGTACCCCGCGCGGCCGTACCGCCACAAAAATAGCATTTGACCACTTCGCTAAAAAATACACCAAAGAGCAGCAAAAAGAATTATTTTAAGGGTACGGGATGGAACTTTTACTGCATACCTGCTGCGCGCCGTGTTTAATTTATCCCCTGGAAGTATTGCGTAATGCGGGTTTTAAGGTCACCGGGTTCTTTTATAACCCGAATATTCATCCCCTCGCTGAATACCTTAGAAGAAAAGAAGCGCTGGAAGTTTTAAGCTCCGGTATTGAATTTATTTATCCTGAATATTCCCCCCGGGAATTCTTTCGGCTGGTTAATTTGAATGAAGAAGCGCCGCAAAGATGTTCTCTCTGTTGGAGGGAGCGGCTTAAGAAAACCGCCCAGTCCGCCCGCTCTGCCGGATTCAAATATTTTACTACTACACTCCTGGTGAGTCCTTATCAGGATCAGGAGTTGTTGAAGAAGATCGGGAATGCGGTTGCCGCAGAAGAGGGCGTAGAATTTTATTACGCGGATTTTAGGGCCGGCTTTAGGTCGGCGCATAATACGGCCAAGGCCAAAGGTATATATTGCCAGAGATATTGCGGCTGCCTTTATTCCGAGATAGAGCGCTCCAGGAAAAAATAGAATGCAGGATATTGCCAGGACATTAATTATATTCGGGGTTATCTTAATCGCGGTCGGCATATTTTTATTTTTTATGCAGAAGATACCTCTCGTAGGCAGGCTTCCGGGCGATATCTATATTCAAAAAAAGAATTTTTCTTTCTATTTTCCGTTAGCTACATGTATTTTGATAAGTATAATACTTTCGCTTTTATTTTACCTGTTTAACCGAAAATGAAGACCAGGCTCATTGCGCTTTTATTTTTTATTTTATGCCTATCTGGCGCAGCATTCTGCCAGGAAGAGAACGGCTTAAGAAAAGGGGTTTGGGTCACTGTCTTTTCAGAGCAAAGAGTGCTTTATTCCCCGGAGGCTGTGTCCAAGCTGGTTAACTCCTGCAGGAGAGCCGGTATTAACGAAATATACCTGCAGGTTTACCAATCGGGGAAAACATACTATGATTCTAAAATAGGCGGCAGGTCAAAATATGAAGCTATGCTTCAATCCGCCGGAACCGACCCTATCGATCTTCTTTTGAAGGAAGCAGGTAAAAACAATATAAAGGTATTTGCCTGGGTTAATCTCCTGAGCCTCGGGAAAAATACCAAAGCGGATATAGCCAATAAATTTGGCGAAGATATTTTTACGCGCGACCAGTATCTCAGGGTTTCCGGAAGAGCTAGCCCCAATGAATCGGATAAATATTACCTGCGGGAAGACCAGTTGTTCCTGGAGCCGGGAGACCAGAGAGTTGCGAAGTATCTCATCTCCATCGTTGAAGAAATAGTTGAGCGCTATCCTTTTTTAAGCGGCATCCACCTTGATTACGCGCGTTATCCGATGACTGTACCGTTTATTCCCGGCGCGCGTTTTACCAACTACGGCTTAAGCTACGGTTACGGCAAGGAGAATTTAGAGCGCTTTAAAGAATGGACAGGGTTAGACCCTTTAAAGGGATTAAAGAGCGGTAAAGACTGCGCCAAATGGGATGATTGGAGGCGCAAGCAGCTTACCAGCCTGGTCAGGAGGATAACCAAGCGCCTGAAGGAAAAATCAGAAAGTTTCCTGGTTTCTTCCGCGGTCGTCCCGTCGGGTGAACGCGCTTATACCAGTATGTTCCAGGATTGGCCTTATTGGCTGGAAGAGGGCATCCTGGATTACGTAGTCTTAATGAATTATACCCGGGATAAACAGCTGACTAAAGAGACAGTCCGTGCTGCTTTGGGGTATCGGCAGAAGGGTAAAGTCCTGGTAGGAATGGGCTTATATCTAATGCAGGATAGCCCGGAAGTATTCTTTGAGCAATACCGGATGATTAAGAATTTATCTGCCGACGGCATAGTAATCTTTTCCTACGACGATATGACTAATGAGATCCTGGAATACCTGAGTAAAGCGCAATAATTCCTTATATAAAAATAATGCAGCTTTCCAATTTTGATTACGGCCTGCCTAAAGAATTAATCGCACAATACCCGCTGAAAGCGAGAGAGAGCGCGCGGCTGATGGTCGTCAAGCGCACGAGCAAAACGAGCGAAGACGGTATTTTTAGGGATTTTCCCGCATATTTAAAAAAGGACGATCTTCTGGTTTTAAATGATACCAAGGTGCTCGCCTGCCGCCTGATCGGCCATAAGGCTACCGGAGGCAAGGTAGAGATTTTATTGACCAAACGTAAGAGCGGCTCTACTTTTGATGCCTTGGTTCAGCCCAGCCGCACTAAAATAGGAGAGAAGATATTTTTCGGGAAAGATAAAATCGAAGGGGTCATAACTAACCGCCGGGAGATTTCTTTTAAACTAAAAGATGCCGGGACTATTTATGCATTGGGCCAGGTGCCGCTACCGCCTTATATCAGAAGAGAACCCGAGGAGTTAGATAAGGATTATTACCAGACAGTTTATGCGGCTAAGGAAGGAGCGATAGCTTCGCCTACCGCCGGGCTGCATTTTACGGATGAGTTGCTTAAGGATATAGAATCATCCGGCGTGAATATCGCGTATTTGACTTTGCATGTGGGTTTAGGTACATTTAAACCGGTAACTTCCGAAGATATCACTAAGCACAAGATGGAGCCGGAATTTTTTCAGATTCCAAAATCCAGCCAGGAGAAGATAGAAACAGCGCGTAAAAATAAATCGCGCATTATTGCCGTAGGTACAACTAGCCTTAGGGCGTTAGAGGCTTATGCTGATGGGGTAAAAGAAGGCTGGACGAATTTATTCATTTATCCGGGATATAAATTCAAATTAGTTGATTGCCTGCTTACGAATTTTCATCTTCCTAAAACTACGCTTTTTATGCTTACTTGCGCCTTCGGAGGAGAGAAATTGATTAAGCAGGCGTATCAGGAAGCAGTTGACAAGAAATACAGGTTTTACAGCTACGGCGACGCAATGTTGATACTTTAACGTCTGGCTTGTCTCTAAACAAGGCAAGGCAGGCGCTAAGTATATTGTTTAAGGTCACAAATTGTGACCTTAAAGATTAGGGGGAATAAGATGATTCAACGGATAATAAGGCACAAATACTTTTTTCATAGCGCAGCGCTTCTGGTTGTGGTAGCGGTAACTATCCTGTTTATTGTTTTTAGCGGGACTTCGAATTAAGGCGCCGGGTGAGAGATGAAGCATAAAACGTTTGAATTAATGCAACAGGATAAAAATAGCGCAGCGAGGCTGGGGAAGCTCACTACCGAACATGGGGTAATCCATACGCCGGCCTTTATGCCTGTTGGTACGCATGCCACAATCAAGGGGCTTTATCCGAAGGATGTGGAGGAGGCCGGCGCGGAAATTATGCTCTCCAATACCTATCATTTATTCTTGCGTCCCGGAATGGAAGTCATCCGTAAAGCCGGCGGCCTGCATAAATTTATCTCATGGCAGAAGCCTATTCTTACGGATAGCGGAGGATATCAGGTATTTAGCTTAGCCCTTTTAAGGAAGTTAAGCGATAAGGGAGTGGAATTCCAGTCGCATATAGACGGATTTAAACATTTCTTGACCCCGGAGGAGGTAATCAATATCCAGCAGGATTTAGGCTCGGATATCATGATGCCGTTGGATGAATGCGTGCATTATCCTTGCGGGAAAGATCAGGCAGAGGTAGCCATGAAACGCACCATCAACTGGGCCAGGCGTTCGCATAAACATCTGCAGGAGCATAAAAAGCACGGGCCCACTAAGCAACAATTGTTATTCGGTATTGTGCAGGGCGCTACTTATGAAGATTTACGCTCTGCTTGCGCCAAAGAGCTTACCGGTATAGATTTTGACGGTTTTAGCATAGGTGGAGTTTCGGTTGGCGAACCCAGCGATTTAATATATAATATATTAGATTACACCGTGAAATTGCTTCCCCGGGATAAACCGCGTTATGCCATGGGCATAGGTTATCCTCCGGATATAATTGAGGCAGTTGAGCGGGGAGTGGATATGTTTGATTGCGTAGTGCCTACTAGGTACGGCAGGAATGGCACTGCCTTTACCAGCCGGGGAAAGCTGATCATCAGGAACGCGGCGTTTACCGATGATTTTAAGGCCTTAGATGATAAGTGCGGTTGTTATGTCTGTAAGAATTTCAGCCGGGCATACCTGCGGCATTTGTTTAACGCCCAGGAGATGCTGGGGTTGACTTTATTATCTTTGCATAACGTTTATTTCTTTTTGGATCTTGCCCGTAAGATCCGCGAAGTAATTAAGGGTAACCAGTTTAATGAATTTAAAAAAGAATTTTTAGCCGGGTACAATAATTCCGCATGCGCATAGACATAATTACCATATTCCCCAAAATGTTTGAACCGGTGCTCAATGAATCTATCCTCCGACGGGCTCAAGGCAAGGGTAAGGTTAAATTTTATATTCATGATCTAAGGGATTATACGCCGGACAAGCACCGCAAAGTTGACGACCGGCCTTTTGGCGGAGGTTCGGGCATGCTGATGCGCCCGGAGCCGATCTTTAATGCGGTGGAAGAAATACTATCCAAAAGCAAAAAGAATAAACCGAAAGTAATCCTCTTGTGCCCCCAAGGCAGGAAGCTGACCCAGAAAATCGCCAAAGATATCGCTAAAGAGAAACAAATTATTTTGCTTTGCGGCCACTATGAGGGCATAGATGAAAGAGTGCGCAAAGAGTTAGTAGGCCAGGAGATTTCCATAGGTGATTATGTGCTTACCGGAGGAGAACTGGCGGCTATGGTTTTGGTAGATAGCGTAGTGCGGCTTTTGCCGGGGGTCTTAGGCGATAAAAATTCCTTGAATTTTGAGTCATTTGAAGGTAATCTATTAGAACACCCGCACTATACCCGGCCGGCGAATTTTCGTAATCTGGCTGTGCCGGAGGTACTCCTTTCGGGGGATCATAAAAAAATAGAGGCCTGGAGAAAAAAAGAGGCCTTAAAAAGGACGCAAGAAAGACGGCCGGACCTGCTCAGGAAGGCTGCTTTAGGTTAAGGAGGGAACAAATGGACAAGATGAGATTGATTGAGTCGCAATTTATTAAAAAAGATATGCCGAAGTTTGGCGTCGGCGATACGGTTAAAGTCCTCACCAGGATACCGGAAGGCCCGGATAAGGTCCGCCTGCATCCTTTTGAGGGGGTGGTGATTTCCAGGGAAGGCTCCGGAGCCAGGGAGCATTTTACGATAAGAAAGGTTTCTTACGGAGAGGGGATTGAACGCGTATTCCCGTTGTATTCACCCAGCATTGAACGTATTGAACTTATCCGTTCCGGTAAAGTCAAGAGGGCCAAGCTCTACTACTTAAGAAGTAAAGTCGGTAAGCGGGCCACCAAGATTGAGAGCCAGGGAGAAAAAGTTTAAAGATTTACTCAGCTATGAGCGCAAGCTCAAGAAAAGAGGCTGCGATTTAATTATCGGCGTGGATGAAGCCGGGCGCGGGCCTCTGGCCGGTCCGGTTGTGGCAGCGGCAGTTGCGCTTAAGACAACGGATTTTAAAAACCGCATTGACGATTCCAAAAAATTGAGCCTTCACCACCGCCAGAAGGCTTTTGAAGAAATTACCAGAAAATCCATATTCGGCATAAGTGTAGTCAGCGAGACGATGATTGACCGCATCAATATTTTACAGGCCACGCGCCTGGCGATGCGCCAGGCGGTTATTTCTTTGACTAAAAAGATAGCCGGCCTGCATTCTTTAAATATCCACGTAATCGTTGACGGGAAGATGTCTCTGGCGTTAAATTGGCCCTGCACGGATATTGTTAAAGGTGACGGCAAATCCAAGAGTATAGCCGCTGCCTCCATATTAGCTAAGGTTACCCGCGACCGGATTATGCGTGAGTACGACGTAATTTATCCGGAATACGGCTTTTACCGGCATAAGGGTTATCCTACGGCAAGCCATCGAGAAATACTTAAGCGGATAGGGCCATCACAGATCCACAGAAAAAGTTTTCACTGTGCCTAAACATAATTTAAATTTAGGGGTTCAGGGGGAGGCTAAAGCGGCAGAATTCCTTAAGGCCGACGGTTACCAAATCCTCCAACGGAATTATAGATCCAAATTAGGCGAAGTAGATATTATCGCCCGGGACAAAGATACGATTTGTTTTATAGAGGTAAAATGCCGTTTGTCCGGTAAATTCGGCAAAGGATGGGAAGCCGTCTCCGGGAAAAAACAGGGCCAGCTAGCCAAGGCAGCTTTAAGTTTTTTAAAAGAGAATAATTTATTGGATAAAAGCGCAAGGTTTGATGTGGTCTCGTTGGACAAATGCGGCCCGGAAGAAAAAATAACCCTGATTAAAAACGCGTTTGCATTGAACGGGAGGTTTACTTACTAAGATGTATAGAGACGAATCGCTTAAAAAATACCTGGATGACCTAGCAGCCAGGCTTCCTGCTCCGGGAGGCGGTTCAGCGGCGGCATTTAATGCGGCAATGGCCGCGGCCTTAATCAGTATGGTGGTTAATTTTACTATAGGCAAGCCTAAATACGCAAAATATGAAAAGGAGCTTAAGGTTATCCTGAATAAGTCCGAGGCCTTAAGGCTGGAATTCTTGAGATTAACTGACCTGGATGTTATTGCCTATCGGAGTAAAGATGCACGGGATAGCCTGAATACCCCATTTATGATTGCCCGGCTCTGCGCCGAAGGGATTAAACTGTGTGAGCCGTTGCTTAAAAAAGGAAATATCAATTTAATCAGCGATGTGGCCGTGGCCGCTGTCTTTTTAGAGTCCAGCTTTGCCTCGGCATATTTTAACGTAGAGATAAATTTAAAGTCTATCCACGACAAAAAATTGACCCGGAAGATAACCAAAGAATTACTGCAAAAAGGTAAAATAATCCGAAGGGCCAGGGAGAACACGGAGGGGAAAGTTGGCAAAATTATTAGAGGGTAAACCGCTGGCGGAGAATATCAGGGAAGGGATAAAGAAGCAGGTTGCCTCTTTAGGGGCCAAGCCGGTTTTAGCCAGCATTATGGTCGGTGAGAATGCCGGCGCAGCCAGCTACGTTAAATCTCAAAGTAAAGCCGCCGAAAATTTAGGGATAGAATACCGCCTGCAAACTTTAGCCCAGGATACCCCGGAGGATACCCTGATTGATTTTATCCGTAAGCTAAATTCCAATAAATCGGTTAATGGTATTATTATCCAGATGCCGCTTCCGGCAGCGATAGACTATAAAAAGATAAGCGCCTATATCAACCCGGATAAGGATATTGAGGGTATGCATCCGCAAAATATAGGGAAGATTTTGTTCGGCAAGGCCAAGCTTATTCCCTGCACCGCGGCCAGCGCGATGGAGCTGATCAATTCCAGCGGTGTGGATTTATACGGTAAAGAAGTTGTCATCGTAGGCCATAGTGAAATCGTGGGTAAGCCCTTAGCGCTTTTATTGCTGGATAAATTCGCGACAGTGACGGTAGCGCATATCGGCACGAGCAAAGCCGGGAAATTAGAGGAGCATGTCCGCCGGGCCGAAGTTTTAATTGTTGCAGTCGGCAAAGCCGGATTAATTAAAGGGGATTGGATTAAAGAAGGCGCGGTAGTCATTGATGTGGGGATAAACCGCTTGGCCGATAAGATTGTCGGAGACGTGGAATTTGAGGAAGCCCAAAAACGCGCAGGTTTTATTACGCCTGTGCCGGGTGGGGTCGGGCCGTTAACCGTTACTATGCTCATGCGTAATCTCGTCGAATCCGCAAAACTGCAGCAGCTTTAATTTAGGCAAGGAGGGCAGGGCCAGTGGAAAAATTCTCTAAGGTCAAGGCAATAGTTTTTGGCTGGGAAGCGATGAAAAAGAGTTTCTGGTTTTTCTGCGGCTTACTGATAATCGTCAGCCTGGTGCAGGTTATCCCCAATGTATTATGCAACTTATACGGAGAAAAGTCGCCTTTGGTTTCTACTGCTTTTGGTATAATTTCTTTCATCGCAAGCACTATAATTGCGATAGGTTTGATCAAAATCAGTTTAAAATTATATGATAATACGGATAGCCCCAGGCTTAGCGGCCTTTTTGCTGTCCGGGGAGTTTTCCTAAAATATTTATTTGCTTCGCTGCTCTATAGTTTAGCCGTATTTGTCGGTTTATTGTTGTTGATTGTCCCGGGTATTATTATGTGGGTAAGATGCCAGTTCTTCGGGTATTTAATAGTAGACAAGAAGCTGGGGCCGATCAAGGCGCTTAAGGAGAGCTTTGCCATGACCAGGGGCAACGGCGGGAACCTCTTTTTATTAGGTATTTTATTGACTGTTATTTTTCTATTAGGTATTTTGGCTTTATTGGTTGGTTTATTCGCGGCCTTTCCCATAACAATTATGGCAGAGGTTTTCGTCTACCGTTTTCTTGTCGAGAGGTCAGGTTCTCTAGCGGCAGCGCCAGCCGTTTAACGTTTAAGGGCAAGGAAGGATTCCGGCGGTGAATATGACTTTCAAAGAAAAATTACAATCGGGTAAGTTCGTAGTGACCTCGGAAATCGGGCCGCCCAAGGGTATTGATACCAAGCAGCTCCTGGAAGACGCGGAATTAATCCGTACCAGGGTTGATGCGATTAATGTCACGGATTTACAGAGTTCAGTCATGCGCCTGGGTTCTTTGGCAGTCTGTTTTCTGCTTAAACAAAAGGGCTTTGAGCCGATCTATCAATTAACCTGCCGCGACCGGAACCGCCTGGCCCTGCAATCGGATATTTTATCCGCCGGGGCATTAGGCATTGAGAATCTTTTACTTTTAACCGGCGACCATCCGGCTTTAGGCGACCATCCG
>Ga0265297_10003967_pt1 | contig 25253 bp, 30 predicted proteins | sample Munlanlwell13791_FD_192502 | JGI IMG/M metagenome (GOLD analysis project Ga0265297, IMG submission 192502) | Leachate microbial communities from a municipal landfill in Southern Ontario, Canada - Leachate well 137-91 | ecosystem: Engineered > Solid waste > Landfill > Unclassified | place... | reverse complement strand
GGAATTAAGGTCGCTCCAATTCTCCACAATCACAGCATTATGACCGTCGACCAGCGGCGGGTAATATGGCGATATTTGCCGTTTTGTTATAATCGTTCGTCCGAACAAAACAGCCTCTACGAAACGCAAACTCTTATCTCCAGCGCCACGTAAATCAACACATGCATTATAAGAAAGCAAATGTTTCAAATACTGTGCTGGCGGAGCATCAGCTTTCAATACTAAATCTACCCAACTTGGCATTCCCTCGATACGCACACGCTCGCCATATCCACCACGGCCCATAAAGCCAGCAAGCCCGATAATATCATATTTAAATGCGTCTCTTATTGCTTGAATGTCATCATCTAAATAGGCAAGATCGAGATGCTTCCTTGCAAACAGATCGAATACTTGCGTTGATGGGCGATGAGCTACAACTATTGTTTTATAACCGTAATTTCGCAACAACTCCGGAGAACAATTAACCGGCATAAATAAATCACACCGATCTTGAACAGGGCCTCCCATACCGCTTCTCTTACCCTGCCATAGCATCCTACTCTCCCTGAATAGTCTATCAGAAGAGCATAAGCATACTTTAAATGCTGGTAGATCAGCAATATTTTGCCAGTTGTCATCGAAAAAGAAAGTGTCTGATTTTGCGATATAAACTCTTACATCGTTGTAGTTATCAGACAATAAATGTTTTACACGTCGTAATATTGGGTGCTGCTCATATTGCCCTTTAGCTACTACTACCTTAACTGGCAACTGCATCCGGTCAGCTATTTCTGCCAGATTTGCAAGTTGATAAGCACAACGCGGAAGCCTGTTGTCGCTTAACATAGAAAAATCGATCGCGATCATTTAAACCTCTGTACTGCCGATAATAAAGCAGATGCTATATCGTCGAAGCCCATTGCCGACATTAACGTCGCCATACGATGATGATAAGTATGTGCTGCTAATATATCATCGCGTTGTTGTTGTGCTATCTTGGGTAACCAGCTATGATCTCTCAATAGCCCCTTGATCTCATAATGAAACACTCTAGGATTACTGGCAATTATAGCGTGCGGTAAGTATCTATCCAAACCTGGAACCGGATCGTGCACTACAACCGCGCCACTCAGAGCAGATTTAAATACTCGCTCTGGAAGATCAATACCATGTATCAATGTGTGTGGTTCGCTGATACACGGCACGATTCTACAGCTTGCCAAAAAGCCGGGAACACGATCGTCTTCTATTCTGTTGACTGGAAGATCGCTCGGCCAATTGCCCCACCCATATACCATATGAGAGATTGTTTTATCGCGCAATACAGGCAATAAATAAGCGTCGATACCAGTTGCCTTATATGGCCAACGACCGCCAATATAACCTATGTCATATTTATCATGAGTCCCTTTGCCATTAAATATAGTGACATCACCGGCAGTCGCTACTGGGACCCACGGAAGCTTATTTCGATCCCAATAACTCCAATACTCACGATCGCCTTCATGCCCATAGCCAAACACAACAGTCGGCGATTGTGACATCACCCAGTCAATAGTTTCTGGTTTTTCATTGATATCTGGATCAACGCGAATCGGACCAGACGGATTAACATGAATAGCTTTTTTACAATTTGGGCTGTGTGGTATCGGCTGTTTATGCCCGCTACAACCGACATATACATCTGGCGAAAACGCATCCCATGTCGCACGTTTACCATCCCATCTAGCGACTGTGCAGTTCGCATCGCGTAGTGCATTAATCATACCATCAGTTATAAAACCGAAAGCTCCTTCTGGTCTATGGCAGAATAATACACGCATCGTTTTATCCTTGTTCTAAGCAGCGTCCTCTGCCGCTTTGTTTTAGTAACTGTCGTTGTCTTGCTATTCTGTCATTAAGCGACAATGCATCTAGCTTTGCACCTAGTTCTTTGTTCCTTGTGTGGAATATGGTCCATTTATCAACTCTCTCATGATGCAGATGTAATAAGTCGATGTGGCGGTTCTCTCTCCACGTTGTCGCTTTTGATAGTCTAAAATAAAAATCACAATCTTCTACGCCATAACCAACGAACTCTTCTACAAAACCACCTATTCTCCAGTATGCTTTACGATGACACGCAATAGAACCACCTTCAAAATAATCAACCATGTGGTCATATCTAGGGCGATCTACAACTCCTGTCGTATTGATTGTATTGGTGGCTTGAGACCCTAAATAAAAAATCTGCCTACAAAGATGGCAGGATTCTACCTCTGCTAACTCTTTTGCCACTTCCTGAAAATAGTTGCTCGGTGCCATTGTATCGGCATCGTGCAAAACCAATAAATCTGATGTGCACGCTTCAACGCCAAAATTCCAAGCTCTACTCTTATTAAACGCAGCGCCAGGCAGTCCAGTTGTAAAAATATGTCTTGCTGGAGCATATTCTGCGTCTTTTAATTTCGGTGCCGAATCTTCTTCGGTCATGATGATTTCGATATCTGGATATCGCTGCGCTCTAATATTACCAAGAACTGTGAGTATCGACCATTTACGATTAATTTCGCGAAACGGAATAACACAAGAAATTCGTGGTACTGCTGTCATCTCGCTAGGATTGACGTATGTTGGCCTAGTCTTTATAGAACTCAGAACGGCCTTAGCATGTTTGAACTTTTCTATTCTATTCTCGACAGATGATTTTTCTGGATGTACAACAAAATATGCATTCGAACCATCTACATCGAAAAACCCAGGTTGCTGCAGTTTGCTGTCTGATAATCTACTAGACCAATCAACATGCTCAACTCCGTATTGCCCAAATTGTTCGTCGAAATAACCGACCTTAGCAAAAGCAATATGATCAAACGCCATCACAGCACCGTGTGGCTTACTGTCGACTACATTTAAAAGCATCCCATGAACTACGACATTATCACCTTTTGTCGCACCATATACACCAGGTTGTCGATAGCAGAAGTGATGAAACTCCGTGCGATACATAGCTGCAAAATAAAAGTTTTCCCATCCTGTGTTAAGAACTTCTACATCGTCATTCAATAAAATCTTCTTAGGAAATCTAGATAAACATCGCATCAATCGGTTGCTGTTGCCTGCTACCCCAAGTTGTTTTTGATTCCTAAGAATAACAATATCGCCACGCGATTCTAGCTCTGTTAAATATGCCAATTGTTCTGAATCTGTACTGCCATCATCACTTATAAATATCGTAGTGCGGCAGGTGTCAGTAAACTTCAATATTGAATTAATTAATCGCCGTAATGAAGAAGGGCGATTATAAGTTAAAATCCCTACGCCGATACCATTACTAATAGCATAAGCATTATTCGTAAAAGCTTTAGAGCAAGAAGGATCAATGTTCCTTCTCATATGCCCAACTATCGGACGCCTAACGTCTTTGGTTACTACTTTATTTAATTGTATCGGCCTAGCTTGCGGCCTAGATGCATTGAGACCTTTCTTAGCTGGTGCCGCTGGTATATTATCAACATTAACCAAATAGCCTTTTACGCCGCCATCCTTACTGACATAACGATCAAAGAACTCCGGCAGTCTTACACGGCGTCCTTTACGTATATGGATAGTATTGCCATCAGGCCCAGCTAAATATAAGTCGTGCGGGTGCGGATTTAGATACTCTGGCACAATGTTTTCCAAATGTCATATAATTCAGTTTCAAGTTGTTCAAAAGTGCCATTGTTACGAACCACGAAAACCGTATCGCAACATTTCTTATATCTGGGTAAAGACGTTTTAAGTCTATCGACGTAATCGCGAAGCAATGGCTCATTCAACTTCGCATTTCTTGTTAAGCATAAATCGGCATTAGCCTGGACAAATAGCAAAACAACTCTATGTAGTGCTGTTTTTGCGTCTGTGATCAACGTCAAAAGTGTCGTGATCTTCGAGTTGCACGCATCAAGCACGATAATCTCTTTCGGTGGCACTTGTTCAATGGCTTCTTTACATTTTTCTAGAGCTAATGACCAACAACCGATATTGTATTCTCGCTGGGTCTGCTCATCTAGTGTCGCCAAGTTCTCTGGCACCCAGTCAGATGGCCTTATAATGTGCCATTTGTAGCTTTTGTGCTTAGCTAAGATATCTATGGTCTTTGATTTACCGCTTGCCGGTAAGCCACACGTTATGATGAGCATGGTATTCCTATATAAAGAGGTACTGGCTGCCCATTAACTTCCATGAATCGCGACCTACTCGGTTTAATGATCACTCCACAATTGAAGCTTCCTGCTCCATTTTTAATCTGCTCTAATAGCTGGTCTGACATCACATCGATTTTCAGTATCTGCTGAGTATCGAAGGTCTTGCCAAATACATCTCTAATCATACCAGGACCGAGAAACTTGTTTAAACTCAGTCTGATATCAACTAATACAGGAATGCCGGTATCGAGAGCGAAATAGTAAATCGCCTGTTTGACACCAGCTGCGTGTGATATTGCTATGAGACGCTTTGCTTGATGCTGCAAGAAATCAATGGCGATAAGCGACATCGAATCTTTTGTATTAGATAAATCAATAGTCTGCCCATTCCAATCACCCATCGATACAGCAACGTCGCCTTCGTTGCGTGATATCAAGCAACTGATACCAACATTCTGATAATGCTTAACAACATAGCATAACATACCAGACACAAAACTTGCGTCCGATAACGGTTCCGGATGCGGTAGCATCGCTGGAATGATTCTAGATGTACCAGATTGTGCTGCCATCGACAGTTTGCTGAATATACCAGCGTCCTCGCTTATTGTTTCTGATATCATTGAGATCGAACACAAAAGCACTTTTTTGCATTTCGCTCTCTGTCATCGTAAATAGCAGACGCGGTGTACCTTCAAATAATATCGATATTTTGCCGTTTTTCGCGTCATAGTTATTGACGATACCGAACCAAATCCTGAACCAACCAGCCCAGATGATGAAATCACCATATCGCGGTGTCCACGTCGATAATGCTCTGTATGTCGCTAGCGGCGGTAGCTCTACTTCTCTCATTTTGCTTCAATCTTGAACCTAGTCAGGCGATGGTTGTAAATATCATAACGATAAGTGAAACCATCAGCCAAATCCCATTGAATGAAATAACCGCTGCGATATCCACCAAGAGTTCTACTTATTACCGGATCTACCGACGAAAAACTGTTCTCGGCAATAACCGGTGGCGATTTCATTTCCTTGCCATCGACAGCTATCACTGCTCTTTTATCGCGAATCGCCTGTGCAGCCTCTTCGCGTTGTTTGATAACATTTAAACCCTCAATCAGGACATCTCGTGCAGAACTCGTCTTCGTTTTGGCTGACACATGGTAGGTCTGGCTGCGATTGTTCGCGTCGGTACCAACCATATTGACAGCTAGAGTAACATCGTCAGTCTTGACGTTTAAGCGAGAATTTGGCTCCAATTGTGCTAAAACACGCTTTATATCGGAGGCCGTTCGGATAGTCGGAGCCTCAAACCGTTGGCGGTTCAACTCCGATTGTGTCCTCCTGGCTAACTCCCTCTCCAAATTCTCCATTAGTTCCTCCGACACTATCTGTTTCAGGACCGACTAGACGTAAATTCACGTCGACCGCAGCAACACGCCCGTTATGTACAAGTCTAAATACGCTATGATATAGGTTAGCAAGCCCCCAAAGCGCTATTGCTTTTACTATGATATTGTCGCCAGCATCAAATGATACATACTTACCGGGCAAGAAAATCGAAAAGAACGCCGACGTCCAGAAGCTAGTACACCATCCACAGGAGACAAGATCGGAAGACCATCTCCCGACCACCTTGATGAAGCTATATATTCTGCCCCTATACACTGTATTATCGTCTGACATCCAGACATCACTTGGATTGTTCTTGCGATACAATTCGACCAAAGCGAGCTTGGCCAAAACCTGTCGCAATGGCGAAAAGAATACTGAAACTGTTATTGCTTCGGCTGCACGCTCCGCAGCAATACAACAGATTAACCATGTACCGACGATCGATATTATTTCTATCATATAAATGTTCGATTACAACGTGAACACCGTTTACGGTTGCGGACACCGCTACCTGACAATATCGGCGACAAAGGCGACCCACATAACGGGCATGTCTTCAAATCTCTCAATTGTTGTTTTACTTTAATAGCCTGGCTTGGTGTCGCAACCACAATCCTTGTGGTTGACGCAGGGCGTATTTTGGGGACTGCAGTTGGTGCCGGAGCTGGTTTTGCTCTTGGTTGTGCTCCAACTGTTCTCTTTTGCATCGCCCTAGCTGCAGATCCACCACCACATGCGCCACATCCCATTATTGCCTCGCATTTCTCACGCCAATACGTTGGACGTGTGCTTGTTGATGTGCTTGTGGTGTTGACCTCGGGGTATTTGTTGGTAGCTTTATGATTGCAGGCTTGCTTGTCCTTGCAACTCTAATCGGTTTTCTGTTGCCGCATCCACCACATGCCATGATTCACCAAAAAAGAAAGAATCTGGGTTGACATTAGCAGCGAAATCATTCCACGAGCAGATAAAGCATGGTGCTAACTGCAGTGGAACAATCACTCTATTCTTCCTATTTTTGGTGTGGCTTATATTGAATGAAATTGAACCACAATAAGCGTAATAATCAAAACGGAAATGCGGAAACCACAGTCTGTCGGTCATGCTTGGACGTAAATGTTGCATAGGGCCTTTAGGACGCAGAAATTCCAAAGCAGACATATCGAATGCCACCCAATCTAAATTAGTATTGGGTTTAAAAAATACCATTGGTTTGATATCGAGACCGAGAGCCTTAGATACCAAATTGGCATCATAGGATGATTGGTGATACCATTCTGAAAACTTGCAGGTAGAATACCCGCCAAGTATAGAAGTGAGGCTGAATCCCTTGCCCTTCTTTGCCTCAAGATTAAATCGGCACCGGTTTTTGGCGTCTGCTGGTACAACGTCGCCGGTTAGATCACGTAGAACTGTATCAGATTCTCTACCTTCGACCCTACGCCTCCGAAATTCTCTCCCAGACCATTCGGTCAGCAATTTAGCTACTCGACGCTCGTGACATTTCGCTGTAGCTACATTAGACTTTCCCACCTGACTTGCTGTTCTGGTCATCACTTACCTCTGGCTGAGCAACAAATTGCCTGAATCTAGCGGCAAGGTTGTTGTATTCAGTAACAAACCCGCCGACTTTGTATTTACGAGCCAGATTAAATAATTCACCCTTATCAAAAACTGGTTCAGTATCAAGGATTCGTTGAACATATAATTGGTTCTTAAGTAAGTCAGGGCATAATGACAGATCTACCAACAACATATTCCTAACGAATAACTGAATTCCAGCTTTAGCCAGGAATTCTGCCCTATCTCTACTAGACTTGGCCATTGCAGTGCTCTTGACCGGACCAATTCCTACATATCCATTGATTTTATCTGATGTATCTCCGCAAAGTGCTTTTTGAACAACTGGATCATAATTGACCTGCGGAATGAAACATTCCTTCATTGGATCAAAACAGCGAACGTGCGGCATACGGAATACTATTTGGTTATAGTCACTATCAGAAGAGCATATGATAGCTGGCGATGGCGCTAAAACCTTGCATGTGGCATAGATTAAATCGTCCGCCTCCATGTTGGCTTTACTGAACTGCCTGCACCCCATATAACCGAACATAGCCTTGGCTGCGAGCTGTGTACTAATCAACTCGTCTTTAATATCTATAGTATACTTATCTGACTTATCCTTATAGCCAGCAAATATCTTCATCCGCCACAATGTTGATCTCTTTGCATCCCAAAAAATATTGACACTTTGTGGCTTAAACCTGTCGATCCATCCAATCATGAATCGCAGCATGATTGTGAATGGATGCTGATGTTGGAACTTGGCCTGCGGTTTCCTGCCAGCGAAGATAGCACGATACATCAAATTCCTAGCATCTACCAGCAACGTGCATCTCTGCTCAGGCTCGTCCATCATAAAACCCTTTGCTATGATAAGCCACAGGACGAGGAATTACTCCCTCGTCCTGTGCTTTTTCGCTTTTGTCGACTAGCTATTCAACTCGTCAAGCAAACGATCAACTTCACCATCGACATCATCAGCAGCTTCTTCGGCGGCTTCTTCTGCTACCTCTTCGGTGGCTTCTTCGACCGCTTCTTCTTCTGCTGGCATTTCGCCAGACAATTCTTCGACCTGCTCTTCAACAACTTCTTCGGCGGCTTCTTCGACAGCCTCCTCAAACACTTCTTCGAACACCTCCTCAACCACTTCCTCCTTTGGGGCAGGCTTGGTTGCAGGCTTTGTCGCGGCTTTCGCTGCAGCAGGCTTAGCCGTGGTAGCGGGCTTGGTAGCGGCGGCAGCTGGTTTGGCGGCAGTCGTGGGCTTGGAAGAGGCAGCAGCAGTGGCTGCAGTTGGCTTGGCAGCGGCAGCGGGCTTGGCGGCAGCGGGCTTGGTGGCAGCGGGCTTGGCGGCAGCGGGCTTGGTGGCAGCGGGCTTCGCTACCGGAGCCGATTCTTGTGCTTCTTCTGATGCTGTAGCGTCTTCGTCATGGTCAAAACCACCAGATGGCGCAGACTTCGCAGCAGCACGACCGCTAAGAGCAGCAGCAACGCGGGCACACTCTTCTGGATTGACTTCTGGCATCTTCTCCCAAAGGTTGTGCCTCTTGGCGAGAATTTCAGCAATACGTGAATCGATCTTCTTGCCAGTCTTGTCAGCTGCAATTGGTCGTTTGCCGCCAACGAACTTCGACTTCTTGTAGCTGTTCATCTGACCGTCTTTGACGATTTCCAGTTGGAACTGGTAAGCACTGCATTCGTCAAAGAACACACCGAACGCTAACTTGTCGTCTGGGTCGCCGCCGTCATCGTCGCGATATAGGCATTCGAGCCAAATATCGACAACGGTCTTTGGAGCATTGAACCATAGCACCTTGCCTCTGACTTCTTCAGGATTCTGTTCGATAGCCGGGAAGTAGAGATTCACAAGATGGTATTGGCCAGGAAGTAACGCCTTGCCGATTTCGCTGCGCCTCTTCTTGCCTTCAACCGTGGTGCCGTCGATTTCGGCAAGCAGGTCAAATGCATACTCGCAAATTGCGCAATCTTCTTCATTGATGATCCGTGGGCAGCCGATGCGCTTGTTGTCGATATAGTGAGCACCGTTCGAAATCGCAAACAAGTCCATCGATCTTTCACAGACCGACTTACCTTCGTTGCAAGTGTCGCCTTCTTGCAGTGGTGGCAAGATGTAAAACCGATACTTGACGGTCTTACCCTCGTCAACCTTTGGCGCACGAAATTCGGACGGGTCCTTACCCTTCTTCATCTTGGCCCTGACTTGAGCCCTGATAGCTTCGATGTCGTAACTGCTCATGGGAATCTCCTAGGTTTGTCTACCGGATTGTTCTTTTTCTTGTCGTTTGAACCCAGCCAACGATCGGCTGTGTTCCGACCGTAGTCTTATGGCTTCCACCATGTGATATACTTTACCACAATTTCTCTGTGTGATGGTGAGCTCTGCCTCGTTTTTAACTAGCCCTGGATCGCCATCAACCAATGCATTTAATTGTTTATCAGTCAGTTTCGTGCCTTTGACTTTGAATTCTTCCAAAATCCTACGCACTAAAGCATGACGTCGTGATTTGATTTTGAGTTCTAATTGCGCTACTGCACTTCGTAATTCACTATAAATAGCAGCCCAATAAATATATTGAGCAGGTATGCGTTCGTGTTGATCCTCTAATATCTCGAAATTGATATCTATATCTTGTGCTAGATTGACTTCGCAGATAGTACCATTTTGCAATCTGACCTTGAATTTGAACAGATTGCTAGTAGCAAGATCTAGTGGTACATGCTCATGAAACCATTTTGGCAATCCGTCTGGATTGTCCGATTCCGGCTCAAATCCCGGCTCTTCTATCGGCAATTCTTGCTCAAGTTCGTCCATAACCCGCCTCAAATACATCAACAGGGGCGAAACTTATCTACATCTAAGCATAACATCTTAGGCTCCCATTGGCACCATTTTGTTCCTACGTTGACACGTACTGGAAATACCGGATTACTATCTAGTACTCCAAAGAACGGTCTACACATAATATTAGATATTGCACGTATCGTTGGTCTAAGATTGTTCTTACTACATGCTACAGTGATCGAATCATGAGTCTCAGCTAGCAATCTAAAATAAGACTCCCATACTCTTCTGATTGTCAATTGCATAGCTTGTGCGATGGAGCCCTGCATAGTAGCATTAAAAGCCGATCGCGGTTTTTCGGCATTAAAGAATTCACGGCCAAGAATGCTTCCTATCGGTTGCCCTTCGTCCAGTTTTTGTTTTTGTGCTATCATCCATCCTCTGAGGTCTGGAAACATTTGAAATATTGGATTATCAATATCAATCGAGTTGATAGCACGCAACAACATAATCTTACATTCTTTGCGTGGTATTTGCAGCATCTCGGATAATTGCTGATACGGATCAGCACCAGCAGACATCTCATCTAAATGTTGGTCACCACTAAGTATCGCTGCTATTCGTATATCAGCGGCTCGCCAATCGAAGTTGATGAAATAATCAGAATCACTACCATAAGGGTCAGATATGTCGTCGTTGGCGGATGTTCCCTGGAGATTGAAGCCTGTGTTCTTACTGCGACCGCTGACTGTCCGATGAGTCCACTGCGGAAATTTACGCAACCCACCAACTAAAATCCCCTGGCGCTCCAAACTTTCGTAGACTATAGAAGCATTTGCTGCGACTTTTTGCCATAGTCTAAGCCTCTGCTTCTGCATATCAGATAGCATTTCGTTAATAACAAGTGATGTCTCTTCGAACGTTGGTTGCACCTTCGGTAAAGGTGTAAAGACGTCATAGACATTTAAGATTTCTCTTGGTAGATCAAACTTAAATCCCGTCAATATTGATTTGAAATCGTTTACAACGAGCACTCTGTCTTGCAGTAAAGATTTCTCCATCCAACGATTGAGCTTTTTTACTGATTGCTCAATATCGTATATCGATCTACCAGCACCAGTGTGATAAAGAGGAAAGATACTATTATTGTTCGGAGTTCTCACTCCAGCGGCGACCGGAAGCATCTTTCTGTCATACAGCGCACAGAAATAGCTAATAGTATCATCAGAACGAGCCATTGTTATGTTAAGAAGTGTTTCTTATCGGTCTGTCTTTTACCGCCCGTGCGCAGCTTATCGACAAGCTCTGCCTTATCGTCCGGCGTTCTCATATACCCATATGGGTCGTTGTTCTGTAGCTGATGTAGTGCCATATCACGCTGCAGTGCTTTAGCGTTCCTTTTTCTGAATTCTCGCCAATCGCCGCCACGAATACGAATACTTTGATCAGTCCCAAGCAGCGTAATATGTGTGTTATGGCTGTTACACAGCGGGCATTTAGTGAGCTTTTGTAATTCCTTCTTAGGAGGAAATACGATGCTGTGCGAAACTTCAAAAACGATCTCAGATTGCTCATCATCAGTGAGTGGCCTGCCAACTTCTTTCTCACGAGCGGCTACGCAATCACTGCAGATGTAGTTGTATCGCGGCATTATTGCCCCATCATTCTTTTGCCTTGTCGAGCCCGATCACAATAACAGACTCACCCGGTACTGCTGCCAAAATGTTGATATAACGAGTCAGCACGATACGTGCTTTGCCGTATGCCGGATACAACCCATCCAAATTGCAAATGAACTGCTTCGGATTGAATTTGACAACGTTGCCGACAACAAAAGCAGATCGCATGTCTTCCGGAACAAGCGGACCCATACCGACAATAATACCGATTGTGGGCTCTTCATCCGGAACGAAGATAGTGCTTTCTTTCTTCGCCGCAATAGGTGCGATAGCAACAAAATCATTTCCAACCAAGATTGGACTAATCTGATATTTGTCCTTTTTTGGCTGAATCATTTCAATAACGGAAGAAAAAGATCGAGCCAGCAGAGCGTCTTCGGCCATGATTTTTCGTGTGGTTAGTGGACTTCGGTGATTCCCATTCTCTTATAAAATACGTTAGTAGTAATAGGAACGAACTTTGGGCCGTTACGATTTTTAGCTATCCATAGTCTGATTATAGCTGGTTCCATTCTGTATTCGTCTTCAGTCTGGTTTAAACTGACAACGTAATCAACCGGCATCGCCTTGCCGAAGCTCTCAGCAGCTTTATCAAGATCTATATGGACCGATTCTGCTGGTTTCCCATTCGCACCCTGTGCTCCGTTTTTTACCCCGCCACGATTAGTTTGTGTTGCTGAATAGACTAGAACTTTCTCATTTCTAGCCAAGCCGCGCATCTCTGTAGCAACACTTTTCTGTCTTGTGTAGTCGCCTTCGTCATTATTGTGGCTGTGGCGGCTGTTCATTAGCTCCAAATAATCAAGCACAACAACCTTGGGCACCCATCCTTTTGTCTTGCGATTCATTTCGATGATGCCATAGACATCGTTAACGCTACATTCATCAGGTGGCAGCTCATAAATAACCACTTCGCCGGTTTGGCCGCGCTTACCCTGAATTCTATTGCGTACTGTCGTTTGGTTATCGCGTATCGCTTGTTGTTGTTCTGTTGGCAATGATTCGATATTGGCACGAGTAAACGCACCAATTTCAGTCTTCGACATGCAGCTTGCAAGTCTTATAGCAGTCTTATATGTTGATAATTCGAAGGTAATAAATAAGACGTTGTGCCCTTGCAACATAGCAGCGTGTGCCATATTGATTAATGTCAACGTCTTACCAACTCCTGTTGGAGCCAAAATAATCAACACTTCGCCGGTTGAGGGACCGCCCTCATTCAAATTAATGTCTAATCCTGGGAATCCTGTGCTAATATGCTCTATTGCAGTGTCGGCAAATATTTCATCTATCTGATCAAAAAACCAAAAGCCTTGGTTTCCGACCATACTAATACTAGACGCTGCATCAACTATCTTACGCAGAAATTCATGATCTCCACGCTGATGGGCTGCTATGGCTTCATCTGAATATAATTGTTCATAAGATTTATGCTCTACCCAGTCACGTAATGACTGACGCAAGAAAGGCGTTTCGCGAGGATCTGATGCACGATCAACAACAGACAAAATTTCTTGATGCGGGTCGTCTGCTGTTAATAATTTAGCTATTCTGTCGTGCAGTAATGCACGTGTTGGCAGTACGCCAAACTTATCAAAATCTTGTTTCAGAAACCCGATTACATATTTCACTTCTGGCCGAGTAAACAAGTCCATAGTAATGAACTTGGATGTCGGCACGAATAACTCCGGGAAGTCTAATAAAAGAGATACAATACCCGATTCCATATTCGGGCCAAAGGGCGTATCAGCAGTGCCAGAGTCTTGCTCTGATTGAAGAGCCTCGATCATTAAGTTAGTCCTTGTCGCAAACGTTGCAAGGCAGCTAGTTGGTTTTGCAAGTTTGCAATACAGACATCAAGTGCCTGTTCATATCCGATCAAGTCTTCTTCATAGAACTTAATTGGTAAAGCACGTTGTCCGGTTACTCTATCACCAATAGTCTGAATGGCCGATGGCTGTTTCAACGATGTCGCTAGCGTATAAACAATCCTACCATTCGGCTGATACGCAATCTCTTTAATGATATAGGCTTCAAGAAAGCCTAATGCGGCTGATTCTGCGAGATATATTGTTTGGCCGATGTTATATATTGGTGCTGTTGCCATCACTCTTCCTCATCCTCATCAAAATTCGATTCTTCTGCCTCCGTATCTTTGGTGTCATCGTCTTCAATCGGGCCAGTAATCTGCCCAGTTTCCATCAGACGATACGTTTCATTGTATATGGTTTTAAATAGCTCTTGATCGGACCCAATAACTTCTGCTAATTTATCCTTACCAATTGCAATCTTTTGATCGCCAAAGTAGTAGTTAGAACCCCTGAGAGTAATAACAGATGTTTCAATAGCACCATTAATAAGTGCTTGCACTTTGTTGAAACCATATATGCCGCTTTTCGCACCGAAATGAATTTCTAATGCAGCCGATCTGAATGGTGGTGCTACCTTATTCTTAGCGACCTTTACCTTAGTTGTCATGCCATAAGGCACATTAGCGGATCGCAGCGTTTCGGCTCTGCGTACTTCAAGACGCATTGACGAATAAAATTTCAGTGCTCTGCCACCAGGTGTTATTTCTGGGTGCATGTAGCTCGGGCCTACTTGACCAATCTTATCTCTAAGTTGATTGATAAATATGACTGTCGTGCCCGTTTTGAGACATATACCAGCCAGCTTACGCATACCTTTTGACATCAAGCGAGCTTGGGCACCAATTTGTTTATCTCTGATGTCGCCATCTAATTCTTCTTGTGGGACGAGCGCTGCTACAGAGTCAACGACAACTAATTTCACAATCCCGGACGTAGCAAGTGCCTGGACAATATCTAATGCTTGTTCGCCGCTGTCTGGTTGCGATAATAACCATTTCTTCACGTCGACACCAATGTGTGTCGCCCAATCGTAATCAAGAGCGTGTTCGGCATCAACATATGCTGTCAATTTGCCTTGCTGTTGAAAGCTAGCGACAATCTGTAAGGCTAACGTCGTCTTGCCGCTTGATTCAGTGCCATATATTTCTATAATCCTACCATCAGGTACACCGCGACAGCCCAGAGCGATATCAAGATTAGCTAAGCCAGTAGATGTCGACTTAGTTGGTTTAATGGACGCTGCGCCGCCCCATTGCACAGAATCACCAAATTTCTTCTCAAGATCGGCAATCATGTCGTCGAAATTAATCAACTTACCAGATTGCTCTGCCTCAAGTTGGGCATTAGATTTAGTTGATGGTTTCTTTTTCGCCATGATTTCTTCTACCTTTATAACAAATGTCTGCCAAACAGTCAATGACTTGTTGGCGATCGTGTGTGCAAGCTTTCCTGATATCACCTAATGGAATACGTATGAGGGTATCATCCTTCGCTAGTAAAGCATCGCCGTCAATAATTCCTACAACACTCCACCTACCGTGTGGGCTAGGGGAATATCCCGGTCTAGTAGATAAATATTTAACTCGCTTGATGGTCAATAATTCAACCTGATCAAGTTGTTGAATTATCGGCTTCGGTTCCTCTGGTAAGTAATGGGAACTATCCATCTGTCGTCCAAGCAAAGATTTATACAGGAGATGTTTTTATGAACAGCAACGAACGAATGCTAACCGAAGCCATCCAGACATATCTACAGCATAAGGTGAAGCTGGGCATACCAGATCCACCTAAAGATTTGGCGGACGCCGACGCAAAATCGTTGCAATATCTGCACGAACAGATCAATGACCTTTTTGAGCTTAAATCGGTTGATTTGGTCTGCCACGAAGGCGTCTGCAGAGCCTTCCGTAAAGTGCACAATTATAAATATATTACAGACCCGTTGTTCGAAAAAGCCATGATGCAAGAAATGCAGTCTCAAGGCATTTGTGGCGTCGAGCAAGAAAAGGCTATTGGTATTCTCAACACCATCAAGGAAGAAGTTAGCGACGGTGACGGTTGGCGTGAACAAGACGCCGGGTATCATCCTGACATGGAAGGTATAATTGCCGTCAGCAAGCCAGGACAATCGCCGGGTAGTGCAGAATGAAACTAATATTACTCAACGAAGGCGATTTTATGAGTGCCTTGCAGCACGCTTCTGGTGCTTCCTATGGCCGCAAATCTCTGTTGGGTCTAAGCACTAAAGACGTCAAGCCAGAGAATGGAGAAGACTTTGGCTCAAGAGTTGCCGGTTTTACATCTCAACCATCGGGCGTCCCGCGAAAACCAAGGCATCGTAAGTTCTTGGGTGTCTCGACAAGGCAATTTAGTCTCACGCCCCCAGGCATCTAGAGCAAGCCGGAGCCATTGCATTTCGGGCACGGGATTACTTCCGTTTGGCTCTTTGCTATCTGACCATCGCCCTTACATAATGGGCAGCGATGCAGGTCATAACCCTCCACGAAGGAATGATCCGCAGATGCCTGCTGTTTGAATCTACGCTGCAGTTCAGCATCTGTCATCGTCTTAGCAATTCTGACTCGCGTCGTTCCAAGACCATCCTGTCTTATTGCTGGTATTGCTAATGGTGTGCCGTGCCTTCCTTCGGCTAATTCCATCTTCACAAGGCCGTCTCTAGCACCGTCTGGTAATTGGTCACTAAGTTGAGTAGGATCGTAGGCATCATGTCTTTCAACATTCTTGCCGCCAACAGATCCCGACATACCAGAAACACGATGTTGCATGACATTATCAACTACAGACGAAGGCAGTATGCCATCTTCCCTAGTACCTTGCAATTCCGGCGCAAGAACATCGAGCTTCTTCTGATTAGCCTGTGGTGTCTGATCTGGTGTTGTCTTCGCAGCTATAACTAAAGATCCTTGCGGAACAACAGTCATACCTAGCTTGGCAGCCTGTGCAAGAAATTCTTGCATCTGTGCGTCGTGCTGCGATTTCCATTTGAGATATGCTAATTTAGCTGCCTTCGGAGTTATATCATCAGCGTGCTCATCGCAAATCTTGACTGTTACTTTCTCATCATCAACGGTTATGACAAGTTCTGTATTTAGGTTGTTGTCAGAACCGCATATTATACAACTATTGTTTTGCATCGGTTTACATCCTGCGATCGTATTTAAGTCCCTGTGATTTAAATACGCAACAAAACGGAAAATTATTATGGCGAAAATCAATGTTATATCTGTCGACTTAGGCGATCCGATTGAAAACATTATCGCCGAAGACGTTCGGCAGCTAAGCGAAGAAACTCTAGAAAATATCAGAGCCGCCGCAAACGACAAAGTTAGAGGGCCAATTAGAACAGATCCAGAGACATTGGCTACCGAAGCGGCCTACAATCTTCTTCTGGAAGCTGTTGCGACCGGAGAACCAATAGAAATTAGCAAGCTACTTGAGGCTTCTAGTCCAGTCGTCACCAATCCATCGTCACTTATGATGAGAATGAAGGGACTATTGCGGCAAAAAGGAAATGATTACGTCCTACGCAAAGCGACACGTGCAGGGAAACCGGTATATCGATTAGCTCCGTACAATCTGGAGGCTCCCGATGACGGAATCACTACTACCACATCATGACGGCTATCCAGTTTCACGCGATTGGAAAGATATTGAATGCAGAGCAATATCATGTATCTATAATTGCTCTGGTATCTGTACTGTGCCGTCATTGTGTGAAATTAGCGAAGACGGCAGATGTAAGGGATTTAAAGCTAACACTGCTCATGGGCGGAAAGACGCTTAACGAGTTTTGCTAGTATAGTTATTTGGTGCTCAAAATCAGCGCGTCTGCTTCTGTCCGCTAAGTTTAACGGAGATGGATGATAAATAGCAAACACCTTTACGCCAAATTCTTCGCTTTTGGTTATTTTGCCTAACGACTGCTGATAGCCAGCACCCGGACATAATATATCAAATGCCGAGCCACCTAGCGTAATAACTAGGAGCGGATTAATCAGCGTCAACTCCATCATTAAGAATGGTTTACACCTGCTAACGTGCTGGTAATTCGGTCTTGCATTGTCTGCTGTGAAGCATTTCACACCATTAGTGATATAGAATTGGCTCCTGTCAATGCCGTGTTTAGCTAACTCCTTGTCGAAATTATTGCCTGATTGTCCTATAAATGGTGTTCCCTTAGATATTTCTTCCCATCCAGGGTTCTGTCCAACGACAACTATCCTTTGTGGATTCATATTACTAAGCACATGCGGATCTCTAACAACCCCATTGCGTTCTGGCTCCTTACGACCGAGTTCGCACATCGTGCAAGCGGAGCATGTGTTGCTCAACTGCCTCAACATTCGCAATTTCCTATCAAAAGATGTTTCTTGTAATCCCATTACTGCTACATCCCAACTAGAAATAATTTGTCTCGGTGTGAACGGATAGTTCGGACCGGCTTGCCAATCAAAATCTTGAAGATCCATAGGTAAATAATACTAACAATAATTACAGGATACAACATGCTGACCAGAGATAAACGGGGAATCATTTGTGATCGATGCGGTCTCAATGTCACTGGGAAATTTGAATATTTCTCATTTGACGCAAAAGAAGCAACCGTCACAAATAATTCAATAGCGTTCTCACGAGTAGCCGATCCGTCTCATTCCTTTGATATCTGCCAACGGTGCATGGACGAGATAAAGGCTATTATTATCAAATGTTATAAACCATATAGAATAGTCGACAACAAAAAGTGCCCATTAGGTATAACTTGCGACCTAACTGGTATCCGCATGAATGGCACCTTCGTATGCTACTACATATGCGTATCATCTGTGTCGGTCGACATTAACGCAAAACCGTCAGTTAACGTGATCGATGATAGGTATGTAGAACTATGGGTATCAAAAGAGGCTTTTGATAAATTAAAAGCTCAAGCTGCAGAAGCTCAAAACAAAGGAAGCCAAGAATGGTCCTCGCAAGCGATAATAACAAAATAACATTAGCGCAAAATACACATCCAGAGCAATATCAACTGGTTACATTGATGGTTGCTACTCCATCAGAGCATCCTAGTGAAGCCGCTCAAACGCAAGCAAGACCTTTCGAATTTGAATTCGATCTACCATCAAGATTCTCTGCTATGTGCCCGTTTTGCTGCGCCGGATTTTACGTTTATTCGAGCGAGATCACAGAACAATATGGTTACAAATTCGTGTCATGTCCAGAATGTGGCGTAGGAAAGCCTGAAATAAAAGCTCCGCCGCCCCCTTTCATCGACCCGTTTGTTAATCCATTCAGTAGTAACCAATTAACTCGATGCGAGTTAGACGAAACCGTGACGTCAGTGAATGATATACCAGATGACGATTCACTTACTGTCGCCCAAAAGATGTCGAGAGCGAAATGCAAGGAGTGATACTTGGGAGCGGAATAGTAGGATTGCTTGCTAAAGAGATCCTAGGTGACCAATGGCTAGTTGTGCCATTCTCGCGTTCCCGTTTCTATAGCTTTCGACCAGCACTTGCTGATAATTTCATTATCAGAGATGAAAGAATAGACGACTTAATAGCTCATTTTGGCGGCAAAATATCATTCATATATAAAACATCTTATTCTCTTGGTGGCGGCTTACTGCAACCTGATGATCTCATAATTAATGCTTGGTTAAATAAGGTATTTGGATCACAAGTACCGTCTCAAGCTCTACCATGTATTAAGTCTAGAGGTAATCATTTCATATACAATATAAAGGTTAATCAGCTATATAACCAACTACAACAAAAGCATAACCAAAAATTGATAGAAGATAGTGGCAGGGGGCAGGTATCGGAAATCGGCGATCATTATATGATCTGGGGCGGGCAAAGGATTGAGTTCGATCATATGATTAGCACTATCCAGCTCGACAGGCTATTTGCGTTAACACACTTACCGCGCATCCAACTACCAACAGCACAGATTTGGTATTATCATGTTGAGACGAATGGGCTGAATTTCGAAGGGGCAAATCAAGTCTTAGTTGTTGACGATTCGATCGACTTCTTTAAAGTAAGCAACATAGCAGAAAATCGTTATTTATTCTATTTCTCACGTGATATACCTGTCCCAGGTCCATATTTCATGCAGTTTATCCAACAGTTCGACTTAATTGATGGAACAACAATTGCAGAAGCAATACCAAAGGGCCAAAAACCCGATTTAACACAATTTGAGAAACTTGGTATCGAATGTATTGGTGCTATGGCAGAGCATGACTATTTTATGGATCTAGGAAGCTGCTTAGTAAAACTACTGCGTAGAAAAATCGCGTTAACGACTTAGCTAGGGCACGGTGGCCGTTGGCACGGCCCCAAAACAACGCGAGTTGGTTTAATTACTGCGCCCTTTAAAGCTCTCTGCAAATCAGCAGGATCAATAGTTATTTCAAGTTGCGAAATTGCAGCAACTACAGCATTGATGAGCGACGACTTACAAGATGGCGGGATATATCCATATAAAGGGTCGCTAACCGATGGTGGCGAGCCAGCATCATAAATTGAAATCCACAAACCATCATTATCGTTTATGATATCTAATGGTGCTGGTAGATCAGCCTTATATATGCCAGCTCCGACCTCATTAACTATCAACTCTGGCATACTGATAAAAGCTGGTGTAGTTGTATCTATTGTAGCTAGCTGAGTACCATCCCAAACCTGTGAAAAATCAGCACTAAACGGCAGTGCTTTCACATTTGTGAGTCCGGTAATACCAAGATCTATCGTTATGCTAGCCATTTTTATCCTACAGTTCGTCTTCAACAGCCCAGTGGAATTGATACATATGGCCTTCGGTGAAATTATCAGACCACATAGTCCATCTTTTAGTGCCCCCGGTCATCCATGCATGCCATACATCTGACGACGCGTTCCTATCATACATATAGCCGACAGCGCCAGTGTTTGGAGAATATAACACAGGATTATTTGCTCTTCTTTTGCTTACCTGGTAATATCCTTGTGTTGCAGACGGAACAGCACCAACACAACGTAATTGTATATCTCCCTCGTCATCAGCTAAAGCGATAGCGCCAGGCTTAGTGTCGGGAGCATAACTTTTTTCGAAATATCGTTGACATAATATGAACTCTTCTCCAATCGGCCTTGGATTCCATGTACGAGCGGCACCGATATGACAATCTATCTCCATTAGTGCTAAAACACCGTTTTGTGTCGCTGGTGATTCAGTCCAAAAGAAAACAATCAAATTATTGCAAGCACCACTAATCGTCGCCGTTAAACTAATATTTTGCCATGTAGCACCAATTGCAGCATATCCAACGGCAGCAACAGTTATACCACTACTTAAGAAAAAATTGTTCGCAGTAAACAGCCCACTGTTCCAATCTCTCACCACATCGCTGGTTACCGTATTCGATACTCCCGTCCATTCTAATATTGCAAAACGTACATTCTGCGAGCCGGACGGATTTGCAGCTTTCGCCTGTAGCGTTACTGTCTTATTACGTAGAGGGAAAGAATTAGCACCTTCAACAACTTGTAATAGGCCAATTCTTTGTGCCGAAGCATTAGTCTGCATCAGCCATGCACCAAAGGGGCCTGGTTGTGCAGATGTACCAGTAACTGGGTTCCATCTATAAGTGCCCATTGGATTTGATTGCGTCAATCCTATCCACCGATCGAAGCAATATGCATCATCCGCAGTTGTATATATAGTCCACGTTCTGTTCTCGTTGCGCTGAAAGAAATCAAATCCGCCATTAATCAGCACATTGCCGCCGACTGTTCCACCATCGACCCCCGCTGGCCCTGTTGCACCTACTGGCCCGGTTACACTAACTCCAGAAGCACCCTGCGCACCAGCTGGTCCTACTGGACCGCTCGCACCAGTAATAGACACACCGGTCGCGCCAGATATACCAGAAGCGCCTCTAATACCAGTAGCACCAGTAGCACCAGTTAATCCACCAGTCGGGCCGGTGGCACCAGAAGCACCCATTGGGCCAGTTGGACCAATAGGCCCAGACGCACCGCCAGTTGGCCCCTGTAATCCAGTTGCCCCGATTGGACCAGTAGCACCTGTCGGACCTCCTAATGGACCAGTAGCACCTGTTGGACCTGTACTACCTGTTGCACCGATATGACCAGCACCACCCGATACGGTCTTCTCAGATCCATCAGAAAATCGACAGTTGATTACAACAGTTGTAGAACTGCCTTCAGTAAACCATTGATAGACTGTGTTCTCTGGCGGATTATCGCCAAAAACAGGCGGAGATGAAAGTTGGACTGTTCTGTACTCTTTGAATTTCATATTAAACCTTCATTACAACTCTGCTTCGGCTGTCCAATGGTTCCATATATAGGCTCCATCTCCCCACGCTGTCGTATTCCAGCCTCTTTGTATCGAGAATGAGCCATGGCTAGTATACATGACAATAACATCCCTGTCAGCTACATAGGTAGAACCAGCGTCATATTCACCAACTTTTGCGGCAGTACCAGTGGTTGGTGAATAGATCGTAACCGTAGGAATAGTGCGTTTAGAAACCGCACAGCTAGTCACTTGTGGTGTTCTCATCCATCCGTAACTAGTCGGAATCACCCATCCCTGTGATATACCGCTCATCGTAGATGTGCCTGGTTTTATATCAATGGGATAGCTCTTTTCAAAATATCGCTGACATAAAGCTAGTTCTTGTGCTGCTGGCCGTTGACTCCACACCCGAGAAGTGCCGGTATGACAATCAACTTTTGATAAAATTAGCTCGCCATATTGTACTACTGCCGAGGATGTCCAAAAGAAAACTATTAGATTATTACAAGATGAGCTTATTGTAGCTGGCAGAGTGACATTTGTGTCTGCTCCGAATGCTACAGTAGTAGATCCAATAGCAGCAACAGTAATATTACTGCTCAAAAAGAAATTATTTGCTGTATACGAAACACTGGTCCAGTCCCTAACAACATCACTAGTTACTGCATCAGAAACACCTGTCCATTCAAGTATTGCGTAATGTACAGGCAGAAAATTGGCTGTGCCGTTAGTGTTTAACGTAGCTTGTAATGTCACAGATTGACCTCGTAGCGGAAAAGAATTAATCCCTTCTACAATCTGTAATAATCCGAATCTCTGTGCTGTAGCGCTGTTATTATACGAAGCTCCTCTAAATGGCCCAGGAGGGGCTGCCATGCCTGTTGTAAAATTGAATCGCAGTGTTGCAACAGGACCAGATTGTGCTAAAGCGACCCATCGGTCGAAACAATAACTATCATCAGCAACAACAAGTGCATTATTGCCAGAGTTAGTATTACGTTGAAAAATATCAAACCCGCCGTTGATTATAACATTTTCACCAGGCGCAGTACTGACACTGGTTGGACCTGTAGCGCCTGTGAGACCTGTTGCCCCAACTACCCCTGTACCAGTCGCGCCTGTATATCCTGTGGCACCAATTTGCCCTACCAAACCAGTTGCTCCAGCGATACCCGTCGCTCCTGTGGCTCCCGTAGGCCCTCCGCTTGGTCCCGTTGCACCTGCTGGGCCGATCGCCCCAGTTGCCCCTGAAGCTCCAACAGGGCCTCCTGAAGGCCCCGTCGCACCCGAAGCACCCCTCGGGCCTGTCGCCCCTGTCAAACCAGCTCCTGTTGCTCCGATTGGGCCTGTTGAGCCTGTTGCTCCCGGATTTCCGCCACCAGGACCAGTAGCCCCTGATGCTCCTTGAACACCGGCTCCTGTCGCTCCAGTATATCCAAGCGATCCGGTAGCACCTGTAGCGCCAGTTACGCCGCCGCCAGTTACAGATCTCTCAGAACCATCTTGATACCGATAGTGCAGTGTCTGCATATCAGTAGAAATATCAGTAAACCACTCATAAACAGTATTTTCTGGTGGATTTTCACCAGAAACTGGCGGGCTCGTGAGCTGAACGACTCGTAATTCTTTGAATTTCATAATATCCAATCATCCTAGTCAGACAGCTACACAATTGCCGCCATCCCTATTATGTTTGGCTGCGTAAAGACCTAAATCTGGCTATCTCCAATCAGCGAGCCAATATACATCTGAAAGGGTCACGACATCTCCATTATTGCCAGAAGTAAGCCATATCCCGAAAAAATCATCTTTCTTTACTTCTTTTAGATAGGCAACTATTGAGAATGGATATGCTTGGCCAGAAGTAGCAGTCCTTACAGTAAATGGAGAAATTATTAAGTTGTTTGCATTCTTCATAATCCCGATGTTGATATTTCTATTACTGTTATTAACAGAAAGATTGCCAGTAATCCACATTTTACCATCTCTGATATGATCGCTTTGGAATATCATTCTATTATTAACACTTGATAAATTGATTTTGCAAGTATAAAAATTCGGTTGTACGTCAACTGATGTAGTTGTAGTAAGTCCACTAATATCAACAGATTGCGCAAGCCAACCTTCACCAGCGGTGGTGAATTCTATCGTCCACTCCTGACTTGCAATTATTTGGGTGATAGTACAAGAAGTAACATTACTCAAATTGTTTATAGTCGTCTGTATTGTTGCAGCACTAGCATTATATGCAATTGCTGCAGTCGTCTGATCACCAAGTGTAAACGTCCAAGTTCCGGCTGTCGCCGCCAAATCAAATAGTATGCGTGTCTTACTATTAAAACCAGTAGCGTTTGCTTTATAGTATGTGCCAGCACTAGTGATTGTCGTCGTAGCTGTGCCATCTATGACATTCAACTTACAATGCGGAGCCTGATCTTCAGTGCCAGTGTTAGCTATTACCTCTATATTGGCGTCTCTACCAGAGGCAAGTGCAAAATCAAATCCACTTAAAAAAGTTCCAGCGTTGTTGTAAGCACAATTAAAAACATTAGCTAAGTTACCTATGAAATAATTTGTACCGTCATAAAGTATAGATGTTGCATTCGAAGCCTGATCGAAAATAAGATGTGCTAGATAAAAGGTACAGGTAGTTCCACTACCTGTACGCATTAGATGTATACCAGTAGTACAGTTCACAAAGTTCCCAATTTCAATATCTTGCGATGCTGTTATATCGGTTGTAGTATAATTAATCTCTACACCAGTGCCGCAATTATTTATATTGAAGTTGAATAAAAATAAATCGATACCCTTTAAATCTGCTATAGCTATTTTAAATGTGTCGATAATTAAATCTGTTATCTCAGAATAAAGACCGGAATTCGTGTCATATGTGATAAAATTCTCACCGGATACAGTACCATAATCAGCTAATGTGGAACCATTAGCTGTTATTTTAGTTATATCGCAGTTACTCTTCAAGTTGAACATCGGCTTACCAGTTAGACCGGTTGCAGCTTCAACAAAGGTCACTTCAGATCCAAGACCTCTAATTTGTAGTTCATATGATCCGTTATTAACCACTATTGTATCGTCCACAGGAAAATGGCCAGCATCAATCAGTATCTCGACTGGCGATGTAGCACTAGAATTAAACCAATCTACTGCAGCTTTAATTGTTGAATAGTCACCAGCCGAACCTACACAAATTACGTGTGCTAATTTGAGTAATCCTGATGGTCCACTTGCACCAGCAATCCCAGTAGCACCAGTAGCACCGTTGGTGCCTGATGGTCCTGTCGCGCCAACACCAGTTGCGCCATCGATTCCTGTTGCACCATCTAAACCAGAAGCACCCTGAACGCCGGTAGCACCTGAAGCACCTGAAGCACCTGAAGCACCTGAAGCACCATCGATACCGGTCGCACCAACACCACTAGCACCCTGAACGCCTGTTGCA
>Ga0265297_10003966_pt1 | contig 25261 bp, 18 predicted proteins | sample Munlanlwell13791_FD_192502 | JGI IMG/M metagenome (GOLD analysis project Ga0265297, IMG submission 192502) | Leachate microbial communities from a municipal landfill in Southern Ontario, Canada - Leachate well 137-91 | ecosystem: Engineered > Solid waste > Landfill > Unclassified | place... | reverse complement strand
TCCTGGCGCGAGAGACGCGAGCGGGGCAAACTCAATGGTCTTGGCGCTTTCAGCCTTGGCTTGGGTTGGTCCTGAAGAAGAAATATAATCAAAGTTTTTTTCAAAATTTATTTTTAAAACGATATGAGTATCCGGCGCGGAGCCCTGGTTGGTCACGACAACACGGAACTTCTCCATGCCTCCGACCTGAACTGGGTCTTCTGTGTCGTTCGCTTCCAAAAGAATCGCCGGGATACCCTGGACATCGATCTTCGCCACCGTGGCGGCCTCTTGGCAACAATCGCCCCTGGCCGTAGCAGTCAGCTGAATAGGACCGCTCGTAACGCTCTTGAAAGTCATGCTAAGACTCACACTCTTTTGGACAGCAAGAGTACCGAGGGCCCAAGCTACGTTATTTTCTGATAAAGAACCGCCATTACTGGCTGAAATAAATTTCATGCTAACTGGGACCTTGGCAGCAACCGCCGTGTTCGTGGCATCTGCATTTCCTGTATTTTCAATTGTGACCTTAAAATCCGCATTCTGGTTTATAAATACCTTTTTCGGACCATCCATGGTGATCTTGAGCGCCGGTTGCTTTACAACTGTCGTCACGGGAGCAGCTGAGATGGATAACCCGTTCGAAGCTAAGGCCCTGACCTTATGGATATAACTTCCGGCCTTCTGTACTTTCAACTTTGCATCGAATGTTTTTGTTTCATTACCCGCGAGCTTTCCTGCACGAATCTCCAGCAAATTTCCATCTTCCGTCGTCGTTAAACCTTCTGGCAAAGCTTGGGAGATCTTAATGTCTTCCATAAGATCAGTTCCGGTATTTTCAATCTTGATCTTCTCAGTAATCCCGTCGCACAACATTGTCTGGCCCGGCGCCTCCAACGTAAGTGTCAGTCCGGAAACTGTGGTTTCAGGTCCAAGGCAAAGCATTGGAACGTAAGTAACCTTGGTGCAGACGAGCATCGGACTGATTTCCTGAGCGGTCCCGCGGATCGTAAGGATCTTGGTTTCTTTCGGGCCAAGCTCCCCAACCAGCCACTCCGCCGCGTGCCCGGAAACTTTTGTCGGTTCCAGAGAGGCTTTCAGCATTTCATATTTCTCCGGAAATTTCTCGCTGATCACCACATCGCTGAAGTGACAATCGGTCCGGTTGGTTACATGGAGAACATATTCAAAGGGTTTTCCGACCGTAACCTTTGAAGGCATGATCTTCTCAACAAGGATGGCACCTTCAGCATTCGCTCCGGAAAAAAGATCCAAAGTCCCGTAAAGCATCCCACCGCGAGCTGCGGTTATCTTTTGGATACTACCGGACTGGCGAGACATTGAACAGCCCGGAAGAAAAGAGACCATTCCCAGCATCAATGCGGGGACAATCCACATTGCGATCTTTTGTTTAAAACTCTTCATTGAAACTCCGTGGTATGGTTAAAAACGGCGCGTATTATAGCGGCTTTAAAATGACCCGTCATTATTTTAAAGATCTGCTTTGGTGCATGCCCCTCATCACTGTCGGAAGACCTCTGACACATATCCTTCAAACATGTTTGACGGAATCTTGGGACCTGTACAAAGGATCATTTTCCGAAACCTTGCGCTTGAAAAGACGCTGGGGACCAAAGGGTTTTATCATGATCAAAATCGCCGGCATGACAAGAAGTGAGCAGATAAGCGCCAGGAAGATCGTCAAACTTGTCAGTATTCCAAAATGCACGGTAATGCGAAAACTTGCACATACACTCGAGGCAAATCCCATGCACAGGATTAGAGTCGAAACGACCATTGATTGCCCCATATTGCGATAAGTGTGATGAAGCGACTGGATATAATGAGACCGGTGCTGGAACTCCTTCCGGAACCGGTAAAGAAACTGGATCGAGGCGTCCACCACAAGCCCCAGCACAATGCTTGCGATCATCGCGGTCGCAGTTGAAAGTTCTATTCCGGCAAACCCCATGATCCCGTACACTGCAAGGATCGGGATAAGATTCGGGATAGCGGCCAGAAGCCCGAGCCGGATGGACCGGAAGATCAGAATAATTACGATCAGGATGGATATGAACGCAAACGCAAAACTTTGGGCTTGTTCCTGAACCAGGCTTTTCGCAATTTTTCCCAAAAGCACCACATTCCCCGTCAGTTTATATTCGAAAAAATCACTCATGTGGTCCTGAAGATATTCCCGCACTCTTTCCTCCAAAAGCGCTCCCTTTGTCGTTCCAATCGCACGCATACGTGCCTCCATACGCACCTCTTTGAAGTCATGCGACACCAGTTTCCAAAGCTCCGGATCATTTGAGCGGGCCAATCCTTTAAAATAGAGATTGAGCATCATGGGATTCCTCGGAATCCGGTAGGCCTTGGGGTCGTTCTCACGCGCTTCATTGATTTTTTTGACAAGCGTCGTAACGCTGTTGACCTTCGCGATCCCAGGCTCACTTTCCAGATAGTTCTTGAATTGGTCCAGCATGCCCAGTGTTTTCGCGTCAACCATGCTCTCTCCGTCCTTGCGACGGAATACAAATCCAAGCGAATAAACACCAGTCAGGTGCTCGTCAATGAACCGGGTCGCGATCGCAAGCGGCAGGTTGGGCTTCATCTGTTTCACAATATTGGTATCCACTTCGAGCCTTTGAGTGCCCTGCACCGACAGCACCAGCACCAAACCGGTCACGATGAGAATCCACCATTTCCAACGAAATTCGAGTTTCTCGAGAAAGCCCAGTAGCACACGGTTGAAAAAATGTCCTTCGTTCGAGGTGTTCGGATTTACTGGCCGGTACGGAAGAAGCGGAAGAAGCAGAGTTGTCATCACAAGTTCGATAATATAGGAATAAAAGGTCCCGAGTGCCGCGTAGATCCCAAAACTTTGGATAGCGGGGATCGGGCTCAGCGCGAGCGAACCAAATCCCAGGACTGCTGTAAAATGTGTAAGAAAACACGGCATTCCGAGTTGCTGGATCGTCACGCTTACCGCCTCTTTGAGACTTTTATGATGTGGCCGAATCTCAAAAAAAAGATTGATCAGATACGTCGAATTGATTACCGAAACGATCATGATCACCGGAGCAAGAAGCGAGGTCATGAGATTTAATTCCTGCCCCAGGAAAGAGATCGTCCCGAGTGTCCAGACCAGCGTTGTAAAAACGATCGACATCGAAAGGATCATGCATGCAAAACTACGATAGATCAGATATGTCATCAGGATCAGAATGATCGTGATGATCGGCACAAAGACCATTTGATCGCGGTGGATCAGGTCAATGAATTCGTATTGTTCGACCGGCGCGCCGGCCATATAAAATTTTACCCCTGGCTGCTCAAAATCATCCAGATAATCCTTAAGCGCCTCGATAAACGCGCCATTGGCAGCAGCGCTGTTCTTTTCAGCAGACTTCAGATAGACGAGAATATTGGCGATCTTTCCGTCTTTGGAAACAATATTGCTAAGATAGAGTTCGTTTTGAAGTATTTCTTTTTTAACATCCTCGATCGACCGCTCGCCTTCGAATACCCCCTCCAACGCCGGCACGGTCTTCACACCGAGCAATTTATGTTTGATGTTCATCGCGTTAGAAAGACTGATCACGCGTTCTACCTGCGAATAACTGGCAATACCATCGGTGATGTTTTTGAGGGTTTTAAGATTGGCGGGGGTGAAAAGATCTTTTGTCGACATAGCGACAGCGATCATTTGGTCACTGCCATATTTGACACGATACTGTTGATAATATTGGTACTCAGGAGATTTCTTGATGAAAAGCGTTTCCATGGAAGGATCGATTGAGAGTTTCGAGACCGCGATCCCAAAAAAGAAAACACTGATTAGCATAGCCAGCAAGATTGGCCAGCGGAAATGATGAACGAACTCTGCGAATTGGCGGAACATAGTTTTATTCTAATCGAAAGCCGACATTAAATTAATCCTTTTTCTCATGAAATAGTACGCGGAAATATGATGTATGCGTACGGAGTACGGTGAAAAAAAGAATATGCCGTAAGCGTAACGCCTTATTTTTTACCCAATATTTACAATCTTCGTCTTACTCTTGAACCCGCTCACGATCGTAACAAGGCTTTTCGGGATCTTGAAATACGCGGCCAGCGTTTCGGTCACGGCCTCGTTCGCGCGGCCCTCTTGAGGCGGAGCTTTAACTAAAACCCGAAGCTCCCCCCCTGATCCTTTCAAGACGACATTCTCTTTGGCATTCGTTTTGACTTTGATCATGTATTTCATGACTTTAATACGCAAAAGACGCTAAACAGCAGCCGGTGGACATAAAAGCTTCTTATATTCTCCGTTATCCGTGCCTCACGCTTTTATATTTTCTCCTTTAAATAGCCGCTCCAAACAAAGATAATACTCTAGGAGGATTTATGAAAAAATATATCTACGGAACAGTCTTAGTCGCAATTTTTATCTCAGTCGTGATCTTCTTTTTCAGACCACCAGAGGCCACCAACAAACCCCTTCAAACGATCCTTATGATCACATTCCGTTTTCCCGAGGGTTACGAATTCACGGAAGGCGCCCCCTTTTTGCTTACTTGGCAAACTGAAAACCCAGAGGGGAAACTCTCGGTCACAGTTCCGGAAAAGGATTTCAACCCTCTCGTTTCTCCCTGGCAACTTGCCATTTCGTCCAATTCAAACTCCACGACCGTAGTCCTGAACGCTAGACTTTATTACTGTCATAAAACCAGTCGCATGTGTTTTTTAGGTGATTTTAAGACTCGTATTCCACTCATCGCCGGAGGCACTTCCCCTATTTCATATATTTGGGATATCACGCCGGAACGGCCCTCGCCCTCAAAAAATGGCTTATAATTTGTAACATTTAGTTGATGACTTTGAAAACCAAGGACTATAAGAAGCTATCGGTTACAGTTTTAGGCCCTTCAGGTTTGGATATTTCTGATCCTTTTCGGAAAGAATGAACGCGCAATCAATCTTGGGCCAAGGAATAGCCAGCCCGGGATCCGACCAGAGAACTCCCCGTTCATGTTCAGGGGAATAATAATCTGAGACCTTATACGTAAATTCTGTCCCTTCTTCCAGCACGCAGAACCCGTGGGCAAAACCCTTGGGGATATAGAGCATTTTGCGATTCGGGGCAGAAAGCACAATCGAGAAAAACTTGCCGAATGTCTTGGAACGAGGACGGATATCCACTGCCACATCATAGACGGATCCGTGGAGAACCCGCATAAGTTTACCTTGCGCATGCGGTGCGGTCTGATAGTGCAACCCCCGGAGCACGCCTTTGGCGGAAGAGCTGACATTATCCTGGACAAAATTATCCTTGATGCCATTTCGGGCGAAAAGTTTTTTACGGTAGCTTTCGTAAAAAAAGCCGCGCGAGTCGCTGAAAACCTTCGGCTCGATCACGATTACACCGTCAATGGCTGTCTTTACAAAGTGCATAAACCACCTCAAAACTTGATAAGTAGCACAATTTTGTGCGTACGACGTATTTTTGTTTTGCGTTGTATTTCGTACGCCAGTTAAGCGGTTTTAAATTTCTTCAACAATCTTCACAAGAGCAAAGCCTCACGTCTGTAAGACCGTGGCATTTTTCAAAATTCAAGCGTTTCCTTGATAGGACGGCTCTTATTTATTTTCGGCACATCTACTACTTTCCTCATATTATACTTTGTCGCTCGGGTTTTATAGACGACGCGAGCCGCTTTTTTAACTCGACGGCTCCAGTATATTAAATAATGGAAGACATTGGGACGGTTCTCATTACCACCTCATGGGTGGAAGTTCCCGCTAAGCTAAAGAAACGTCAGAAATCTTCCCAAACTCTTGGTTTCCAATAATAAAAACTCCATCTTGGCAAGGACGAATATCGCTCCCGTTTATTGGAATTTTACGCTACAGATCATCGATAAGTCTTCGACACACATTGCCGAACGGGCTTATTCTTTGGCAAACATCCTTTGGCAAAGTCAAAGTCTGCGGGTCAAAAAAAACAGCCCCGCTTGGGAAAGCGGGGCTGTTTGAAAACAACTTCCTCAAAAAACGCCTCGATTTATTGCTTCGAGAACGTAATCTGGTCGATCAAAATACTACCGGTCTTCGGACTGGAGTTGATATCGTCGAAGACAAAGACAAGCTCGTTCAGAGAATTCCAGTTCTCAATACGGCGGAATTTTTCGAACGGGATCGAAATCTTCTGCCATTGGTCCGTGACGCCGCTCACGATATAAGCGGAAGGCTTGTTCGTCATGTCCTTGAGCTCGATCTTGAAACGCTTGGTGTAACCGGCCTTTGCGTCACCCTTGACATAAAAATTCAGAGTGTTGTAAGGCGTTGCATCCTCGCCGTTCAGCTTCATCCAGAAACCATTGTAAGCCGGATTTGGAGAATCCACATCGTAATCAAGGCGGATCGAGTAGCCGGAAGCATTACCCTGGCTATCATCCGTATCGAAAGACATCTGGGTCCCCTGGGATTCGTCGTTTGGATCCTTGTCCCATCCACCGAAATCACCACCGATGTTATTCGGTTTGTCTCCGGTATCAAAATCCGCGATCACAAGCTCGTTCGCTACGGGAGCGGCTGCATAAGCAGCAACTCCAAAACCAACAACCATCAACGCAACGAGCGCTAACGTCAAACTGATGTTAAACCTCTTCATTTTTTTGTTACTCCTTTCATGAAATGATACTGATTGGCGAGGGTCGAAAGAAAGTATACCTTTTTAAAAAGGCAAAGACAAGAGGTGCAACAAAAAAGTTGGGACGCTTTGAACTCACCCGGGATGCCCACTCCATCTCCATTTATCTATAGATATCTTCCAGGAATCCAACATTTCAAAAAGGCTATATTCCATTATCCTGAAATGAGTTAAAGAAACCAAAAACTAGCTCTTTGAGAGGGAATCAAGAACCACTTTCATTTCCTCAGCTTTCTGACGAATGTCAACCGAAGGAGTGCTTTTCTGAAAATCGTTAATTTTCATCTTAAGCTCGGAAATCTTTTCCTGTTCCACGCGGAGATGTCTCAGGATAATGTTAATTTCATAAGCCATATCATGAAAAAAGTCTCCTTCGCGAAGCTTGATGTCTTGGGGTATTTCTCCGCGATTAACTTTAAGCAGGGTCTGACGAAAACGATAAACCGGACCAGCCACCCGATGAAGGAAGACTACACCATAAGCACCGACAATGATAAGCGTGAGGATTAAGACCAATGTCACACGTATGATGATCGAGTAGCTCACGTTGTAGAGTATCTCTGAAGGATTCACCTTCCCAAAAGTAACCGCGCCGCTGAAGGCCACATCACGAATGGTTTGATGAATGACCCAGGCTACCGCCGCCGAGGCCACCATGAAAAGTGCGATCAGCATGAAAGAGAATTCACGTTGCATCGGACGGTGAATGATGAGATTCTTCAACTGGCGTTTGTAGGGGCGCTGGGCCGTTGCGATCTCGGTTTGTGCGTTCACGTTCGTTTTCATGTGTATCTCCTTTGTCCGTCCCTCAAGAAACGGAAGTGATGTTCCTTGTTAATTCAATGGCCCTGGACTGCCTTGTTCACTGACAAGGCGCGTATCTTTTCAAAAGCGGCTGAAAAAAAGATCTTCAAAATTTCTCGGATATCATCCGTAATCATAACAAGCGCAGGCAGGACAAAAAGGATCAAGGTGGTCGAACTGATTAGTCCCCCAATAATGGTCACCGCCAGGGGCGACCAGAGATCGCTCGCCTGCCCAAAGCTCATCGCCATGGGCAGAAACCCCAGGATGGCTGCGAGAGCGGTCATTAGAATAGGCCGCAACCGGTCTACGCCGGCTTGGACAAAACGCTCTTCCTTGCTTTGCTCAGCAGGCAAATGGAGAGCGTGATCCACCAGGAGGATTGCCGCGTTTACCGAATATCCAGCAAGCATGATCATCCCGATAAAAACCTGAGTGCTGAGAGGCTTGCGCGTGATCACAAGCGCGGCCCAGATCCCAATAAAATTAAGTAGGATTTTGATCATAATTAGAAATGGGTAAAGAAAATTTTCAAAAAGGCAGGCCATAACCATGTAGACCAGAAAAACTGTGATAAGGAGAGCGACCGCCAACTGGGATTTGCTTTCCAAAAGTTCTTCGAACCCGCCACCGAAACGCCAATAATAGTCATCCGGAAGCTTTACATCTTTTAGAGCTTTTTTGACGTCGGCCGCAACCTTTTCGATTGGCCGTTTCACATCCCCCTTTACGAACACATAACGATGCTTGTCTTTACGATCAATAGTTTGTGGGCCAGTCGACGGATAGAAATTCGCGATCTCACTTAAAGGAACTTGCTTAAATTCCTTGGTCTGGAGATAAATTTGCCCCAAATCATCGAGCTTTTGCCGGTAAATAGCCTGAAGACGCGTGATGGTTTCGATCTCTTCACCTTTGGAAAGTTCGTGGAATTTTGTGGGCCGCATGCCGCGAACCTGGGCATGCATGCTGTCCGCTACTGTTTTCACGCTAAGTCCATACATTGCGGATTTTCCCTTATCCACCACGAGCGAATACTCCGGTCGTTTGCGAAGATCCGTCATGACCAGATTGGTCAAACCTTCCACTTTAGACATCCTGTTGGCAAACTCTTTGGCAAGTTTTTCAAGCTCATCTCCATCCTGACCGTAGATATTCACCACGAGTTTTTTTTGCTCGGAAGAGCCGGCGCCTTCATCCACGATCAAGCTGTAGTCACTGTGGATTTCCTTAACCGCTGCGTTTCCCTGCTCGTCGATGAGCTTCATGATTTCTTCTTTAGAATACTGGCGTTTGCGCGCAGGTTTTAAACGGACAAAAAGTCGCAGATCATCTTTTGAAACTGTTGTTGAAAAAAGTGTAATATCCGGGATCTTCGCGAGAAGGCTTTCAAGTTTCGCCATAGCCTGATCGTTTGATTCCAAACGCGCGCCAGCCAGCGGGAACGTGACGACTGCAAATTCATTCTCTTCAAAAGTCGATGGCCAATCGATCGGCGTACGAACCAGCATATAAATGGCCAAAAAACAGAGCCCGAAAACCGCGGGCACAACCTTCCATCGCCGGGTAATGCACCAGCGGATGGCTTTTACATATTTTTTCCGCGCTTTATCAATGAAAGTATTCGAGGTGTCTTTGCGGTGAGCATTGAGTGCCGAGATCCCAAACTGGCGGATGAGCATAGGGATGAGCATAAGCGCTGAAAAAAAGGATGCGACAAGAGAAATACTGATAGTGAACGCAAAGCCACCATATGTCAGCTGGATGGTTTTATCGATAAAAACGATCGGCATAAACACCACAAGCATTGTCAAAAGTGATGTTAGAAGCGGAAGCCACACTTCTTCGCTCCCGTCCCGGATAGCTTGCGTGTCCCCAAAACCATGCTCTTTTTTGGAGAAAATGTTTTCCATGATCACGACCGCTGTGTCAACCAGAATACCGATCGCAAGCGACAGCCCGCTCAAGGTCATAACATTGATGCTGATACCAAAAGCCGCCATAAAAATGAATGTCGCAATCAAAGAGCATGGGATCACGGCCAGAATGATGGCCGCCAGTACCCAGTTGCGGATAAAAAGATAAATGACACCCATGGTCAGGACCAACCCCAAATAGAGTGCCCCCTTCACGTCGTTAATAGCCCGTGTGATAGTCTCCGCCCGGTCATTAACGATCACGATCTTAATATGTTCTTTATTCTCCTGTTCAAACTCCTCTAGGACCTTATTAAGATCTCTTGCAACGTCCAAGGTATTAGCCATACTTGCTTTTTTGACGTAGACTGTGACGTTTTGCTCCAGATTTAGACGCGCCTGGTCTGTAGCTTCAAGATACGAATCCTTGATGGTTCCTATCTCCTTGAGGGGGATGATGGATCCCTGGCGAGTGGCCTTCACGCCAATGTCCCCGACGTCGTTCACGGTAAGAAAAGAGCCCATACTCCGAACTGCATACTCGAATTTTCCGGTCTCAACATTCCCAGCCAGGAGATTGACGTTGCTCTGACCCAATACATCCATCACGCGCTCAATTGAGATGTTATAGGCCACCATTTTGTCGCGATCAAGCTCTACCAGAATCTTGCGCTCCCTCCCTCCATAAACCTCCACACTCGCCACCCCATCCACACGACTAATGACCGGTTTGAGCTTGACGTCCACGGTCTCACGAATCTCTTCCGGAGACATGCTCTCAGAAGTCACCGCGAATACCACAATGGCGGCCTGTGCATCATCGTAATTAGCGATCACGGGTTTTTCAATTTCCTTGGGAAGAAGGGGTTTGACGCGTGCGAATTTTTCCCGGATCTCGAGCGCGGCAAACTTCATATTCGTACCGGCATCAAACTCCATGGTCACACGAGACTCCGCTTCGCGCGAACTGGAGTAGAGATTTTTCATGTGGCTCACGGTCCCGATGGCTTCTTCAATAGGCTTGGTGATCATTTTCTCGACATCTTGGGAGGGTAGTCCACCGCGGGCACGTACCACAATCGATATGATCCCCTGACTTTGTCCTTGATAGAGTTCTACCTTCAGACGCATGAGGGAGATGATACCAATCACGATCACCCCAGCAAAAAGAATGGCTGTAAAAACCGGGCGCTTAAGCGCAAAACTGGGCAGTCCCATAATTAGACCGGAGGAGGCGTTGCGGAGCTTTCTTCAAGGGTCGTTTCTTCATAACCGAAACACTTTTCCATGAATCGGTTGACGATGATATAAAGGCAAGGAAGTACGATCAGGGTTAGTACCGTAGAAGAGAAAAGACCTCCCATGGCCGTAATGGCGAGAGGTGACAGAAGTCCCCCTCCCTCTCCAATTCCGAGAGCGATCGGCGCCATACCCATGATGGTTGTGGTGGAAGACATAAGCACTGGACGCGTTCTTGTGCGTACTGCCTCCCATACCGCAGTGACCATTTCTTTACCTTCTGAACGGAGCTGGTTGATATACTCCATCAGAACGATCCCGTTGCCGACAACCACACCGCCTAGAAGCACGAGGCCCAAAAGCGAGATCACGTTAAAAGAACTTCCAGTCACTTTTAAAGCAATGAGCGCACCACCGAAAGAAAGTGGCACGGTAATCATGATAATCAGAGGCTGCAGGAAAGACTCGAACTGGGCGGCCATGATCATATAGACGAGCATGATGGCAAGTACGAACGCGAAAATAACGCCTCCGAAATTTTCCTTGATTTCCTTGGCCTTACCGGAAAGTCTGACCTGAAAATCCTGCGGGATATCGTCGGGAACCTTCAGCCCTGCGAGGAACGCTTGAACATCGGCGAGCACATCCTTGTCCTGGCGGGTCTTGTCGATTTCTGCCGAAATAGTCACCGTGCGCTCTTGGTCCATGCGCCGGATCTCGCTCGGCCCTTGCCCTCGATCGATGGAAGCGATCTCTTTCAAAGGAACGTGGATATCCAGGACCTTCGAATAAAGCAACAACGCCCCGAGATTGCTGATGTTTTCCTTGTCTTTATCGCTTAGCCTTACCCGCACATCGACTTCGCGGCCAGCCTCCCGGTATTGCGTCGCGACTACGCCTTCAATGGCTGCTTTCGCTGTAAGCGAAATATCCATCGCAGAAACTCCATAAAGGGCTGCACGTTTTTTATTAATATCGAGTTTCGTTTCAGGTGTTTTCTCCCCGGTATCATCTTGAACGTTAATAATACCCGGAATCGCACCGAGGCGCGCCTTGAGCCGTTTCACAAGACTTTCCATGGCTGAAAAATCGTATCCCTTGGCTTCAATCAGTACCGGTTTGATACTGCCGCTCCCGACTGAAAATTCACTTTCCGGAAGCACGAATTCGACCTTGGCTTCATCCTTCTCAAGGTTCAGGGCTTCGACTTTTTTCTTGAGTGAAGCCACGATCTTGGCAGAAGGTTGTTTCCTTTCTTTATCGAGCGTCACAAGAATAAGCGATTGGGAAGGCCGCAGGGTTTCGATCTTGATCTCGCCGCGACTTGTTTTTTCACTGCCGATTGCAACGGAAATATCCTCAACATTATTGTCTGAACGCAACACTTCTTCCAATCGCTTGCAAACTCCATCAGTAACATTAAGACGCGTTCCAAGTGGCATATCGACCTTCACGTAGAACTGCCCCTGGTCCACCTTGGGTAAGACCTCGCGGTCGATCGTTGGAATTACCAAAAAAGTTGAGGCGAGTATCGCGAATACAGTAAACAGAATACCGATCATGAAACGGTTCTGTTCGCCCTTTGTTGGCATTTCGATAATTCTTTTATCCAAGTTGCCTGTGAGACTGAGCGGCTTGTACTCTTGCTTTTTTACCGTTACATAAGTGGAAAGCAACGCTATTAGAGTAAGCGGAACGAAAGTCGAGATGATCTGTGAAAAAATGATCGCCCAAGCGAGATCCTTGAAGATCTGGCCCGCAACACCCGGTACAAATACGATCAAAGGGAAAAATACGGCAATTGTGGTCAGGTTGGAGGATATCACGGGCCACACCACTTCCGTGGCGCCGTCAATGGCGCCCTGTTCCGCACTAGCACCCCCTTGGCGTTTACGGAAAATATTCTCCAATACCACAATGCTGGTGTCCGTGATCATACCGATGGCGATCGCAAGCCCTCCAAGGGACATAATGTTCACCGTGACGTTCGCCATAGCCATCAGAAAAAACACACCTAGAATGGTTAGCGGCAACGACACAACCACGAGGACTGACATCGCAACGGCACGAAGGTAAATGTAGAGTGTAATCAGGGCCAGAACACCACCTTGCATGGCCTCGTGAGCCAGGTTTTCTATCGTGTTGCGAATAAAAATGGAATGGTCGTAGATAATCTTAACCTGAAGCCCGCGAGAATTCAGGTCTTCCTCAAGGAATTTCAGTTCTTTACGAAGTTGGTCCACAACTTGGATAGTGTTTGCATTCGACTGTTTTTGAATGGCCACGGAAATGTTCTGAGCGCCGTTATAACGGGAAATACTGGTCTTATCCGCTAACCCGTCCACAACATTTCCGATATCCTTAACGGTCACGAGGCGTTTCTCGAGCATTTGTTTCTCGGCCTCTCCTCGTAATTTTTCGATTGTTTCGCGGGGCCCCTGGTTCGTGTCACGCTCGACAAAACTTACATCTTCCCGGTGGAGCCTTTCCACGTTATCAACCCCAACCACTGCATACCCAATCTCGGCTGGTGAGCGGAAATCTCCTACTGTCCGGATCAGGTATTCATAAAGACCTTTTTTGATGCTTCCGGCCGGGTAGGAGACGTTGGCTTCATCAAGTGAGTTGACGACTTCGAGAAGTGAAAGGTGGTTGGCCTGAAGACGCGGCTGATCGATTTCCACCAAGATTTCTCGATTCACGCCACCTGAAATGCTCACCGAAGCAACCCCTTCTACTTTTTCCAGACGATCTTTGATCATTTTTTCGGTTAGAAGTTTCATGCGCACCGGAGGAAGCTCCGGGGCAGTGACGGAAAGCAAGAGAATGGGACGGGCAAGCGGATCGAATTTCAGAACCACAGGGTCTTCGGCCTCTTTGGGAAGTCTTTCCTTGATGAGATCGACTTTCTCACGGATGGCCAAAGCTGCAAAATCAATATCCTGGCCCCAATTGAAAGATGCCATGATGGTGCTACGGCCTTCGCGCGAAACTGATTCAATGCGTTTTAAACCCGCGACGGATCCGATAGCTTCTTCAACCACACGCGTGATAAGTGTTTCGATCTCTTCAGGCGCGGCGTTTGAATAATCGGTTACGATTGTGACTTGAGGAAACGTGATTGGCGGGAAAAGATCCTGAGGGAGACGTTTAAAAGAAAGAACGCCCAACAGGATCAATGCAAGCGTGAACATGTAGATCGTAACTTTTTTCTTGATTGCAAATTCGGGAAGACTCATAGGATGGGGGTCATTCTGCAGAAATCATTATTCGTCCGCATGGTGCTAAATCTCAGCTTCTTGGGTTTCGATCAAACGAACCTTTTTTCCGTCCTCCAATCTCTCGAACCCGGTCATGGCTATGATCTCTCCTTCCGCAAGACCCGCGTCAATCTGAGAATAGTCGGTGCGAGTGTAACCCACAGTCACAGGACGCTTTTCAACGATACCCTCCTCGATCTTTACAGAATCTTTTTTGTCTACCTCCTTACCGACTCCCTTTCCGCTCTTTTTTTCCTGACCCTTGACCGCGGCACCCAATACAGCCATAGCACCAGACACCCCTCCCGTGACTCCCGGGACCTTGGGCTCTACGATACTGGAAGTGACGCCTCCGGGCATTTTAATAACATAAACGAACTTCTCGCCTTCGCTGCCTTGGATGGCATCCGTCGGCACCACCAAAGCGTCTTTTTTGCTATAAAGCATAATACGAACACGGGCGAACATACCTGGCATTAGAAACCCTTCGGGATTTTCAATGCGCACCTTGGCAGTAGAAGTGCGGCTTGTCCCGGAAATCTGCGGTGCAATATTTTCAATCACACCTTCAAAGGTTTTGTCCGGATAGGCGTCCACAAAGACTTTGGCTTTTTGTCCTAGTGTGATCTTCTGAACATCGCGCTCGACGATCCCAAACTCGGCATAAACATACTCCGTGTTGATGTGGGTCCCGATCAGCGTGTTCTGGCTGATATTTTCCCCTTCCTCAACGTTCAGATCTCCCAGCATTCCGGAGGAAGGAGCATAAAGGTTGGACTTCTCGAGCATGGCCTCGTTCGCCTTCATTTCAAGGCGTTGGGCCTCGGCTTCGTATTTTGCGGCGTCCATTTCTAATTTTTTTCTTTCCACCGTCGACGGCGATATTGCCCCCATCTTTAGAAGCTTTTCATTCTCCACGACTTCGTTTTCTGTAACTTTGGCCTGGGACTCCGCTTTATTGAAAGCGGCCTGGGCCCGTTTCAACCGCAAAAGGATGTCATCCTGTTTCATGGAAACGAGCAGGGAACCTTCTTCATAATGCTCCCCTTCTTTGTAATTGATCGAACTAATCACGCCCGGAACCTCGAAGCTGAGCTTCAGTTCCATGGCCCCTTTGATGGTTCCAAGCACGTTCATGGAATCTTCATAATTAAACCGACCAACCTTGAATCCCTTAACCGCCACCGGTGCGTCCTTGGCAGCCTGTTGTTGTTGTTTCATTGTTTCGCTCAAAGAAGGCTTTGATCCCTTGAAACGCCCCATAACCATCTTACCCGCCAAAAAGAGTCCCAACACGACGATTACGAGAATAACCAAACGGACTTTATTCTGAAAAAGCCAAGAGCTTCGCATCGCCTCCGGAATCGGGAGCGGCATTTTGACAGGCCCTCCTGACAACGGAAATTTAATCTTGAATGGAAACCTTTTGTTCCAGGAATTCTTTTCGTCTTTCATGTCCATTTTGAGCTCGTTCGCAATCCTGATTTTTTAGAAAACTTTTCTACTGCCCTTGGAACCGAATTTTATTTTTCCTGAGAGTTGTCCATGTTGAAAAAATTTTGAATACCCACTGCGTGATTGAGCGACGCCTTGGCCGAAAAGTATTCTTTGAGAGCCTTGTGGAGTTCCGCCTTTTCGCGCACAAGATCGGATTCGGCTTGAAGGTACTCAGAAAGTTCGATTTCTTTTTTCCTTAATCGGTGCTCTGCAAATTCTCGTAAACGTTTGCGATACTCCAAACGCTTGATCGTAGAATTTACCTGGATCATGGCCTTTTGATAATCGTAGTAGGCCTGTTTAACGTCCTGAAGCACCTGCTTTTCGGCCTTTTCCAACTCCACAACCTGGTTGAGTTTGTCGACCTCAGCCTGTTTCACATTCACAAAAGCATCCAGGCCATCCAGAACTCCAAGGGTCAAAACGTTCTTTCTAAGCGTCGAGCCCGCGGCTTGATCAAATTGTGTAATAGACGGTGCCTTTATGTCCCGGTCAAACGTGTAGCTCACCTTATTGCCGCCAACATTCCAGTTCATTTCAAGCATAAGCTGCCACTCTTTTTTCAACACTGGCTCATTTTTAGCAACGGAATAATTATTGCTGTAGGCAACACTTGGATCGAGATAAGCCTCGCCTAAGGCCCCGAAATGGTAGGTCAGATTAGCCTTGGGTAAAAATTCACCCCATCGGACGCGTTCCCCGAGTCGCGCGGCTTGGAGCTTCGCGGCCTCGACCTGAAGTTCCGGACGATGTTCATACGAGAGATCAATCAATCTTGAAAGTTCCGGCGCTTTGCCTTCGCCTTTTATTATATCGGGCAAAGTTCTGGCTCCGATTGTGCTCCCCGCGGGGATCACCTGTCCTTGCACAACATCATCAAGATTATAGATCTTGGCAAGCGTGAGTTGATCGTTCACGGAAAGATCGAGATATTTTTGAAGATCGAGTTTTGCGATCTCCAACTCTTGATTCGCGGACTCAAGATCGAACTGCATCTGGCTATAAAGCGATTGCACATTTAGACGTTCGATCTCGGAAATGATTTTTTCATTGAACTTCTCTTCCGACATTTCTGCGAAACGCTTCATCTTGTCCACCGTAGCGCGATGCTCTTCGGCAGTTTGCAAGGTTCGTTGGTATTCAAAATAAGCGCGAGAAAGATCGAACACGAGGTCGGCGAGGGTTTTATCGTATTGTTTTTTCGAAGCTTCCAAGTTCGCTTTTTCCTGAAGAAGTGTATTCCAAAGAACGCCTCCGTTAAAAATGGGCTGGCGAAGCGTAACATGCCAATCCTTCCCCGTAAAAGGATTTTGCTGTAGCATGCCCTCGCGACTGTTGAAGTCAAGCGACGCCTCGGGAAAAAGTTTCCGCAAAGCCATAAGAACGCGCCGGTTATAAAGCGCAATGTTCTCATGTGCGGCCTTGGCCTGAGTGTGGACTGATTTGGCGCGAAGGATGAGATCTTGGAGATCTTTGGCCCCACCGTTTAGGAATTCCTCCTTCTGCTGGATCTTGAGCGGCGTAATACTGGTCCGGATATAGACTCTATCCAAATAGGGCATCTCCCACACACGCGTGGCTCGCATCGCTTCTGTCTGTTGCTCAACATCTTTTTCAAGAGCCTTCGTGCGGGCCTCGTTTTCAGCTTTCTCGCGCTTGCTCTGTTTTTTCTTTTCTTTTTCATCCAGGATTCCGGTTTTCGTAGTGGACGCGTCTTTGCGCATGGCTACGGGCCCTTCGGTCCGGGTAGATGCCAAAGCAAATTGAATTGGAGCCGCGGAAGTCACCGCAGGAACAGACTGGGTATCGCTTGGGACAAGAGGTTCATAACTTATGCCTGGAGTAGGAATGGATTTATCTACAGAAGTTGTAGTAATGCCGACCGCCAGCACGGACCCCTCCGAAGCCTGCCCTTGAAGAGAGGACGCACAAAGACCAGCAACGACAAAAAGCGCTAAAGAAAAGTAAAGGATTTTTTTCATAAACATTGTACTGACGGCATTTTACCACGGCTAAGTTCAAAATCCACAGCTCTTCTTTTATCGGCAAAGAGATGCCTAAGTTAATGCCACAAATCTATTTTTTCGGTATCTCCCTGATCCCCCCGACATCCTTCAGAAAGAAAGGCGAAAACTGCTCTAAGCAACCATTTTCAAGACTGCGAATGAGGAGACTTCTGCCTCCTGAAGACCCACCGCGGCCTCAGACAGGATGGTACCGCAACCAAAAGCAGCGTGGAATTGCGCTGGAGAGCATTGGCCAGATGGAATCTCATCCCTCCGTAAAAATAAAGATTGTCACCTTCTCTCAGAGCCACTCTACGCCCTTCGATCTCCCCTTCGAACTGGCCAATCAGAGTCATAATAAAAAAAGTTCCGGCCCTGTCTCCACCGAATAGTTTTTCATCAAATTGCTTCTGACCCTCAAGAATCAGCTTCCCGCAAAAAAGTTCTTCTATAAGTGGCGTGAAGGAGATCAACTGAATACCCTGGGACGGAAGATAAATTTTGTAGAGTCCTTTTTGGGAACCCAGTGAGAAATAATCTCGCTGATCAAATTCAGCCCTCCGGAAAAGATCGCTCACGCTCATACCAAACCCCTTCGCGAGCGCTTCCAATGTGACCATCGAGGGATTTCGGATCCTTCCTTTCTCAAGTGCCGTAAGCGTTTTGGGATCGATCCCCTTGCCGCGACGACAAAGCTCCACACCGCTCAGGCTTTTTTCTGTACGCAAACGCCTCACTATTTGACCTATATCAAGGGGACAAACGGCTCTCTCTTCTTTCGGCTTGTTTTTCCTAGGCTTCGGCATTCCAGATCTCCTCTGTTTTTTCCAACACCACTTTCCCAAGGACAAAACGTTGGTATTTTTCCTCATTGCGAAAAAACCAAACGAGTTTTCCGTCCCTGCCCTTTCGATTGGTTTCGTGCACGGCCGGACTGAGCCGAATCTCCTTGTTCGGTTCCGGCGTCACTCCCAGAAAATCCCAACGGATGGCACCTTCCAGAATATAACCCTTCTCATCGGTATAACTTGCCGCAAGAACCACCCCTTTTCCAAGCGGATCCTCCCCACCCTGGAACCAGGACCAGGCAGCAATCTCCCTGTCGTCACGCCCCGGCCTAAAGCCAAGTTGGTAATCCCGCGGATCGTTCCAAAAAAGTCCATCTCCCGCCGGATCTACATAGATCTCAAAAAGATCGTCACGCCAGATATGCTTCCCCGTTCTCTTCACCACTACATCATCATCGTTTACCTTCACGACAAAATAAAGATACTCATTATTCCACGCGAAACGGACCTCGGCTCCATAATTTCCTGGTCCGTCAAAATTCCCGAAATCTTTATGCTTTTCTGGGTTCATACCTATAGCACCGCCAGGCGGCCAATCATTGAGGAGTCCGTCCACACGAATACTCCGTGAAGCGTACGGTGCACGATGCACAGGCGGTTCAGGCCATGGAAGCGGCCAAGCCCCTTTCCGAAACCCTATTTTTTCAAGTGCTGTCCGGACTGGCACGCTTCGAGCCATGAATTTCCATATTAGTCCAGTCCGGTAATTCTCAATCATTAGGAGAAGCGGCCCTTGATCGATCGCCAAGACCTTGTCGCTGAACCAGCCCTTACCCACATTCATTGCGTCGGAAAAACCATAAGGTCCCCACATTGCATCGCTATAATAGGCGCGAATGTTTTCAAGGCAGGCAATAGATTCCTTAGGCGTGAATACGATCGAACTCCCGCAAGCCGTGGGCGCGACCGTTCCGTCGTGAAGGACTGTCCATCCCGGCGGTGCTCCGTAAGCCCGGTATCCTGCAGGACCGTCGGAGGCCGAAAGTCCCCAGAGATTCGGCCCATAGCCCGCAAATTTCGAGGCTTGATTGATACAAAAAGCGCGGTTTGCGCGCGAGGCATTCACGGAATTTTCGAAATAATCCGCAAATCCATCGTTTTGACCTCGGAGATCAAGCCAAACATGCGGGTATTGATGTGTGAAAAGCGGCGGCATCTGGATCAAACGATGGCCGTGGTAGCTGCCCACAGGCCGGAGAATCTCGCGCCAGCTTTCTGCGGGAATCGGGTGAGTTGGTGAACCGATCGCCAGAACATAAAGAAGCAGAGATTCATCGAAGTGGTCCCAACGAGCCTTACTAAAACCCGTCTCAGGACTCCAGGCGAGTGCAAAGGTTTTTCCTTTATTAAGCATCCACGGAAAATCGACCCGTTCGTAGATCTTTTGGACAAGATCCCGGATTTTTGCATCATTGTAATATTCAGCCGCGAAAAGAGCCCCGGCCAGAAAAAGCGCCGTGTCGATCGGCGAGAGTTCGGAATGGTTTGTTCTTTCACCGGTTTCAAAATTCAAAAAATGGTAGAAGAACCCTTTGTGCTGCCGGGCCTGGCGAAGAAAAAATTCTAAGGTCCGCACCGTAAGCGCATAAGCCGTAGCGCGGCTCATCCATCCCCGTTCCACTGCCACTGGATAAGCCGTAAGCGCAAATCCGCTCCCCGCAATGCTCGCCGGCGCATTGCTCGCAACCCCGGACTGGTTCGGTGCGTTATCCCGCACTAGACCGGTATAAGGATGATGCCGCTCCTCAAAATAACGAAACGCGTTCCGTTGAACCTCGTCTAAGAACGAATCGTGATCGACAGGAGAAGGTTCCTGGGCAGCAACGGAGTACGAGACGAAAAGAAACAGTATGTAGTAGGTAACAAACAGTAGGCAGAAACGACAAAAAAGCATTTTTTTCATAGCAACCTTCCCATGGTCATAGTTAACATCCGCCCTAAAGATTCCAACCCGGAAGAAAAGGTTTTGAGTTTATTTTAAAAAATTAATTTTAACCTTTTTGCAAGGGATAATTTCGTTTCCAATCCTCTGCCAGGCCTCATGGCATCAGATAAAACTGTTTGTGCGTTTTTGAGTGATACCGCTTAAGTCTCTTGGCAATGTTGGTGGGGTGGAAATGAAATCGTGCCAAATCTGATTTAGTTCATGTAACTCTTTCCGTGGGAACTTTTTTGTTAGTTCATAAATATCTACAACAATGCCATATCATCTGTCAAATCCCCAACTCCACATTCTACCTACTGTTGCCCATCCACCATCAGTAACTACCTACTCTGTACCAAAATATACCAACTTTTTCACCAGAAGCATCATCGCTGAAAGAGAACTGCCCTTACAGCCTTTTTCGATTACCGCTGGGTTGCCAAAACGGCGCATTTCGGAAAGCTCTTCGCCTGAAATAGAGTCGAAGAAAACGATCACGGGAATTTTAAGTTTCAACACTTTGAGCTTTGCATAAAATTCGCGGCCATCCATAACGGGCATTTTAACATCAAGGAGGATCACGTCCGGACGCTGCCGTGCAATCGCTTCGAATGCTTCCTTACCATTCGCGGCGCATGTGATCACGAATGCCGGGACCTTACGTCCGTCAAAATAATCTCGAACCATTGTTCCAATCTCTTCTTCATCATCCACGACCAGAAGCCTTAGGATCTCGGGCATTGGAAGTATTTCCACAAAACGTTTGTTGAGATCGACCTGGGACGGTACGGTTGGAAAAACCGAATCGAAAAGAGTCCCTTTATTGACCGTCATGGCTTTGCCGAGAAGACAAGACCGGAACGCCGGATCTGTATTTTTACGAACTTTGATCTTTTGAAGAAAAGCTTTGCTTAAAAAACAGGGTTCGGCAAAAAAAACGCCAGGAGAAAATTTGTCAAAAAGGGCGTTAGCTTGCGCGGGTTTTTCGATTACTGAAACGACCGCAGGCGTATCACTTAAATAATCCTGCAACAATGAAGCCCATTGACCCCCGTGTTTCTCGAGGATTAGGACAGAACGTACTGACATTAATTGCTTTTTCTTTTTGGTTTTTTTGAAAAGGACATTATGCGGGCTTGTAGGGATGATCCCCCCCCCAACTTCCGTCCACAGCCAATGTAACGGTACAATTCCCATAATGCGTACTCGTACTCAAACAGGTACCGCCGCCACTGCGCGTAGCGGTAGAAACTCCACTAACGCACTTGTAATTAAAATTACTCGTGTCGGGCTTATCGAGACCGATAGTAGCCCATTTCGTATCATCGCCGGAAACGGTAGTATCCATATCAAGATAGGCCGAGTTCTCCAGATAGTAATTCACTTCATTCTGACGAATGGCGGAAAGGTTTGTGACCGCCTCGGCGACAATAGCTCGCTCCTGCTGGCCGTAATAACGCGAAAGCAGCACCGATGCCAGCATCGCAACGATGATCATCGTGATCAGAATTTCCATCAATGTAAAACCTTTTTCGACTTTCATCATGATGAATCCTCCTCACTGCTTACATTGTGGCTCTCTCAGGAAAGAGCTAACGCAGCCCTAAGACCGACAAGTCAACCCTCGAACTTTTAAGCCAGAGGGAAAACCCCACCTACAAGCTTTGGAAGCAACGCTTGCACGGCATGAAAAACCGAACTAAAAGTCAACCCGCTCCTGCGTAATCCCCCGCCCCTTATTTACATTCTGTTGCTAGTCAAAAAAGCTATATGATACCGTCCTTATTATCTTGGTTTACAGCCCTTATTGCCAGGTACTGTTATATATTTCATTCCATCGCAGGAAAAAACTCCGGCGAGAGACAATGTAATACTGCCCTTGGCGGCATCACCGTTTCTGAATGCGGTACATGATGCGCCGTCAATTTCGCACGTATAAGTAAAGTTCGTAGCCGGTATCCCCTTCAACCCCAACGCTGGCATATCCGTTTGCGTATCTGCGGCCGTCAACGCTGGCAAAGTCAAGCCCTGATCAAGAACATATGCTTCAGCCTTATGCAAAATGCTAAGCGTTCGCTGGGCTTCCACGATGTAGGCATTTTCGCTTTGGCTTATGAAACTAGGCAAAAATATGGATGCCAAAATCGCTAGGGCTATCACTACGATCAGAATTTCCATCAACGTGTAACTCTTCCGCTTTTTCATGGCATCGCCTCCTTTGATCTCGAAGCCCCATCGCAGCGGCCGACCCACTTTTGCATGATTCAGTTCTCTTTTAAATCTCTATACTTCCTTACTTCCTTGCCGGCCAAAAGGTCTATCTAGTACCGTTTCTATGCTTTTGGTCTACAACCCTTTGTGGCAGAAATAAGCGTATAAGTTCCCGCGCATGAGTATTCACCACCAAGAGTCAGCGTGATGGTATTGCTGGTACTTCCGACTCTGGATGCTGTACACGATGTACCGCCGGCCTCGCATGTATAAGTAAAGTTCGTAGGCGTTATCCCTTCCAACCCCAACGATGGCATGCCCGCTTGCGTATCGTCAGATGTTAGTGCTGGTAAGGTTAAACCCTGGTCAAGAACATTTGCCTCGCACCTACGCAAAACACCTAGCGTCTGTTGGGCTTCCGCAATATAAGCATTTTCACCCTGATTTATGAACCGGGCCAGAACCATGGAGGCTAAAACCGCTAAAATGACCACTACGAGCAGAATTTCTATCAGTGTGAAACCTTTCTGCTTTTTCATTGCATTCTCCTTTTTCGATTTTTAAGCCCCACCTCATTACGACACGCCTTGAATTTCAATTGCCAAAACCCTAATAAACCCCAACCCTAAAAACATCAAAGTCAACTCATCCTAAATCGGGAACAAATGACCCAAAACTAAAAGGCACAGCTCCGCTCAACAACACCAAAGACACAGGAGCGGGCCGGCCAAATCAAAGACCAACCCGCTCCAGTATGATCTACTTCGTCTAGAATATCTGCACCACACCGCTAGCCGAAGAAGTTATTAGCACCACGCTTATGCTGTCGGTCTGCAACCCTTTGTGCTGGAAATAAGCGTATACGTCCCAGCGCACGAGTATTCGCCACCAAGAGTCAGCGTAATGGTATTGCCGGTACTTCCGACTCTGGCTGCGGTACAATCCCCACCGCTGGTACAGGTATAGGTATAGTTCGTATCCGATATCCCCTGCAAACCCAATACTGCCATATTCGCTTGGGTAGTCGCAGAGCTCAGTACTCCCACGGACAGACCCTGATCAGTGGCGGTCGTGATGGCTCTACGCAAAGAACCAAGCGTCTGATTGGCCTCCGCGATATAAGCGTTTTCAGTCTGCCCCATGAACCTGGGCAAAACCATAGCCGCTAAAACTGCCAAAATGATTACCACGATCAAAATTTCTATTAGCGTGAAACCTTTCTGTTTTTTCATTGTGTTCTCCTTTTTTGATTTTAAGCTTATTTCACATCTAATTATAGTATACCTTGTTTTTTCAAAAACGGGGTTCAAAAAAGACTACCCGCCCACTCCGCCCTTGGTAGAAAGATCAATGATGGGAAGAAACATGGACACCACAATTGTTCCGATCACTCCGCCCATAAAGATGAGAAGAAGTGGTTCCAAAAGTGTGGTCAAACGGCTGAGAAAGGTATCGACCTGTTCTTCGTAGTAGTTAGCCAATAAATCCAAAAAACGGTCGAGTTGGCCACTTTCTTCACCAATCGTAATAAGCTGAGTCATAAAGACCGGAAACATCTTCCGGGCTTCGAGCTGGGTCCCGAGCCCCTGCCCGCCCCGGACCTGCTGTGCCACCCGTTTGATACCAGCTTCGATAAACAGATTCTCCACCAGACGTCCTGCGATTTCAAGCGCCTGAAGGATCTGCACTCCGGCACGTAACAGCGTCCCGAGGGACCTTGTGAAACGGATCACGGCCACTTGCATCAGAACCGGTCCGAAAAGAGGCGCGCTGAGGGTCATTCTATCATATGTCATTTTTATCGAGGGTATTTTGCTCGTGTAAGCGAAGGCAATCACCGCGGCAACCACTAAACCAGCAGTCCCAAGAAAGTTCAGTCTCAGAACATCGCTTACGCCCATGACAATTTTGGTCAGGGCCGGAAGCGGCATTTTTTGAGCTATAAAGATTGCTGTGAATTTGGGAACAATGAAAAGTAAAAGAAACGTGAGGGCGGCAACCACTGCGCCTGTCAGAATCCCGGGATAGAAAAACGCGGTGGCGACCTTAGTTTTGATCTGGGCCGCAGATTCCTGGTAATGCGCGATCTCTTCGAGACAATCCGGTAACTTTCCAGTTGTTTCCCCGACCTCCACCAAATTCATCCAAATCCACGGAAAAACATTAGGATAACTCCGGAGCACATTATTGAACGTGCTACCTTCCGAGACTCTCTTGCGCAGATTGTGGACTACTTGCTGAAAAGAGAGGTTCGCGATACCCCGTTCGACAATTTCCAGCGCTCGAAGGAGAGGAATACCTGCTTTAAGAAGCGTCGAAAGCTGGATTGCAAAGAAAATGAGTTCGCGGGTCGTTACGCGCTTGGAGAACAGGAAGGAAGTTCTCCCGGATGCCTTGTTGGATGACGAAAGCTGGTTTGAAAGAATATTCCGAAGGCCACCTTTCTTGGTGCCGAGCTCCCGGACATCGATCACCATATACCCTTGATCCAGAAGTTTCTGGGTCGCAGCTTCCCTGTTCGGTGCTTCCAAGGTCAAGCTCTTGGCTTGGTTTGGAAGATCGCGTAAACGAACGCGGCATTCGAAGAACGTGTTCGGCTGCGGGGATCCCGCAACAGATTCATTCATAAGCCACGCTCAGGACCTCGCTCAGACTGGTCAGTCCTCGCTCCACTTTCTTGATCCCGTTCTGGAGGAGCGTCTCGTATTTCTTTTGCTTTTGAAGCTCTTTAAGCTTGGAAAGATTCACGGACTGCGTAACAAGACTTCGAACATCTTCGTCGATCGGAAAAACCTCAAAAATGGCCATACGCCCCCAATAGCCAATCTTCCGGCATTTGGGACATCCTGTGGCTTTATAAAGAGTCTCGGTATGGATTTT
>Ga0265297_10003965_pt1 | contig 25263 bp, 20 predicted proteins | sample Munlanlwell13791_FD_192502 | JGI IMG/M metagenome (GOLD analysis project Ga0265297, IMG submission 192502) | Leachate microbial communities from a municipal landfill in Southern Ontario, Canada - Leachate well 137-91 | ecosystem: Engineered > Solid waste > Landfill > Unclassified | place... | reverse complement strand
CAATCCTCAATAGTGTTAATCATTTGTTTATTCATTTGTCATCCCTCCAATATCATCAACTGTCTACAGTATAGCGCATGCACTATACAGTGTCAACAGGTTACTGAACATAATAATGAGATATTTGGACAGAATATTTCCAGATACGAATTCCCGTGCACGCAGATATGAGCATCGTAATACCAGGTATTGATTTTTGAAAAATCCGTGATACGCTAAACAGCGGTAGACGCGAGCGCGGGCCTACAGCCAAAGCGCCGCGACGACAGAGGCGACACCTGTATTTTAGATTTCATCCACGTTTCCCACCCCCACCTCGTATCTGACTACGCATTTTTTGTGCTGCGTCAGATACGGTTTTGGACGAGCGTTAACATGTTAACGATGGTGTTAACAGTGTTAACGATGGCCTTGTTTCCTGCAATGAACGGGGAACCGCTTGAGGCATGGTTGACAATTGTGATATAGTAAATCAACTGGACGTGTATCTGTAATGTCAACGATTAAAGCAGGTCGTAAACCTAAATCAGTACACCGTGCCGCAGCCGAGGCAATCATCGCCGAGTCTGCGCCCCAGGCGGCTGGTCGAATCCGTGACTACGCTGCTGGGAAAATACAACTCACCTCAGCACAACTCGATGCTTGTAAATACCTCGTTGATCAGGCTATCGGGCGTGCCACGCAACGGCAGGAGATTTCAGGAGACCCTGCCAAACCTGTGACTATCAGGGTTGTGTATGCTGCCTCGGAGGGCAACCAGTGACAGTAGCCACGATGCCCTCCGAGGTGCAGGTGGTGTTGCGCCGCCCTCACGCACGGCAACAGGAGTTTATCGACTCGCCGGCAAAACGCAAAATCATACGTGCCGGTCGCCGTGGTGGCAAAACAATCGGCATTGCCATACTCGCTGTGCAAGCTTTTCTTCAGGGCAAACGTGTACTCTACGCAGCTCCCACCTCCGAGCAGACGGACAGATTCTGGTACGAGGTCACGACCGCACTGGTAGAGCCGATCCGCGCCGGGGTGTACGTCCAAAACAAATCAGAGCGATGGGTTGAGCGGGCAGGCACTCTTAATAGGATCAAGGCTAAGACCGCATGGGACGCTGATAGTCTTCGTGGTGATTACGCTGACCTCCTGATATTCGACGAATGGCAGTTGAGTAACGAGGATGCGTGGGAGGTTGTCGGAGCTCCGATGTTGATGGACAACAACGGGGACGCCGTATTTATCTACACCCCGCCGAGTCTCCGCAGTGCGGGTATCTCCAAAGCCCATGACCCCCGGCACGCAGCCAAAATGTTCGCTGCCGCCCGTGCTGACGAATCAGGCCGGTGGGCCACATTTCATTTCACGAGTCTGGATAATCCGTACCTCAGTACCGAGGGCATAGCCGAGGCAACGAGTGACATGAGCCGATCGGCCTACCGACAGGAGATTCTAGCCGAGGACGACGAACTGGCTGTGTCCAGGCTCGTTTACGGCATCTGGGACGAGTCGAGAGGCAAGATTCCGAGGTTTGAGATCCCCCTGACCTGGCCGGTGTGGTCAGGTCACGACTTTGGCACCGCCAACCCGGCTGCGTTGTTCTGGGCTCGGGTCCGACTGCCACTGCCTGCTGGCGCTCCGGGCACACTCAGACAGGGGGATTTGGTGGTATTCCGGGAGTACCTGCCCGGCGCCGGCAAATCCACAGCGCTAAATGTTCAAGCCTTTCTTGATATCACCAGAGGCCGTACGGTCCAAGGCCGCGCCGGTGGTTCCCACCAGGAAGACGAAATCAGACAGGGCTATACGAAGCACGGCTGGCCGATAAAAGAGCCGCCGATAGTGGGCCTGCGGCCGCAGGTTGACCGTGTGCTGGCTGTCATGGAGTCGGGTCGCTGGCATGTGTTCGAGGACTGCGTGTACTACCTGGCAGAGTTGGCCTCGTGCCAGTGGAAGTACGACAACGAGGGTAACCGCACCAATGATATCGACGGTGAGGCGCGGTTCCATTTGGCAGCGTGTGCCCGTTACGGGTTATCACTCTCGGACTTCACACCGGAGACAGTGATATCGACACAGGTACGCATTAAAAAAGCTGCGTACCGTTTCGGAGGATAATATGTCCAACTACTATGATTTGGTTAAACAGCAGAAGGGGCAGACGGGTGTGACCACCGGTCAGATACTGGAGAATCAGACCGAGTTGGACAAGCGCATGCAGATAGACGCCGACTTACTGCATCTCGACCGATACAAACTGGTAGACAGCAGTGGAAAGTCGGTGCCAGGAATAATCAACGTCACACTCAACAGGCCCGCGGTATATGCGGCGAATGTCATATCGTCATTGGGTAATGCCAAGCAGCAATGTGTTGTGGAAAGCAACAACAAGCAGGTGGACACCCATCTCATTGAGAGTTTTCTTGATGCGGCAGTAGCGATGGCGGACAGGCGGCTATGGAAGCGCGGTCTACCGACATTGAATCCCTTTGCCGACGTGCAGCTATGTTTACGTGGAAGGCATGCGAGGCGCGTGCTATTGAGGCAGGACAAAGGCCGGGTAGTATCCGACATTATGCCCTGGGACGCCAGGTATGTATATTACGAGCATGGGGAAGACGGGTTAAAATGGGCGGCATACGAGACCATACGCGACAAAGCGGATGTGGAAGCTGACTACGGATTAGAGGCTGCATCGAAGGCGGTCAACAACGAATGCACTGTGCTGGATGTATGGGATGACGAGATAAACGAGGTATGGATAGATGGGGAAAAGGCCAGGATAAAGGGGGTTGACGGCAAAGAGAGATACGAGCAGGTACACGGATTCGGCTTTTGCCCGGTAGTGTTGCAGGTAGTGCAACTGGGATACGGGAGGATGCTGCTGGACAGGCAGTGGCACAAATACGATGGCGAGTCCATTTTCTTCATGATACGAGATATTGTGCCTGAGATGAACAGGCTGGTCAGCATATTACAGACACTCAATATGAATCAGGTCAAGGCGGCGTTGCAGTATCAGAACCCGCAGGGATCGCCGCAGGACGAGCCGCCTGACAGGCCGGAGATGGGCGACGTGATAAGCGTAGGGGGCGGAAAGCTTGAGCCTGTAAATCTTGGTGAGGCGAGAGTAGCGGCGCAGATGATGTACCAGGTCATGGAGAAGGCGTTTCAGGAAGGGTCCTACAGCGATATCGACCTCGGGACGGTGCAGCAGCCATTTTCCGCTGTAGCGCTGATAACCATCGGCGAGAACAAAGACATGATATACATGCCGCGTCTGGCGGCCAAAGAGATGCTGAACAAGGCAATGGCGGAGATGCTGATACAGCAGGCGTTGAAAATAGGTGGGGCGATACAAATCGGTTTGCCCGGCCATGAGGAGTCTTTCCCGACAACCAAATTGCAGGGTCAATACGACATCAGCTACAAATATTTCGTCAAGTCGCCGAAGATAGACATAGCCAGGATGAGTCTTGCCGATGCAGCGGCCAAGTGGTATCCGAGGGAGTACATATATTCAACTGTCTTGCAGGTAGAAGACCCTGACGGCATGGCGCGCGACTGGTACTCACAGATGGCGGAGATGGTGTTCCCGGATGTGCTGAAGCACCGGATAATCACGTCCGCGCTGGACAAAGCCGAGGAGAACAATGACAAAGAGGCTGCGTTGGAGGCGAAGATTATGGCAATGGAGATGGGAATGGCATTAGACCAGGTCAAGCAGGGGAATATGAAGCCGCCAGTGACGCAGCAGCCGGGACAGGGCACCGGTGTGCCGTTGATGCCTGCAGGCGGCAAGACGGGGGGAATAGGCGCGCCGATAAGCAATCCGCCGCTCCCGCCAGTAAGTTTACCGAAGGAGTAGAAGCAGATGACTGAGAAGTTGCCGTTCGACAAAAAGCAGTACCATGCAATGTTGGAAGCGCATCTCACTCCGACGCCGCTTGCCAACAGGCAGATGATATTACAGAGATTGTTGCAGTCTTCGCAGGTGCAGAGCAGAAGAGTAAGGCCCTTATCGTGAAGCATTTTTGCCTGTGGGTGACAACCATGATGTGGGCAATGACCATTGCGCTGTGGACGGTGTTCCTTGCGGCATGGGTCAATGGCGATCAAGTGGTTGTTACTATAAACCAGTACCATGAGAAGTGGTTTGAGTTGCTGCTTCTGCCTGTTATTATCATATGCGGGTTCTTTGTTATCCGACATATGATAAAGGGGATGAAAGATGCCTGACCCTTTTGAGCTGTTGCGCAAGTATAAAAACACCAAAGAGGATACCGAGAAGCTTATAGCCGAGCTGCAACCTGTTGCGGAAGAGCAACAGGAGTTCATGGATGCGGCGCAGCTTGAGCAGTACGGCTTCAATGTGCCGTTGCCCGAAGGCTGGAAGGCGAGGATAGTCAAGGGTGAGCAGGGCTACCAGCTGGGCGAATTTCAGACACCGGACGGCACTTATACCATAGAGCAGTTGCAGGAGATGTGGGTCGAGCCGGACAAGGAGCAACAGCTACAGCTATCCACACAGGAGCAGTTCATCCAGGGCGGCGGAGACATCGTAAACAACGAGTTTTTCACTGCCGAGCAGTTAAAGGAAATGCAAGCCGCTGATGTCGAACGCCGCGGCCAGTGGATAGGCAGCAGCTTTTACACCGAAGAGCAGTTGCAGCAATCTCAGTCGGACTACGAGATGATGCAGGCGCAGGCGGACTACCAGAATGTCCTGAACGCAGTTGCAAGGATATTCCCCGGACTGTCTCTTGACGATATGCTGTCCTACGCACAGGGCTCTCCTGAAGCTTTCATTAGTAATCTCCGCCATGTCGGCCGCAATAACGACACAGAGAGAATTATAAACGCTTTATTCCCCGGCATAACGCCGGAGCAGAAAGATATCTTGTTTGCGGAAACACGGCAGGCGGTGACGCCGGAGCAAGACGAACGCTATTTTTGGGACGAAGGGACACAGGAATACAGACTTGCCACACAGCAAGACCTTGAGGCTATCGCCGAGCAAGAGGCAAGTTTCGGGGTGACAGGCCAGCCGGTTATCGACAGGAGCCAGTATCAGACGTGGCTGAAAGATGAAAACGCCCGCCGTCAGAAGTTGCAAGCCGCCTTGCAGAGTATATTCCCCGATGTGCAGGCAGGGAACTTCAACACATGGGCGAAAGACAACCGTGAAGAGATTGTACGCCGTTTACAGGATACCGGCAAAACGCCGGATACGGAGGTTTTCCTGCGGGCGTGGGCTCCCGGCATAACAGACGAGCAGGTCAAAGCGTTCTTCGAGGCAACCCCGCAAACCGAGCAGGCGACATATTCCAGCTTCCAGAAGGATTATTTCAAGGAAAAGGGCTGGGCGTATTATGGCGATAACCGCGCCGCCGGTTTTCAGCAGGGCCTTGATATGCTGCCGTTGACCTTTAAGGAACGGGCTGATATACAGGCTCATTACGCGGAGGTCGGCGATGCCTACAAAGCGCAGTACGGCGACCCAGATGAAGGCAAATACGGCCTGGCGGATATCATCGGCCTGCAGGAAAGCATACTCGGTGCTGTGCTTTACGGCATACAAAGTCTTATCCCCGGAGCCAGTGAGACTGAGAAGATGGTGTGGGCAGGCCGCGAGACGGGAGCAGATGCACTTGCGAATTACCGCGAGGCGTGGGTTGAAACCGCACCGGATTATGGCGTTGATACAGCTATCGGCAGAATCGGCACACGCGGACTGATAGAGGTCACTACAGACCTGACCAACTTCCTGCCCGGTGTCGGCTTCGTCAAGCTTGGCGCAAAGCAAGCCGCTAAGGCAGCAGTCAAAGAGGCGGCTGAAGCCGCTGCCAGAGAGGCTGTAGGTAAGGTTGCCATTACGGCGGGCGTAAAGAACAAGACGATGGCAGAAGCCTTGGATGCGTTGCGTGTGGCAATCGCCGTGCAGGACGCTGACGCTGTTCGTGTGGCCGCAAAAGCATTAGATGATATAAGTCAACAGACGCCAGACGCGGGACTGCGAGATGTGCTGCTAAAGCAGTTGGACACCATATCAAACAATGCCGACGCACTGGTAAACGTCGAGACTGCAACAGACGCTTTGAAGGCTGTTAGAGAGATAAAGCCTCCGCCAGCAGCAGGAGCAGCATTACCGACGACGAAATTCAATGGCGTCATGCTGTCGACTGCAACCGAGTTAGTTGACAGGGCCAGGGCCAAGGTATTGACAGGGGCAAAAGGAAAGCTTGCCAGGCTTCCTGTCATCTCAAAGATAGGCAAGCTTGCAAATCCGCTTGCCGTCGCCGGTGATACTCCTGCCGTGCTGAAGTCCGTTTCAGGCATGATAGACGACCAGGTAAACGGGGGCGTTATTCTGCTGCTATCAAAAGCCAAACGTGTAATGGCTGAGGCGGGGAAGCACTTCAAGATAGATGATATCGGCAACGCACTGTCGGATGACATAAGACAGGTACGTCCATTGCCCGGCGGCGTTCAATCAAGGTCGATCCACGACATGATTGAGTATGCGCCGTGGTATGATTTCGGCACAGGCGCTGCCGGTGACGCCAGGAGAGGGCTGGTCGAGACTATCCGCGACACATCAAACCAGATAAGCGATATGCTTCGTCGGGAAGGCATACTGATTGACAAGGGCACAGCGTTGCCCGGCCAGATAAAGGCTAAAACAGGCGAAACCGGCTGGTCTTTCCTGCACCGCGTGGTCACTGAGATCAAAGAGCAGGCCGCTGATATGCTCGCACGTGACATTGCAAGGGTATCGCCGGATATCGTCCGTGGGACTAATGAAAGCGCATATGCCTATGCAGCGAGATTCGCAGAAGCAGTAGCGTCAGGAGCCGCTCGCGCAACACCGGATGTCAATGCCTTGCTGGACCAATTCGCCAATCTCGCAGATGTGGCGGTCAAGAAAACGACCCTGAGCGCGAAAAGGTCGTGGGCCACGGTCGCTGAAGGCATGAAGTCTGGCGTCACATATGAGCCCAACCCGTTCCAGGAGCTATCGAAGCAAGTGCGCTACTCATACGACCTTGTGAAGCGGAAGCGCATGGCCGAAACAATAGTTGACCTTGTGAAGACCACTACGCCTATTGAGGCTACCAATGCCGAGCTTGGCATTGACTATATGAAGATGGCGGCTGACACCAAGGGAATCAAACAGGTTGTCAGCTACATACAGCGGGCGGCACGCGGCGAATCGCTGCCCGGCGGTGCGATATCTGTTATCCGCAAAGACTTTCCCGAGTTGGCGGCCAGGCTGGATGAGGCGACGAAAATACTGCCGAAACAGCGCATCCGTTTTATAAACCAGGTCATGCGTGACGTGACTGCCGCTGTAAAGATAACCGGTGCTGATGCCGTTGCCATAGGGGAACGGTCGAAGTTGCTGGCAGACATAAAGCTGGCATTCAAGCCGTTCGGAACAAAAGCTACTATTACCGTCTCTGATATCGCCACTGTGGTAAGACAGACAGTCAGGGATAAGGCCGTTGCTGCGAAAGCAATCAAAAGCCTTTATGCCGGGTTGAACGCAGACCAAAAGGCGGCGCTCAAAACGGTTCTCGATGAAGCCAAGGCATTACAGGCGCAGTCTACCAGCGCATTACGGAAGGCTACCTCCGTCAAAGACAAGTATGCCGAACGAATGGGCAGCTACGGGACAGAAGAGTACGGCAAGGTCATAGGCGCGCCTGGGCTTGGAAGCAGAGTCATAGTAGGGCAAGAAGGCAAAACCGGCCAGGCTTTCGCTGATGAAATTCGTAATGCCTTCGGATATCTGCCGGGGAACTATGATAATGCAATAAAGGCTGTTGGTGAAGTTGGCGCCGCTATGCGTATGCTGCGCCTTGGCTTCGACCTTTCAACAGCTACCATCCAGCAGGCGCTTACGCTTGGCTATGATATTTCCAACCTTGTTATGATGAAACCCACAGCAGTATGGGCAAAGTCTGTTGCCGGGGCAATCAGGACTGTCACCAGCAAGGACATGCTGCACCTGTCGGCATTCCTGGAGCGGAGGTCCGACATAGTTGCCGATTTCATACGGCGTGGCGGACTTGTTGAAACAGCAGAGTATACGGAAGGCGCAGCGCCGATAGAACGTCTGTTTGCAAAGCTGCCGGGTAAAGCCGGTAAAGTCGGAGAGTTTATCAATAAGCATATGCTAGGCCGGTCTGACGATGTGTTTACGACCGCTCGCGTTGAATCTGCGGTCAACCTTTATGAAGCCGGGTACAAGGCCGCAGAACGGGCCGGGGCGCTTGATGAGTGGGCGCAGATGTGCAACAAGATGACTGGCGTTCTGTCATCACGCGGCATGGGCATCCCGAAATGGCAGCAGTCTGTCGAAGCAGCCTTTATATTCATGGCCCCGCGTTTCACACGTGCCAACATCGGCGTTATCTATGACATCGTGACCAATCCTGCCGGCTACACGTCAAAGCAGGCCGCGAAATCACTGGCAGCGCTCATTGCAATGAATCAGGCGCTATATACGAGCATTAACAAGGCACAGGACAAAGATGTCAACCTCAACCCGTTCGACCGGAATTGGGGTAAAGTGCAAATCGGGAACTACACATATCGCATGGGCGGTATTATGTCTGATATCAGGCGTTTACTGGCCGCTATCGATGCGTCAACATATGCTCTGACCGGAGAAAACATATCACTCTCAGGCAAAGACGATAGCACGCCAACGCTGGACAGGCTCGGGTTCCAGCAGTTCCAGGGGAAGACCTCTCCGGTAACCGGTACGGGGTTGAATATCGTCGAGATGATGATGAACAAGCAGGCCCGGAATTGGGAGGGCGAGCCGTTGACCTGGGGGAATATATTCGGGTCGTGGTTGACGCCATCATGGACAGACCCGATTCTCAATGATAAAGGACCCGAACGCTTTTTGGGCAGCGCCGGAGAATTCATTGGTCTCAGCGCACAGGACATTGATAAGTCGTATGAGTTGCGGTATACATGGGCTAATGACTTCGATGCATACAACGATATTCCTTCGAACGACATAGAACGGCATGGGCTGTTAAACTCGGCGGCCACAAATGAAGAAAAGGAAATGTATCTCCTCAGCCGGGCTGAATACAGGAAGCAGAACCCAAAGGTTGACGCGCAACTGTTTATCACCGGGCAGGTTGATACCGTATCCACCATCGAGGCGGCAAACTTCGCCTTGACTCTGATTCGAGAGCAAGGACTTGACCCTGAAACTATTGGCGGCATAGTGACCAATAGAGACGACACTGCGGCGAAGGCTGCTGCCGGCGTGAACGATACTTGGACGGCAACCGATGCGCTCGTCAAGGCGTTGGATGAAGACGCGGAAACCGTCCCGTATCCGTCAACATTCCTTGAGCAGAACAAGATGGCGCATGATGTTTATGCCGAGGCATACAGGCTCAGGGATTTGTATGCGGATGAAAAGTCCAGCTTGTATATTAAAGACCCGGCCAAACGGCAAGAAGAATACAGGGAAATCGACAGTGTGACGCCCGGCTTTGCAGATATGCGGGCGCGGCTCGAAATGTTGAATCTTGCCGACAATGAGGACGTTCTCAAATCTGTGGGGGCTCCGTCGGAAGTCATTATCGACAAGTACGTCAAGCATAAGCAGATAGTTGACGAATATAGCGGCGGGAGTGCGGAAGCCAGACTGGATTTACTAGAGAATCCAGACTTACATAAGTGGGGGCAGGCCCGTGAGACATTCAATTGGAGCAGCCTGGGAGACGAAAGCATAGACGCCTTGCGCTTGCAGGTGAAGAACCGCGACCTTAACGAGCAGTATGCCGGTTACGCCGACAAGACATCCAGCCTGTACATCGCCGACGCAGACGCCCGCAAGGACGCATACAAGCAATTCAGGACGGACAATCCTGAATGGTGGGACGACCAGCAGCGTATTGAGGCTTACAGCAAAGGGGCTGATGAAGTTATCGCCGAGGCATGGGTTGACCGCCAGCATACTGTTGACGAATATGGCGCAGGCAGCTCTGAAGCCAAACTGTGGCTGATCGACCATCCTGACGTATGGGAATGGGCGACTTCTAAAGATGTAGAACTGCTGACAGGCGACCGGGAAGGCTGGAACGTGCCGGTGTTGCGAATTAATGCACAGTACCGCGACCTCGATACGCAGTATGCCGACCTTGGCGACAGATTCTCCGATGCATACATTGAGGACGATAAGGCCAGGGCGGATGCGCGGGATACCATCCTTGCCGAGAATCCCGAATACAATGATGCCCGCCGCCGCCGCGAGGTCTATCAGTACGACGGCTCTGACGATATAGCCAATCTGTATGTGCAGTACGGAAAGGTCGTTGACCAGTACGGGTCAGGTTCGTCTGAAGCCAGACTGTTCCGTGTGGACAATCCAAAGCTTCAGCGATGGGCCGCAGATGAAGGAACCTTCAAGTGGGCTGACGTTACAGAGCAGAATGAAGGAGTGCTGCGCATCAACGCTGAATGGAGAGTTGAAGATGAAGCTTATAATAACATCAAGAATCCAGACGCGCGGGTACAGGCTCAACTTCGGAAGCAATATCTTGAGGCAAACATAGACTATGCGCGGGCACGCTATGAGCGCGACGCAAGACAATTGGAACTGGAAGAATCACAGGTTGCTAATTATGTTGAATACAATATGCTCCCTGACTACGGGTATCACAAGTTGCGGTATCGGAAAGACAACCCTGATTTCGATGCGGCCGTAAAGGTTGCCATGAAGGATAATCCCTGGGCGGACCTTGAGCCAGACAAAATACCCGACAAGCGGTATGATGATATCTACGAGCAGTACAAGGCAATGTTCAGGCAGTACGACAATATACAGGGCACTGAAACAGAACGCGCAGAGCAGCGTGAAGCCTTTATGAATAACAATCCAACATTCCAGAAGGCATACTACGAGCGCAAGGCATACGGCGAGTTATTCCCGGAGAAGTATATCAAGAGTTATGTTGACTACTACACAATGGACGGTTCGGGCTATGCCAATGAACGCTACCTCAAAGAGCATCAGGACTTCTACCAGGAATTGAGAGCGAAGCATGAACTCAAAGAGGACTGGAGCGTGGTCGAGCAGGGCAAAACCATGTCATACTTCGATACCATACCATCAGAAGAGGTCGAGAGGTTATACGCCATCTATCAGAAACTGCCGACCAGTGGTTTTCAGCGCGAGGCATACCGGAAGGAGCATCCAGACCTCGATGAATGGCTGATGAGGGTCAAGGGACTGAAGCCGTTGGATCATGTCCATGTGCGCAGTACGGCCAGCATGAAAATCGAGGAATTTGAGAAGACATACCAGACAGGACAGGATATAATAAATAAGGCGAAAGGGGGAAGATGACAGCAGACGAGCTGATAGACTTCGAGCGCGAGGTGGCCAACCTCTTTGAGCAGGGCCATATCAAGGCTCCCGTACACCTCCATGGCGGCAATGAAGACGAGCTTATCAAGATATTCCAACTCATCAAACCCAACGATTGGGTATTCTCCACACATCGCAGCCATTTTCATGCCGTGCTTCATGGGGTGCCACCTGAGCAGGTCAAGGCTGAAATCCTCAAAGGCAATTCCATCTGCCTGCAATTCCCTGAATACAGATTCTATACATCCGCAATCGTAGGCGGCATACTGCCCATTGCCCTGGGTGTTGCAATGTCCGGACGGAAGGTATGGTGCTTCGTGGGCGACATGGCCGCCGAGACGGGGATATTCCACGAATGTCAGAAGTACGCCAAATGGCATGACCTGCCGATAACCTTCGTCGTTGAAGACAACGGGTACAGCGTGAACACACCGACGCAGAAGGCATGGGGGAGCAGGGGCTGGTGTCCGAAGATAATCCGGTACGAGTACAAAAGAAGTTGGCCGCATCAGGGTTCTGGAAAGTGGGTGACGTTTTGAACTATCTGGACGAACTCACCGACGCCATGACGCGGCTGGGCCAACAACCCAACACCGTCTTTATCGGGCAAGGTGTGAGGTATCCCGGTCACGCTCTGTTCAAGACGCTGGAAGGTGCGCCAATAGAGAAGCGCATCGAGCTTCCCGTTGCTGAGGATATGCAGATGGGTATGAGCATCGGCCTTGCCATGACAGGCAAGACGGTAATTGCCATCTATCCACGCATGGACTTCCTTCTCTGCGCCATAAATCAACTGGTGAACCATCTGGACAAGGGATTGTACCAGATGCCCGGCAAAGTCCTCATCAGAACGTGCGTAGGGGCCACAAAGCCTATTCATCCCGGCGCACAACACTGCGGGGATTATATCAATGCTCTGCGTCTGCTGCTGTGGAATGTGGATGTTATTTCGCTGGAACACACTGATGAAATCAAGGGAGCATACGAGATTGAAAGGAGTGCGGTAATCGTTGAATACGGAGACAAGTATGGAATGGCGTAATACCTTCAAATACAATTCATTCAACAGCGCAAAGGGGCTGACATATTTCGAGCATTACAAGAAAATACTTGGATGGATGGACGGCAAGAACGAACTGCCGCCGCCAATCGAAGCGTCCCTTGACCCGATAAGCGCCTGCAACAATCGCTGTTACTACTGCAACTCGCAACGGTATTTGAGAGAACATCCAGTGAAGATTCAACGTTGGGGCAGGGATTATCTCATTGACATACTGTGTGACCTGAGCCAGTGGGGAGTCAAGGCCTGGTGCTGGGGTGGTGGCGGTGAATCTACACTGAATATTCGGTTGCCCGGCATGACAAAGATAGGCACAGACCTTGGCATGGAGTGCGGCATCATCACCAATGGCGTAGCCCTTAGTGAGTCGTTGATGGATGAATTGCTGTTGGCACGTTGGATAGGCATATCATTGGACTCGGCAGACCCCGATGTATACCGCAAGGTCAGGGGCACGGATGACTGCTACAGGGTGCTGAAGAATATCTCATATCTGGCTAACCACAGGACGAAGACGGATATCTGCGTTAAGGTCTTGGTGTTGCCGGAGACGATTGACAACATCGTCCAGACGTGTCAGGTCGCCAAACAGTTGGGTGTGCAGGACTTTCATGTCAGGCCGGTTGACCTTGAACGTAAGGATTTCAAGGCGGGGCAGGCGCTCAGTCTGGACGTAGCGAAGGTGCAGGACGTTTTCGCCCAATGCCACGAAATGGAGACAGCCGACTTCCATGTTTATACCGTGCAGCACAAATACGACCGGAACTTCCACGTACAGCGAAATGAGTTCAGGTGTTTGGCCAGCCCTATACTGGCGCAGATATGCACCGACAAAAAGATGTACGTCTGCGTCGACCACCGTTTAGAGGAACGGTTCTGTATTGGTGACGCATACGACGGTATCAAAGGCTGGGGCAGCGACCGTCACAGGGAAATCGTCAAGAGCATCAATCCTGAAAAGGAATGTGCAAGATGCACCTTCGCCGAGTACAACCGGCAGTGCGAAGCGATTCTGGGGGATTCCATGTGTAGGAGCTTTCCGTGATACTCACCAGGACGCCACTCAGGGTCAGCTTTTTGGGCGGCGGGACTGATTACCCGCAATGGTTCAAGTACCATGATGGCGCCGTACTCGGCACTTCGATAAACAAGTATTGCTATGTGATGTTGCACGATGGGAAGTCATGGCATACCTTTGATTTGCCATCCAAGTCAGGGCTGGGGTCGTCCTCTGCCTACACAGTGGGGCTTCTGAGGGCTTGCACCGAACTTGATAAAGTCACAATCTCCAAGTTGGCCACTACATGGGAACAGGACAAGATGAACGGCAATGTCGGCTCGCAGGACCAGTATTTATGTTCCCTTGGCGGGTTCCGGCATCTGAGGTTTTCACCACACGGCATCAGGGATAGCGAGTTGCCCCCGGAGGTGGTAAAGCCGCTTGAGGATTACCTGATGCTGTTCGATACACACCAGTATCGAATGTCCGGTGATATCATCGCCCATCAACTTACTGAAATGAAGGATCACCAATCCGTCATGGAAGACATGGTAAGGATGGTTGATACAGGAATAAAGATGCTGAAAAACAGAGAGTACCTTTACTTTGGGGAGTTGCTGGATGCATCGTGGAAGATGAAGCGGTCATTATCGTCTTATGTGTCAACTCCGGCAATAGACAATATCTACGATATGGCGCTTGAAGCGGGGGCTGTCGGGGGAAAACTGCTTGGTGGTGGCGGAGGCGGCTTTATACTCTTCCTTGCCGAACCGCCAGTACATGAGGCGGTCAAGACGGCCCTGTCAGACTTGACATATGTGCCATTCCAGTTTGAAACAGAAGGGAGCGTGGTTCTTTTCCGTGACTAAAGTATTGATTTGCGGCAATGGCGGATTGGCTGCTGAAGCGGAACACTTCGCCGCTGAACTCATGGGGAAGTTTCATAAGGACGTGTATATCCCCTGCATCGCGTTGACATCCAATACTTCTCTGTTGACCGCTCTGGCCAACGACATCGGGTTTGAAAACGTCTTTGCACACCAGGTTGAGGTGCTTGGAGAGCCGGGCGATTTGCTAATCGGCCTCACTACTACCGCCTCAAAGAATGTACTCCAGGCAATCAAGGCGGCTAAAGCAAAAGGCATGGCAACGATACTGTGGGATGGCAAGGCGTTGAAAGGTGAAGGCGTTGCCGCCAAGCAGGAATTTGCTTTAAGCGCATTGCATAATCTGGCACGGGAGATGAAGGATGCTTGTTGTTAACCCAAACAACAGATTACTGGGGCCGTTGCCAAGTGTGGAGCCTCCGTTGTGGGCCGGTCTCATTGCCGGATACCATGACGCTGCCATACTGGATGCAGAGGCGCATAATCTCACGCTGGAGCAGACGGAGCAGGCCATCAGGCGCACTGGTCAGAAGGACATATTGCTGGTGGTCATGGGGAACAATCCCTCGGTATCTTCCACGCCGAAGATGCCTGTGGCTGAAGCATTGGCCGACAGGCTTATGGGCCTGAATGTTTCCATGACAGGGATTCATCCGATAGCGGCAGGCTCGCGCTATCCTGTTGTCCAGACTCCCTTTGAAGGCACGCCGTCAATGCCATGGCGCAAGTTGCCTATGTCGAAATACAAGGCTCACAACTGGCATTGCCTTGACGGTTCAAAGCGTTGGCCGTATGCGAGCATCTATACGTCCCTGGGATGTCCTTACGATTGCTACTACTGCAACATTCATACTCTGTACCCTGACAGAAAGGTGCGTCTGCGTCCTGTCGGTGATATCGTCACTGAGGTCGGAATGCTCACTGAAAAGTACGGCGTCAGGAATATCAAGATATGGGACGAGTTGTTTGCCTTGCATGAAGACCGGGTATTACAGATATGCAAGGCGTTGAGACGGTTCCCCGGCTTGAACATTTGGGCCTATGCCCGGCTGGACACGGTTACAGAAAGGATGCTGCGCGGCATGAAGGCGGCGGGGATCAACTGGTTGGCCTATGGCTTCGAGAGCGTGAGAGATTCCAAGTTTACAACTCGCACAGAAGATGTTATTCGTATGACACGCGAAGCTGGGATCAGCATCATGGGCAACTTTCTTTTCGGGTTGCCAGGAATGACCGCGGACGATGACACGGCCAGCCTGGAATTTGCCAAGGCAAACCTGTTCGAGTTCGTCAACTTCTACGATGCCAAGCCGTATCCGGGAAGCAAGTGGTTTGACGATATAGAGCCAGTGCGAGAATGGAGCGCCTATGACCAGCATAAGTACAGAAGTGAATTCCGCAAGCAGGCGTTCAACGACTACTTCACCAATCCGGCATATCTCTCCATGATTCAGAATAAGTGGGGTAATCAGGCGGTGGACCATGTAAAGGAAATGCTGGCATGGCGGACATAGTCGCATCGACCATCTATTGTCAATGCTGCGGCAAGGAAAAGCTTGCCGAGATACGAGACGGGCAGATTATCATATATGACACAAGGCATGGCAGACGCCATTTTGTCGTCCTGCAAATCGCCGCGCTGTTGACAAAGCAACAAAAAAGTGGTATAAGTCACATAACTGAATAACAGGTGCGGTCAGCGCCCACACAGGCTATGCAAGGCCCGTTTGAGAAGGGATAACCTTCGAGACGGGCCTTATGTTTACTGAAAAAAGGGAAAGGAGCCAAATGGCAAAACAGGACGGAACGCAGACGCAGACGGACCAATCGACTGTTGCTTCTAATACTGAGAACCAACAGGACGTTGCTTCGGCGGCAGCAGCGGGAACTTCGCAGGATGCCAGTGCGAAAAAAGAACGGAGCGATGCCCTGGCCGAGGCGGGTAGAATCCGCAAGGAACATGACAGATTAAAGGCAGAGTTGGAAGCAGCTCAGGCCAAGATTGCGGAATATGACGCCAAAGACAAGGAAATGACGAAAAAACAGCAGTTGCAGTCAATAGCATCTGAACATGGTGTTGATGCAGCAACGCTGGAAGCCCTGGCAAAACATACAACGGGAACCCCCGAGGCGATTCAGGAAATCGCCAAGGCATTACCCAAGGTATCTGTGTCGGTGGTTCCTGATTTGCGGCCAGACTCCAATCGCACAAGAGGCGGTTCCCCCGTGAACAAATATCAAATCATGGCGAATTTTGTTTCAGGGAAAATCGGCAACGAGGAGTACGCTAAGCAATTAGCGGCTATCGGCGAAAAGCCCTGAAAAGGAGTAGAAAATGCCTACTGTAGCGAGCGACCTGGCTAATGGCCAGATTGCAATGGTGGCAAAGGCCAGATACACCTACGAACGAGTTGCCGTCTGCACAAACCTGTTTACCAAAATGGTTCTTGAACCGGGCGAGAAATCGAAGTACATTCCCAAGTTTGCTTCCGGTGGCGCCGCATCGGATTTGACTGACGGCGTTGACATGACCCAGGAGACGGCGATAACCATAACCGGCACCACGCACACCACGGATGAGGCCGGGTGCAAGGTGATCGTCACTAAGAAGCTGAGGAACCAGCTCAAAGAGGACGCTTATGTTGCCGCAGGCAAGATAATCGGGAATATGATGGGCCGTAAGATAGACACTGACGGCGTATCGCTCTTCTCGGGTCTTGATTCCAGCGTGGGCGCAGCGTCATCCAGTCTCACAATGGGGTTCCTGGCTGCAGGCATCTCTCAGTGCGAAGGCCAGTCGGAGCCAGTTCCCAAGCCATACGTGTTTGTACATCACCCGTATGCGATAAACCCGTTGCTCGACCAGTTGACCGTACCATCGGCAACTCTCGCATTTCCTGACGGTCTGTCCTTGCCCCTGCTTAGGGAATTCTGGCGAGGCCAGGAAAAGCTGTACGGCGTCAACTGTTTCGCTGACGGCAACATCACTTCCGGGTCGGCCTGCTACGGAGCGTTGTTCGCCCCCGAGGCGTTCATCTTCCTTGTCGGCTGGGAACCGGAGAACTGGGTGGAAGAGGATAAATCACTGAGAGGCTGGGAAATCGGCATTGTGGCTGATTACAGCATGGTTGAAGAGGACGGCACTTATGGCCGCGCAATGCTCTTTAACGCAACTGCTCCAACCAGCTAGTGACGTATGGCGACCAAGGATGATATTCGTCAATATGAAAGGGAAAAGGATAACATGGCAACCATAGGACAAAGTCCGGTAGGGGCTATCGAAGAGTTAGCCAATCCGAAGAGGAGATACCAGGTGATTTACTGGAGGCCGCATATCAATCCTGACGGGGTGATGGAATGGGTACAGACCATGCCGTTGCCTGCCGATCCTGTGAATAGAAACATCTACTTCTCGAAGGGTTTCAGACTGAATCCTCCATCTATTGACGAATCCACCATCCAAGTGGCGCCAGATGAAGAGAAGGACGCATTGCTTTCAGAAGTTGCCCGTTTGAAAGCAGAACTGGAATCCGCGAAATCCAGTATAGTCCAAGCGGTGTCTCCCGAGAAACACATACGCAAGAGGGCATCACGCAAATCAAATAATGGGAATAAGGAGGGCTCGAAATGAGTTTCCCAAACATCGTCTACGGAAAATACGGAGATGAAAAGAAAACCTCTTCAACCCTGATAGCCAATGAGCTTGGCGTCAGGATGGTCCTGCCGGATGGCAGAGAGTTTATTCACGCCAAAGCCAACACTGCCGCAGCACTGGCAGTTGGCGCGCCTATTGTAGGGAAGGCCAGGGCGGGAACCATCGTCAATGTGGTCGCCGGGGCTGACGCTGCGATTGGCGCAACTACGGTAGTCCTGACCATGCCTGCCACAACGATATGTACCGTTGCGGACCAGTATGCAGGAGGCTTCCTCAGCATTGATGACGCGGAAGGCGAAGGCTATACCTATAAAATCAAGAACAGTGGAACCGCCGCCGCCGCATCGACCGCCACAATAACACTTGAGCCGACCGACCCGATAAAGGTTGCTCTTGTGTCAGGGTCGTCCGAGTGCATCATCAAGGAAAGCCCCTGGTACCACGTTTTGAACAGGGCTGCCGCCACGGCGTCTGTCGGAATACCCGCAGGCGTCCCGGCCGTTGCTGTAACAGCAGGCTACTATTGCTGGCTGCAGAGGCGTGGAGTAGCAACATTGCTATCCGCCGGAACAGTGGCAGTCACAGGCCGTAAATTCGCCTGTGCTACGACAGTAGCGGGCTTCCAGGCACACAACCCGATACCGGCCGACACCACGATAGCGCCTGTAGCCGAGGCATGGGGCACCACTATTGAGGCTCCTGCCGCGTCGACGGAATACTTCCAGGGCTTCCTGGAGCTACCGTAACCTGAAGTGCAGTGGCAACGGAATCCGGTTGCCCAAATAACAAGAAGGAGAGATGACAAATGAATCAGATGGAAGCCCCGGTGAAAGCCGGGGCATCCCCTCACCCAATACATGATGAGCGATACAATGCCGACATCTACCCCGCAACCATTGACAATGCTGTAGTTGACATCATGGTTCCTGCGCATGGCAAGCTGAATCTGACCATGCAATGCATCAACTCCATCTATTCGTTCACTGTGACGAAGTTTCATTTGATCGTCTGCGACGATTCGCCGCGGGACGACTACGGGCTGACCGAGCAGTGGATTCGTAGTTTGCAGCAAGACCGCCCTAATCTCACATACTGCAAGTCCCTCATTCCGTTCAAGGACGGAAACACCTTTTTCAACCTTGCATTGCGGCAATGCCGCACACCCTACATGGCTACGGTAATGAACTCAGTTACTGTCGAGCCGCAATGGGAACTCGCGGCGTTAAAGATTATGAATCAAGACCCGAAAGTCGGAAGCATCGGCTTCAAATGCCTGTTCCCCTGGGGTCTGATTGAAAGTGCGGGGATTGCCTTTAACGGGCATGTCCCGACGGATACGGCCAGAGACTTTGCCGGATACCGTTGCAACGAGATAAGAGAGGCTGTAGCGGTGCAGTGGGCCTTTGCCTTGCATCGCGTAGCAGCTCTCGAAGGCAATCTTGAGGAAGGCGTTTTCAACGGGCATGTCGGTTGGGACGACATCGACAACAACTTCTGCCTGAAGGCAAAGGGATGGAAGATTCTCTATTGCGGACAGGGTGTGGGTATACATTACCCAAGGGCCACCAGGGGGAGCAACAGTATTGATGCTCACGTGATGAATCAGCAGAACGCACAAACGTTCTACAAGAGATGGGGCATGATGAAGCAAGTAATAGAAGGAGCGAAAATGGACGTATCAACAGTGCTTTCCTACGAAACGAAGGACAAACTCAGGGACGTGGTGACGCGCATACAGGTGTTGAACCAACTGCTTAAAGAGGCTCAGTCTGATGCAGGCCATATGGTGGGCAGCGCCATGAAGGAAATAGGCGTAAACCCTGAACAGTACCAGCTTGAAATAGATGCTTTGAGGAACAGTTGGATGCTCAGGCCGAAGGCTGACGCCATACTCGCCAATCAGCAGGTTGTGCCGCTTAAGCCGGCCGGTGATACACAGGCATCCGCCGATGTCATTGAGGCTGTCGCCGAAGAAGCGAAGGCGGCCTGACATGCCGGCATATATGTTCATGTGTGACGTCCATGGAGTGCATGAGGACTTTCGGCGTATGGCTGATGCAGGCAGCGTGGCTTTTTGCCCTGAATGCGGCGAGGAATCCGTCAGGGTGTTTACAGCCCCGTCAATCAGGGTAATCAATACCCCGAGGCTACGTTATGGGTCTGGCTCGCCCGGTAAAGTCATACCATCATCCGAGACGGGCGGGTTGGATATTTTTATCCCATCTGACGGCGCTCTGGAGCAGGCTGAAGTAGATGATGTTGCAGGTCTGGCGGTAGAAAAAGAGCGAGCGAGGGTCAAGAGCAAGAAAAGACAAGGGGCTCACGACGAGAATCATGCCAGGATAATCGATTATACGAACATGGCGCTCAGAGCAAAGCCGGGACAAAGAGCAAAGACAATACGCCAGGCGATAAAAGAGTCTGGCGACAGGGTAAGAAATAATCTTGGGCAGATAGCCTAGGAGGTACCATACCATGACCACAGCAGGTGCTAAAGATTTGGCGTTATTGACCGGACGCGTGTCGTACGGAAAAGCCTCAGACGGTCACGTGTACCCGATAGCGATAGATACGAGCGGGAATGTGCAAACCGACCTTGGCAAGGACGGCGACAATGCCGACTCCGTGGCCGCCGTCACCAGCAACGTGCTGAAGGTGCTGGCACGGCTGTATGGCTTCAATGGCACGACATGGGATAGACTGTTGACAGCCGACCTGGACAGCAATCTCACGTCCGATAGCAAGGGGTTGGTGACGCTCTCGCAGGTAGCTGGTAAGGGGACAACAAATCAGTGCTTGCCCATCAAAACAGACCAGGCACTCGCAGATGCGAAGTCACTCGATGCAGCCTACCATAAACTGTGTGTCATGCCTTTCCCGTACCTGTTCAACGGGACGAACTGGGACAGGCAGCGCAACAACCACGAGGTCACTGTGCTGGCTTCGGCGGCGCGGACCGCCAGCACGTCATCTGCCGACCAGACCAATTACAACGCACGCGGTGTTATGGTGAACGTCAGAGTAACGGCGATAACCGATACACCATCCGTCACGGCCAAGATAGAGGGGAAGGACACCGCCTCGACCTCGTACTTCACCATACTGGAAAGCGCGGCAATCGCCGCCACAGGCCTGACCACGCTGACGGTCTATCCTGGCATAACGGCAGCCGCCAATGTATCCGCCAGCCATATAGTGCCGAGGCTGTGGCGCATCACCGTAACCAATGCCGATTCCGACCCCATCACCTACTCTCTGTCGGCCAATTACGTCGTATAGGAGGATGCTATGCTAACATTCAAGGCTTCCAGCAGGGGGCTGGATAGGAACGTCACTGTGACTTTCAGCAACGGGAGCAAAGAGATATTCACCTTCGGCCCCGTCATGGTCAAAGGCAAGATGGTTATGCCCGATGCTGATGGCGTGGCCGCAGCGGTGAAGGCATTGGTGGCGGACAGAGAAGCAACACTAGCCGCACCCGTAGCAGACTTGGTTCTGCAAGCGGCACTGGACAAATAGCCATGCCTAAGAAGATGGAACGCGAATTGAAGGCCGAAGCCAAGAAGAAGGGACTTACCGGCAAACGTGCCGATGCTTATGTGTACGGCACAATGAGAAAACAGGGCTGGGCTCCCAAGAAAAAGAGGTAGGCCATGAGCCGATCATATGCTGCTATGACCACACTGGTAGTCACCAAGTTGCAGAGCAGCGGCACCGCTGATTATTCTGTAGCCGAAGTTGATTACCAAATTGAAGAATGCCTCAAAGAGTTTTCACACTACAAGTCGCATCTGGTGCCTGTGGTGCTTCAAATCGAGTCAAGGTACGGTACAGCCTCGGCAACCGCTGCCAGTGCTCTTACAGACACCAACAAGGGCCAATTCTTAACTACCGACGCAGCCAATGAAAAGGTGGTGCGTAATACCACCGATAACACATGGGCGGTCATATCCTCGGTAGCCAGCACGGCGCAAGTGGGGTTGACGCGGGACATCTTTGTGGTCAATGAGAACTACCGCATCTACAATAAGCAGTGCTGGAACGAGAGGCAGGTCAACCTTAGTGGGATGCCGGAAAACTACGAGGTCGATTCTGTCGAGTATCCCGAAGGCGAGCGACGCAACTTCACGATTGTAGACAACATACTGGAAGTGGCTGTTGACAGCGTTGAAGACAGCAATGCCGGGTCGACGATTACAACGTTGCCCAATGTAGATGTGATAGTCCGATTCAACAAGCCTCATGTCCTCTCCCAGCTTACGGATTGGGCAGGGAATGTGGCTGCAACGGTAGCCGCTGGGGCCACAACGCTCGCCGCCAGCTCGTTGCAAACTGCCGGAACAATTAAGGTGGGGGAGGAATTTACCATTCAGTATCATAGAAGCACATATGTTGTCGCCGCCAGCGCCACGATTGCCGCCAATACAGCAGCGATTACATTCTACCCACCGCTGGAAGCACCGGTCGCAGCTACCACTCACACTGTAAACTTCCGCATGACATCGCTCAGTCCGAAGGATGAAGATATCTTTGCCGACCTGGCTGCCGCACGACTGGCAGTCAACAAGTCTCCAAAGTTCATCAATTCCGTTGTTATCGGCGCTCCGAATGCATGGAGCAACATAATGACTTGGGGCGAACGCAAGTTGGGGAATGTCATACGCAAGCTTGAATCCGAGACGAAGCCCAAAGTAAAACATCTCTACACCACGGAATAAACGATGAGAACGCTATCTACAACGCTGACCGCCACACAGAAGTCAGGCAGGATAACTCCTCTGGTCAAGGCGGAACTATCCCAGGGCGCGAATACCGCCAGCTATACCAAGACTCGGATTACCAGCATTGAGCATGAGGAGTACCCCTATTCCAATAAGGCAACCGTCGTATTGGACAATGCCGACAAGACTCTTACGCCGCTGGACTACAAGGGCTATAAGATAGTCCTGTCCTACGGCCTGACCACAAGCGCCGGTGATGAGTATTCTGCCTGTGCGCCGTTGTGGGTAAAGAATCAGGAGCTTATTTCCACACCGGGGGGGCTTGCCTGCGAGTTGACATGTATCGGCATTCCCGACCTGCTCGCAATGGACAAAGCGCTGGATTATTTCATGCCGTCAACGTCCAACGATTTGACTGTAAAGACGCTGTTTACTGCTGTGGCCGGGGCTACATCACCGCACAAGCAATGGCTGGCCAATACTGCCTATGCTGTCGGGGATTGGGTGAGGAAGACAACCGCCAACGGTTATGCCTACAAATGCACTGTTGCCGGGACATCTCATGCCGCCACGGAGCCAACATGGCCGACCACTATCGGGAATACTGTAGCGGACAATACAGTAACGTGGGAATGCGCCAGCACAGACAACCCGTTTGCCGGATGCACTGCCTATACCGTTGCTTGGGATATTGAGGACTCCCTGATAGACTCTTTTACTCCCAAGGATTCATTCAAGATATACCGTACCGAATCGCGACTGGCTGTGTTGAACCGGCTTATACGCATGACGGGTTGCCAGTGGATGGTCAGAGCAGACGGCTACATCCATGTGAAAGTCCTGGTGTCTTCTATCGCCAGCGAATGGATATCGCCGACCGGGGAATCAGGCGGCATATGGACAAACACCGCCAACGCCTATGATGGCGATACCGCCACTATGTCTTATCGTGCAACAGCCCGAGGGATTCCATCCGATTACCTGGTGCTGACCCATGCCGGATTATTCTGCGACAAGGTAAGGGTATGGGGAGAGATAGGCACCACACCCGCTGAAACAACCCGCATTCTGGAATTGGACGTATATTATGATGGCGGCTGGCACAGCATACATAACGGCACATTCACTGAGGGCGAATACCAGGAATTCGACGTCGGCGCCAGCAAGGCTATAACGTCCGTGCGGATGCGCTTCACCTATACTGGCGGCAACATTGTAGGTCAATGCCGTGTCTTCGAATGCGGATTGCACATCGCCGACTACTATGCTTACTCTCTGGCTTCCGGCGATCATACATTCTTCGCCAAGGCATACAGGCAGTCGCTTGTCTTGCCGAATCGCATAATCGTCGCATCACAACCGGATGATTCACCGCAAGTCGCAGGCACTGCCACGTCTTCTGCCTCCTATGCGTTGCTTCCAGTGACCAAACCATACTACGCGAGACTGGCTTCCAGCGCCCAGGCAAGTTCTATCGCTGTTGCCAAGGTCGCCCAAATGGAGTTGCAGTCCGCAGGAGGGTATGGTAATGTCCCGATGAATGTTGGGTCTGAGCTGTACGACTACAACCTGATTACAGACACACGGGAAAACGATTCCCGAATAGGCAACGTCGGCTGGATTCGCCGTCGCTACAATATATTTGCCAAGAAGCCGGAGGATATGTGGAAGACCACTTTCGGCTTCGGCTGGGTGCAATCCGGGCGAAGCGCCGAAGATATGCTCAGCGAACTGGAGACCACGTCTGACTCGCCGACATACTTTGCACGTTTGGTCACTGACGACCTGTATGCCACTAACATAAAGGCAGAGCAGATAGACTTGACTACGCTCGACCAGGACGACATCCAGGACGGCACGACTTACGGCCGGGTACTCAATACACACCTTGACTCCAACGGGTTGAAAATCACCGACGCTGCGACTTATCAGGCAGGCTACAACCCCAGCACTAAGAGGCGGGTTTTTACAGCACAGCCAACAGTTCCATACGATGTTGGCGACTTGTGGGCGGCCGCAGGAACAACAAAGCGATGCACCACAGCCAATACAGTAGCCTATAATGCGGCGAATTGGGCGGCTATAACTCAAGACGATATCGACAACGGGGCGACGTTTAGCAGGGTACAGACCGCATCTCTTACGGCCGACGGCCTTGTGCTGCTCGACCAGGTATCTATCGGCACAACATACGGTTTAGTGGCCAAAACTGACATTTCCGCGGGGCATATTATCCTGTCAACATGTGAAGGCGACTTGGATGACGTTGATGACGGGGCAACTTACGGCAAGGTGCAGCAGACAATTCTTGATGCCGGATACATACAGGTAGGTGCGGGCACAAAAGACGTAGGGCTTTCGGGCTGGCATGTTTCGCCTACTGAAATAGTAGGGCAATCAGCAGGCGTCGATCAGGTGGTGTTGAATACCTCGGGCAAAGTGACTGCCGGGGCAGGCGCGGTTACCCTTGATGTGAACGGCATCACGATAACCAGTGACAACGATATTATCTTCACGAGAAACGGGAACACAGGCTACATGTTCCCCG